>Ga0209515_10005004_pt1 | contig 17493 bp, 20 predicted proteins | sample Subgroupgradi54m_FD_187454 | JGI IMG/M metagenome (GOLD analysis project Ga0209515, IMG submission 187454) | Subsurface groundwater microbial communities from S. Glens Falls, New York, USA - GMW60B uncontaminated upgradient, 5.4 m (SPAdes)... ...
CCTTTTTCGCGCAGTACATGATACTGCTCAGGAGTCAACTTCTTCTTGAAGTCATCCGCAGATAGATTCTTGCTCATTAATTAATTATACAGAATTTGCACCTCAGTCTGCCGCGGACAGACCGGTGTGCTTTGCAAGAAACTGGCTAAACCACATCCACAGCAATCTCACCTAAGCGAGACTGGAAATCTTTCAACTGTTCCGGAAACAGCACAAATGAACTTCTTTTAGTCTCTCCATTATCACCAATAAAATGTGATTCAGAAATTTTTAAATACTTTCTGCTATTGGAAGCGACATTTACATCGAAGAAGATTATTTGACGTCCCATCTTCAAAGTTGAAGACTTAACCGGAGTTTTCCTTACCTTTTCACTTGTATCCATACCTTTAAACTCACCCCCTTCCTTTATTACTCTTTTCCCATTCCTTACGATTGAATTGAGGTTAAAAACAATATACCCGAATCTTTACCATATGTCAATACTATCAAACTATATCAATATCAATATCTTCTAGTCGGATATGTATCTTGATCGACAGTTTCTGTGGAAAGATATATTCCCTCAACTTTACCAATAGGGGTTTTGGAGAGAGTAAATAAATAAGCCCGCATATCCTCATACCCTCCGTCCGGATCCTGATCAATTCCAAACCTCAGTTTGTAAGTATCTCCGATCTCCCAATAGGCAATTGGATGTTTAATAACAATTGGTTCTTTGCCAGGAGGGTTAATTGGATATGACCAATTTAAATAAGGCGGCGGATTCTCCTCTTCTCCGCTGGCATTTATTTTTGTGACCAAAAGTCTTAAGTGACCCGTAGTACTAAACCTCATACCCATATCAAGAGCTCCACTGGCGTAATCTTGATTAAAGTAGAAAAAAAGACCGACCAATAAACTAGTTGATGGCAGATGTTGGTCAAAGAGCATCCCTCCACTCATTTGCAAATGATAGCTACCATCTTCATTTATAGTAGAGGGATCAGCAACATAAACTGGTTTTGTTTCATACCTAACTTGAACCACCTGTTTAGCGCTGCATGCTCCAAAAAAAGGCAGAGCAATTAGTCCTTTTAATCCAGCGCTGACTAAACGCCTTTTGACCACATCAACTCCCGCTTCATCCGGAATAGCTTCTGGTTGTTGTTCTCCCTCTATTGGATATCCCATAGGTTGTAATACTACAACCAATTTGTCTCTATATCAAGTTTTCTCCAGTTCCCTTAATTTTTTAAGATATTGCATGACTGTAATAACAAACTCCGAATGACTCCAGGTTAAAGGAGCTGCTGAAATTTGTTCCCCAGTAAAGGGATTTAGTTGTTCAGACATAATGCCGGAAGGGAGGGAATGTTTAACTACCCATTCAAACCAATTTTTAACTTTTTCCAACTCTTCCCCAGTTTTTGCTTTGGCTATCTGATATTCTGCCAGCCAAAGGCTTGTAACAAACCAGGGATTCCCGGAAACATCATTGCTGACTCTGAAATAATAATCATTTTCATATCTGATTGCTCCTCCAACATTAGTTTTAACAATTAATTTCTCCTCAGTATAGGCAAAAGCCCGACTTAGCCTTTCATCATCAATATCCAAACAACCAAACCTAAAAACTCCATAAGCGCTTGAGAAATCACAAGTTTTATCTATTTCAATCTTTTCATCGACAAAGTTTATACTTTTGTAAAAATAGCCAAGCTCGCTGTCATAGAGATATTTCAACATGGCATCTCTTATTTCCAAAGCCACCTCCCGATAGTGTTTAGCGTCTGCATCTTTCCCCAGCAAATCTGCAAATTCTCCGGCCGCCACCAAAGCTCCAAAAACTGATGCAGAGGTAAAAGTGTGAATCCCAAATTTTTCTTCCCATAGATCATAACTTGGTTTTGGCAGTTTTGTTTCATCGTCTCTGAAACTAATTAAAAATTCAGTCGCTTTTTTTATCAGCGAATTATAAATTGTTTCGATAAATTCCAAATCTTTGGAAATTTCAAAATGATTTTTTAAAGCTACAATTACCAGCGCTGTTTCATCTTCTTGTATTGGCAGCTGCGGTTTGCCCTCCCTAATCCAGGGATGCCAGGAACTACCCATAGACCGATCCGTCAAATATTTGTGCATAAAATAACCCTTGTCAGTGACTACTTCATTGCAAAAATCAAAAAAAACCTTGGTCAAATTAGTGTTGCTCAAAAGATCGAGTGAAATAGCCACAATGGCCGCATCCCGCGTCCACACATAACTATAATAATCTTTACCATAGCGGAGTAAATCTGTATCACCTGAAGCTAAAATCCCCCCTTTATTGTCAACATGAGTCCTGATAATTAAAAGCGATTTTTTAAATAGCATCACCATATCGTCACTTAAATCTTTAAAATCCAGGGGAGTTTTATGCAGCCAGGCTCTCCAAAAATCTTCAGTGGTTTTAATTAAATGGGCCGGAGTTTTTTTTAAGCAATAATTATTTAAATCTTTAACTTCCTTTAATGATCTGCCACAAGCCACCCAGTAGTAAATTTTTTGACTGGAGGTATCATTAAGATTACAAGAAAAACTTAAAACAGAATCCACCAAACCGTGTTCTATTGGATTTTTGGATAACTGCCCGTCTTCCGCATCCTTAAACGAGCCTTCTTTGCCCTCAATGTTATAGTTGCCGATTACAAAATCGTCAAAACCGTCAATATCGGAAACAGCGTTTATTAAAAAATTTCTTCTGCCTTTGTAGTGAATTATAGTATTGTCCTCGGGGTCATAAAAAGCGCTGTCCCCCCTTTTAGATTCATAGATCTCAAAACGCTGATAAAAAAATAGCTTTATCTCTCGAGGTGATTCTGCTAAATTATATACAGTCACCTCTCTTATAAAAATATCACTCTCGTTATAGACAGCATCACAAAACTCTAATTTTACCCTCAAATTTTGATTGACTGCTTCGATCCTGCTGACTAAACTTTCAATTCCGTAGTCAATTTTTATTTCCCAATTTTCGTCCAACCAAGAAAGCTGATCATCCACCCAAATGCCAATTTTATGAACGTTATGGGCGCCGATTTGATTTTCTAAGCCGACATATGGATAATAAAAATCATTGACCTGACCATATTTATCAAAACCTATTAGAATATTTCCATTTCCTAAAACTAGAGATTTAGGCACTAATCTTCCTTTCTTTTCGCCTCTCTGGCGGCTGATTGATTCTCCACTCGAAGCTTAAGATCAGTCAAAACATTCATAAATGTTATAAAGGCTTCATAAGGAGACTCATGCGGATTAAAATATTTGTGAACGTCCCCGTCGGCAAACCACTTGGTGCACATGTAATAAAAATGGTCAGAGGTGGTCAGTTTTCTCCAACTGTCTATTAATCTTTGATTATCCAGTTTTAAAACCGACTCTTCCAATTCAAAGAGTTTCTTCAGCGCATCTTTTTGCATCGGGTTTCCAGTCCAGGCAGACAAATCTCTCTCAAGATCAGCCCAGGAAGTGAAATTTGGAATATCAAGTTCCCCGATGGGCTCGTATTTTAGCGCCTCAGAAACTGTCACAAATCCATTTCCGGACTTTAATAACTCACCCGGAAGAAGCTTTAAAAATTCAAATATGCCGCTGTCTTCCCATTGATGCTCACCAAAGGTTTCATAATCCATAAATAGATTAACCAAATCTCCATCGTTAATCGCCGAAATCCAGCCGGCATATTTCTCGGCAGTCAGTGGATATTCGCTCCAGCTTTTTTCTGAAAACCTAAAGGCAATATCATCAGACAGTCTATAATTCTTAAGCAAAACTTTCAGTTTTTTACATCCCTTCGGACGGTAAACAAAGTTAGGGCTTCTCCAGTTTAAAATTTGGTCAGCCCCTTCAGCTAAAACCCCATCAAACCCCAGCCCTTCTACCTCCCAACCTAATTCATTGTTGAAAATTAACTCGGTATTTCTAAAAACTTTTGGACTAGCTCCAAAAAGTTCTTTCAATATTTTTTTATGAAGCTGAATTTGTTTTCTAAACTCAGATTTTGAATGCAGAAATGCCAGTGAGTGGTGATAAGTTTCGGCCAACAGCTCAACTCTGCCGGTTTCGGTCAACCTCTGGAAAGATTTAATCACCTCTGGTGCGTAGTTTTGACAAGCTTCCAAAAATACTCCGGTTAAAGAAAAGCTTAAGTTAAATTCCGGATGTTTATTTAAAAGCTCCAGCAATAAAGCATTTGTCGGAAGATAAGCCTTTCCGGCAACTTTTTCCATCACCTTTTTATTATTCCTTTTTTGACTATCCGATACATCATCAAAATAATTGTCATCAACCCCAATATCAAAAAAACGATATTTTTTAAGCCTCATCGGCTGGTGAACTTGGAAGTATAGGCAGACGTTTGGCATATCAGTTTTTCAAAAGATAACTGTCTAAAAATTTTCTGTAGATATTTATTAACTTTCCCCCGGCATTTTTCCAGCTTTGAGAGCCAATTTCACCATAAGCCTCCTCTTTTAGGGTCAGCTGGAGCGAGGGATAAAGTAACACTGCCAGGATTTTATTGGCCATTTCCTCAATGTCCCAAAAATCCACCTTAAGTGCGTGTGTTAGTACTTCGGAAACTCCTGATTGGTTTGAAATCAAAACCGGTGCACCGTTTACCACTGACTCCAGCGCTGTCAGGCCAAATGGTTCAGAAACCGACGGCATAACAAAAAGATCAGCCATTTTATAAACCTTCTTAAGTTCCTCTCCTCTTAAATATCCGGCAAATAATACTTTATCCGATATCCCCAGTGTGGCTGCTTGCTCAATAATCTGGTGTTCCATTTCTCCGGATCCAACTACGACAAAAATAGCTTTTGGATAGTATTTCAAAACTAAATCCGCCACTTTAATAAAATAATCCGGTCCCTTTTGGACGGTGATCCTGCCGACAAAAAGGACAATTTTGTAACCCATTTCTTTAAAACGATTGATTGGTTTCCCCTCAAGGATAATCCGTGGGTCAAGTTCTTTTTCGATACCGTTGTGAACTACCTGAATTTTTTCAGCGGGAATTCCATAATGCTTAATGATTAAATCTTTAGTAAATTGTGAGACGGCAATCACCCCATCTGCTGCTTCCATTCCTTCTTTCTCAATTTTGTAAATGTCTTTGTTTATATTACCGGTGGTTCTGTCAAATTCGGTGGAATGGACGTGAACAATAAGCGGCTTACCGGAAACTTTTTTGGCTGCCATCCCAGCTCTAAATGATAACCAATCATGTGCATGAATTACATCAAAGATTACCTCCCTGGCAATTTCTCCTCCCAATATTCCATACCTTAAAACTTCTGAAATTAAATCATTGGCATAGTATTGATTATCCTTGACATTTTTTTGTGCCAGGTAATCTTTTGAAGATAAATAGGGGCTAAGGATTGAATCTATCCTTAAGAGCTTAACATTATCCGAAGAAGTAAAGCTGTCTGCAAAGATAATATCCATATCTTTAGAAGAAACATCTATTTTTTTGGGTAAAACAAAGGTGATGTGGGTATTAGCATCGGACAGGGCTTTGGTTAAACCAAAGCAGGCAGTGCCTAATCCTCCGCTCGAAAAAGGCGGAAATTCCCATCCAAACATTAAAACCTTTATTTGCATGCAATTTAAGACCCAGCGTGGGGTCTTAGTTCCATCATATACAAAACGTAATTCAATTTGCTAGGGGTAAAATTACCTTAAAAGTTTTTCAAAAGCACCAGAAGATCTGAAGGGTCCAATGACTTGAAGGTTAAATTTATTCTTGTTAAAGAGTTCTTTGGCCACATTTTGTATGTCTTCGGCGGAAACCGCATCTATTTTTCTTAAGTAATCATCAAAGCTTTGAATTTCGCGATCCAGCACAAAATCTACCCCGGCATACTCAGCCAGAAAATTGGTTGACTCGGACCGAATCGCTAGCCTCCCCCGGATCATTTCTTTGGCTTTTTTGAGCTCATCATCAGTCACTTTTTCCGCAGCCGCTCTTTCCAGTTCGGCCTTAATAACTTCCAATCCTTCCATAACTTTTTCCAGCTTCAATCCGGCAAAAACCGTAAATGAGCCAGTATCAATGTAGGGCTCGTATCCGGCGCTAACGTGATATGCCAATCCCCGTCGTTCTCTAACCTGTATGAAAAGCCTGGAAGACATTCCCTCACCCAAAATTGCGCCCAGTATTCTCGCGGCATATCTTTTGGAACTGTGTCTATCATAGGCCTCAACTCCTAAAACTAAATTAGCCTGGTCTGTTTTTTTGTAAAAAACGTTAACCCGCGCTTTAGTCTGTTTATTCTTTTGAAAAGGCTTAAATTTGTACTGTGACCTATCCGGAAGATCGGCAAAATATTTTTCTGCCAAACTTATTATATTAGCTGGAAAGTTTCCGGCAAAAATTAAGGCCATATTTTTGGGGGAATATAAACTGTCTAAATATTTAACAAAATTATCGCGGGTTATAGAGTTTACAGTTTTCTCATCGCCTCCAATATCCCGGCCCAGAGGCTGATTCCCAAATTGCAGCCTCTCATATAAATCCCAAACGTATCTCTGCGGATTGTCTCTATACATCCGAAGTTCTTCGGCAATTACTCCTTTTTCCTTTTCAATCTCCTCTTCTGCCAACAGCGATTCCTTGATCATAGAAGATAAAAGATCCATCGAAATTTTCAGATGTTTACTGGCTGATTTTATCCAGTAATATGTCCATTCTTTGGAGGTGGCCGCATTATTAACGGCTCCAATTCCGTCTACCAGAGTGGCAATTTCCTCAGCCGTAGGATATTTACGGGAACCTTTAAAGAACATGTGTTCTAAAAAGTGAGAAATTCCGTTAACATTTTTAGTTTCATATCTTGAACCGGCTCCAACTGCCACTAAAGTAGTGACAGAATCAAGCTGCGGCATGGGAATGGTAATTAAAGTTAAACCATTTTTAAGAGTTGTTTTGCTGAACATGAAAAAGAGTTTAACAGATTCAGATTCACTTGACAAGGATAGAAAATAGTCCTATAATTTTCATTTTATATGGGAGAATTAGCTGGAGATTACGGAATTTGTATACTGAAACAAAGTGATATCGATGCGGCCAGGGAAAAAGTATATGCCGAAAGCATGAGTTTATTGGGTGTACACTTAATGTTGGAGGCTAGAGGAATTACCAGTGCAGAGGGTGTTGATGCAAATTGGGCTGTCTCAATTAGGGATATTTACGATATGGTTGGCTCACCCCACCGTACCCCCAGAGGAATTATCTCTTATCCTGAAAATCCAAACCGGTTAACACCTAGATCAGAATTTGTTGAAAATTATCTTGCTTCTTTAAATAAAGAAGTTGATCTTACTCCTATTGAATATAGACTCTTGGGTGTATTGATTGAATCCCGGGGAACAACCTTATCACGAAAGGAATTAATAGAAAAAGCATCTCTAACAACCAAGCCCAAAGGAGTTAATGTAATAGTATGTCGCGTGCGCGATAAGACTGAGGAAGGTCGAATTATAACAGTTAGAGGCGAGGGTTATAAATGGCTCAGCCAACCTTAAATTTCCGTACAACCTTGGGTCCAATTGATGTATCCTCAATTTCATAACCCAGCTCTCTGATTTGTTTTCTAATTTTATCTGACTCTTCAAAGTTTCCACTCTTTCTGGCATTTTCTCTTTTTTCTACCAGTTCCATAACCTCTGGGGGAATCACTGTAGGTTTTCCTAAATATTTATCCAGCTCAAGGCCCAAAATTTTATCCATTTCTAAAATGGTGGTGGATTTTTCAGAATCCGGCAAATCACTTTTGACCAGTTCCCACATTACTGCTAAAGCCTGGGGCATGTTTAGGTCAGTATTAACCGCATCTAGAAATTTCTGATGTAATTTACCATTCTCACCTCCCACCTCATTATCCAGCTTCCCACCTCTCACCTCCCACTCTCTAATCCCTTCCCTCAAATTATTCAGAGCATTTTGCGCTGCCTCTAAAGATTTCCAGGTAAAATTCATGTGGTCCCTGTAATGGGCCGTCAAGAATAAATATCTCAATGCCAGGGGATCAAATCCTCTTTGCTCTAACTCCTCAATTCTGTAAAAATTTTTTTTTGACTTGCTCATTTTTTCACCATCAACTTGTAAAAACCCGTGATGCACCCAGAATCTGACAAACTGCTTACCGGTTGCCGCCTCAGATTGGGCAATTTCATTGGTGTGATGAACCGGTATATGATCTATCCCTCCGGTGTGAATATCCAAGGTATCACCCAAATATTCCATACTCATGGCCGAACATTCAATATGCCAGCCCGGAAAACCCTCACCCCAGGGAGATGACCATTTCATGACATGAGCTTTAAACCTGCCCACCGTAAAAAACCAAACTGCAAAATCCTGGGGATTTCTTTTCTTTGGATCAACCACCACCTCTTCCCTGACACCAGTCAATTTTTGATCAAGGCTTTGTCCTGATAATTTTCCATAATCTGGAAATTTACTAATATCAAAATATATTGCTTCCTCAGTCTGATAAATAAAACCTTTTTCCTCTAATTTTTGGATAAGTTTAATTTGTTCGCCAATGTGATCTGTGGCTTTGGCAACAATATTTGGGCGCAGGATGTTAACAGCATCTGTGGATTTAAAAAAATAATCTTCAAAAAACTTGGCAACTTCCCAAACGCTTTGACCCCTCTCGATTGCTCCTTTTTCCAGTTTGTCATCACCGGCATCTTCATCAGAGGTTAAATGCCCAACGTCGGTAATATTCATGACATCTTTTACCTGGTACTCATTAGTTTCCAAAACTCGCCTTAAAATATCATCGCCAACATATTTTCTTAAATGCCCGATGTGAGTATAATCATAAACAGTCGGGCCGCAAGTGTACATTCCAACTTTGGGTGGATTTACTGGAGCAAATTCTTCTATTCTTTTGGTTAAAGTATTGTAAAGGTTAAGCATCTAACCCCCAACCCCACGCTTAATTTCAGCTTTTCCTTTGGCTGCTGTCTCCGGATGAAGTTCTTTTTGCTTTTGGAAAATTTCAAATTTCTTATCTTCTTTTTTACCCTTACTTTTACTTTCTTCTTCTTGCTGTTTTTGCAGTTCTTTTTGTTTTTGTTCTTCCCTGACTTTTTTTTGAGCAGCTTCCAACTCTTGCCACCATTTAATTTTTCTTCTGGCGTCAGCTAATCCTTGATTTTCTTCAGCTTTTTTTTGTTGCTGTTGTTGTGGGGTTATTTGTTTGGCAGGAGGTACTACGGATTGTACCCCAGCCTCAATGGCTTTTCCAACTTCATCCCTGGCCGGCTCCAGGGCTTCACCCACTTCTTCAAAGGTCCCACCAATCGGACGATTACCACCATCAGACATATTCATATAATAACACACCAGAAAAAAGTGGCGAAGTCACGAACATAAAAGCAATTAGAGAATTTTTGTGTAGTTATTTGTTCAAAAATTCTTCCATAGCGAGGCTAGAGATAGAACTTGATGATTCAGACTGATTAGCCAAGCGGTGCTTTTTGCCGTGACGAGCCACTCACTAATATTCCTTACGTCCCTCCAATGCCCTGCTCAAAGTGGTTTCATCCGCATATTCCAAATCCCCACCAACCGGCAACCCCCTGGCAATCCTGGTCACTTTTACTCCCAACGGGCCAATTAATCTTTGAATATACATGGCAGTAGCCTCACCTTCCATGGTGGGATTGGTCGCTAAAATGATTTCTTTAACCTTTCCATCTTTAAGTCTTGGCAGAAGTTCCCGAAGATGCAGCTGGTCCGGTCCAATGTTTTCCAAAGGAGAAATTACCCCGTGCAAAACATGATACAATCCCCTGTATCCTGACTTCTCCAAAGCCAGAGCATCCAGCGGATCTTCAACAACGGCTATAATCGTTTGGTCACGGCTGGAATCGGCGCAAATTACACAAGGATCTTTTTCTCCAATGTTAAAACAGATCGTACAAAGAACGGTTTTTTCTTTCATTTCGATTGCGGCTTCGGCCAAAGCCTTAGATTCTTCAATCGGAGCATGAAGTAAATAGAAAGTTAAACGCTGGGCAGTTTTGGGCCCAATTCCCGGAAGCCTCTCAAAAGCCTCAATTAAATTCTGAACGGACTTGGGGATATTTGCCATGAGGGAATCTTATCAAAATGTATCGGTAATTACCACATTCTGGCTGAAGCATCACTGGAAAAAACTGCCACCATCCTACCCAACCCTGTTAACATTGGCCTCTCTTTTAGAGATTCCAGCAGCTGCCTTTCTAGCTCTGCCGAGGTTCTATTCTCTTTGTCTTGACCCCTGACAGAAAATGAATCTGAAGGCTCCCACTCCGGAGCTGTGGTTTTACATTCCACAATAAAATCTGGGTTCCCCTCTGTTGGGTTCCATTGAGCTCCCGAAACCAGAGTTGGGTTATCTAAACGATATCCACATATCAAATTAGGATGTCTTAAACCGGGAATGCCAATCACTTCAAACTGAAACATTCTTTCAGAACCTAATACCCTAACCAATCTATCAGCTACTTTACCAATGCCGGTATTGGATCTTGTAATTTCAAATGAAAACTCACTCATATTAGGCTCCAGGCAAACCCATGCCGCCCATCATTCCCTGCATTTCCTGAGCAGCCACTTTTTGAGATTGCTTTAACCCTTCATTAACAGCATGAGTAACTTTTTGCAGGTCCGGCTCGCCGGAAATTGAAACAACTTTTTGATCGGCTGTCATAACTACAACTACTCCTTGGTGTTCCACCGTAATTTTGATATCGGCCAGTTTTTTTTGAATTACCATGGCCTGATCTCTCATCTTTTTGAGATCTCCAAGCTGTTTTAAATTGTCCATCATTCCCATATGTGATTATTTTACCATTCTCCTCATATATGATTCAACTACATTTTCCATTAAAGATATAACCGTCATTGGACCAACTCCTCCGATCACGGGAGTATACATGCTGGCCTTTTTGTAACACCTAGGATCAAAATCGCCCAAACCTACATCAATAAGAACAACTCCGTCAGTTATCATATCCTGCTTAATTAAACTTTCCTGGCCGGTAGCAGAAATTATAATTTGAGCACTTTTAAGATCTTTAAAATTATCTGCTCTTCTGCTAATTCCTAAGGGTTTTAATCCCATCTTTTTTAGAGCTAATATCATGTCTCCTCCAACCTCCCCGGTTGCCCCAACAACAGCAATGATTTTACTTTGCCAATTTTTGATATATTCATTTAAAAGTGAAATTACCCCTTTTACCGTGGCTGACATAAACAGACCTGTTCCGATCAATCCGTCAACATCCTTTTTCGGTGGTATCAGGTTTAAAAGTTTTTGTTTAAACGGGTTTAATTCATCAGGCAAAGGCAGTTGGACTAACACTCCGTCAACCGAATCCTCATTGGCATACTTTTCTACCAACTTAGTTAATTTTTCCTCCGGAGTATCCGCTGAAAATTCCTCTGCACTAAAATCTATACCTAAATCAAGCGCTTTTTGCATTTTCATAAAAGTATATTTGACAGAAGGTGGATCATCCTGATTACAAAAACTGACAACCATTGGATTTCTTGCCTTTTTAATCTGGGCCAAATTAATTCTTAAAGCGTCCTCATGTTTTTTGGCCAAAGCCTTACCATCAATAATTTTATCCATACATTCATTCTAATCTTTTCCTAATAAAATTACTTCATTGTCCGGATCGTCAAAAAAATAACCACTCTTATTTTTTTTCCTGTAGAAATCTGTTAGTAATTTTTCCTAGCCTTTCCTGGAATCTCTTTCAATCTTTAATCTTACCTCACCAATAAATGTAGAAACAGAATTAGGGCTGCAGTTGATTAAATCAGCTAAAGTCCTTGTGGGTAAATAAATGCGGGGCCTTACTACAAAAATCTCTAAGGTTTGATACGCACGCTCTCTTAACCATTTAGCCTGACCTCTTACTTCAATTTTGTAAGGATACTTACCAGGATCACTAATACTCTCCATTGCACTCATGTCCGATAGTGTACTATAGACACTGTCAAGAATCAATTCCGGGTACCGGGAATTTGCCGGCGAATAATTCCACTTCATGTCTGATTTTTTTTAAATTTTTATTTTTCTTTAATTTGAGCTTAGTTTCTCTTAAAAATTCTTTTCTCTTTTCCTGTTCTTTTGGCAAATCCAAACCGCGGATTTCCTCTAAAACTCTTTTTATCCAAATGGCTATTTTGACCATGTCAGATTCTTTCATGCCACGCGTTGTTAAGGCTGGCGAACCTAACCTAATTCCTGACGGATAAAATGGAGAAGCCGGCTCTCCGGGAATGGTATTTTTATTCACAGTAATGCCGGCCTCTTCCAAGGCATACTGTGCCTGATACCCCAATCCGTACCCATAATCTGTTAAACTTTTTAAAACTAAATGAGTTTCTGAGTCGGTTCCCAGCTCATTAGCCAAAACCTTGGCATTATTGACAACCTGCTGCATGTACTTTTTAAATGAAGGCTGCAGGGCTTCTTCGAGCGCTATAGCAATGGCTGCTGTTTGATGATCATGAGGGCCGCCCTGCAAACCCGGCATGACCGATTTTTCCAGTCTTTTTCCCAGAGTCGGATCTTTTTCTAATCCTTTTTTTGTTACTAGAATCATTCCGCCCCTGGGACCTCGCAAGGTTTTGTGTGTGGTAGTAGTAATAACATGAACATAAGGAACAGGATTCTGATGTAGTCCGGCAACTATCAACCCTGATATATGCGAGGTATCAGCCACTAAAAATGAACCCACCTCATCGGCAACTTCGGCAAAGCCTTTGTAATCCAATTTATAAGGATAAGCTGTTGTTCCCACCCAAATAAACTTTGGTTTGTGCTTTTTGGCCAGTCTTCTAACCTCTCTCAAATCAATATGCCAAGTTTTTCCGTCAACTTCATAGGTAACGGCATTAAAAAGTTTGCTGGTCCAGGAAGCAACTGCCCCGAAAGTTAAGTGACCACCAGATGTTAGGGATAAACCCAGTGTTGTTCCACATGGTCCTGCCAGCTCCAAAGCCACTGCCAGATTAGCCGGAGAGCCGGAGTGAGGTTGGACTATTGCATGTTCTGTTCCAAATAATTTATTGGCCAAACTTTGGGCATATTTTTCAATTTCATCAATAATTTCATTGCCTCCGTAATATCTGGCCCCTGGGTGGCCTTCGGAATATTTATTGGTTAAAATTGATCCCATGGCCTTCATGACATTTTCCGAGGTATAATTTTCCGACGGAATCATCTCCAGACCAAACTTCTGTCTATGTGCTTCTTTTTTAATCAGATCAAAAATTTTAGTTTTCATATTTTTTGCCACGGGGCATTTTTAAAAAGCGGCCCATACATATCCTCTTCTGGTTTTATAATTAAATCATCTAATTCTTTTTTTGTAGGAATTCCATTTTGAAATTCCACAAATGGAAGATCATTGATGATTGCCAACGGGGTTTGTTCAGATCCCTCACCCATCACAACTGACGTTGCCGCTGTCAAACCATTCAATATTCCAACTTTGGTAAATTTATATTTCTTTCCAAAAATATCCGGCTTACCTCTTAAATCTTTAAGAGGTTTAAATCCACTGTAACACAGAGCTCCGCCAATAACCCCCCATCTTAAAGGAAGGGCCGTCATATCGGTAATTATAACTCCCACTTTTTTGACCTGAAATCTTTTTATCAAATACTCTCTAACCTGGTTGGCCACTTTCTGTGGAAAATTCGGCCAAAGCACCTGATATCCATTCCCATTGGACTCATCAATTCCTGATGAAAATGTCAAAATGTTATTTTTTAGTGTTATAAACAACTTAGATTTGTGAAGATTTTTGTCAATAAAAAAGTCAGCTTCTTTTTTTATCAGATCATCTTTTTTCTGGTCCTTTAATCTGACAACTCTTCCTTGTGTTATAGCCACAATTTTAGAAGCGATCACCAGGATAGATCCTTCAGAGAAATCTTTCACATACTTATTCAGGACTTTAAAAAGATCTTTATCAGCCCTCGTTATTTTATGTGTTTTAATTGCTTTTACTATCATTCTCGCTCCTCAACCACTTAACCCCTAAATAAACAAAGGGTGTTTCAATAATAGACATAAAACATTTAACTAACCAATAAGGAAAAATTAAACTCCACATAAAGTTAATGTTATTCCCAAATGGCTTGTCCAGGGCATAGAATGCTAAACTCATGAAAACTGCAGTATCGATAAACTGAGCTAGAAAGTTTGACAGATTATTTCTAAGCCATAATTTTGATTTACCCAATTTTTGCCGGATTCTGACAAATATTAACACATCCAAAAATTCTGCCAGGGCAAAAGCTGTTAAGGAAGCACCGGCAATCCGGGCAGAGGTGGTAAAGATTGCATCATAAGCTTTTTCATTTGGCTCAAACCTTTTCGAAGGAGGCAGATTTGTTGCCAAAAGCGAAAATAGAAGTATCAATGCTACCACAATCAGTCCCGATCTAACCAAACTGCGAGTTCTCTCCGGCCCAAAAACTTCGGTAATTACGTCATTAATTGAATAGACTATTGGCAGTACAAAAATGGCTACACTGGAATTTAGTTGATAACCAAAAATGTTTAAAACCGGAAAAGTTTTCCCGCCCATCAACTCGGAAACGGCAATACAGAAAATGTATATTGAAATTAGCAAATCTAATTTATTAATTTTCATAATTTTATTAAAATTTCAAGCTCTGCTTATGTTATTGAAATGGAAAAACTTCAAGGAAAATGGACAGATAAAAGATGAGTAAGGAGGTAAAATTATGTCATGGCAGAATTAAATTATCACAAGATTAAAGAAAAATCAATCCACTAATTTGCCATTGAAGATTTCTGAGGCCATGGTGATTATTTCATCCTCTGCTGCCACCTCAACATTGGCAATATCTTCGATTCTGTTTAGACGGTCCCCCAGAACTGTCGAGATTTTAATCGATTCTGCTAAAACATCAGACAAAACAGCTTCAATTAAATCCCGGCTTTTGGGTTGTTCCAGAATCCGTTGATGAAATGCATAAGGAACTTCTATAATAACTATTCCACCGGAGCAGTCAACAATTTTGGCGCTTCGAAGTAATGCCTCAAGAGAAAAATTATTCTGCCTAATAGTTTCCAAAACAAAAGTCCACTTGTCGCTCAGTTTGGAAATGTCAGGATTGGAGGTGGGAGGTGGGAGGTGGGAGGTGGAATTTTGAAATGGGATGTGGGATTTTTTGATTTCTCCTTCTTCGCTCTTCTTCTCACTTCTCACTTCTCCATCCACTTTCTCATTTCTCACTTCCCATTTCTCTTCTCCGCATATCTCCACCACCGCTATCTCCAATGGAAGAGTTGGAATCGAGGCTATTTTCATTTTTTCCAAGGCTACTTGCAGTTTATCCAAGCTTTCCACTACATCCCTGACAGAAAACTCCTGAGATAGCTCCTCTAATTTCTGATATTTATCAGACCCAAAATCTTCCTTGACCAACTGAGTTCCCAAATCATTTTTAATAAAAATCATGGATCTTAATAGATCCTGCAAAGAGTAAGTCAAATCCTTAATCTGGACACCAAGCTGTGTTTGTTTAACAATCAGCATTAGCGCACTTCTCCCATCCTTTTTAGAGATTTTTTCCAGCAATTCCAAAGCACTTTCAAAATTCCCGGCATTTAAACCATCCTCAACATCTTTTAACTTAATCTCTTCTCCTTTTGATGCCAGCTGATCCAAAAATTTAACCCCATCTCTAAAGGAACCATCGGCTTTTTTGGCCAGAAACTGCAGAGCGTCTTGGTCAATTTTTATCTTTTCCCCATCAATTACCCAATTTAGTGCCTCCATCAAATCAGCCACAGTGGCCAGCTTAAAATCCAGCCTGGTGACCCGTGAGAGAATCGTCGCCGGAACTTTTTGGACTTCAGTGGTGGCCAAAATAAACATGGCGTGAGTGGGCGGCTCTTCCAAAGTTTTTAAAAGGGCGTTAAAAGCCTCTGTTGTTAACATATGAACTTCATCAATAATGTAAACCTTTTTTTTGGAACCGGATGGAGCAAGTTTAATAGTTTCTCGAAGTGATCTGATATCATCAATACCACGATTTGAGGCAGCATCGATTTCGATTAAGTCCAGATTCGACCCGTCGGTTATGGAAATACATGTTGAACATTTGTTGCACGGAGGCTGGAGGTGGGAGGCGGGAGATCCTTTTTCGCAGTTGACCATTTTGGCCAAAATCCTGGCGGTTGAAGTTTTCCCTGTCCCCCTCGGCCCTACAAAAAGATAGGCATGAGATAATTTTCCTGCTCCGTAGGCTAGCTGCAGCATTTCCTTAACTTTATTTTGCCCAATCAGCTGATTGAGGTTTTGGGGCCGATACTTCAAATAGAGTGCAGCCATTTTAGTTTTCCTGATGATGATTACCGAGGAGATGATTCACTCCGTGTTCAACTAAAACCCGAATCTCTTCATCCAGGGAAATACCCTCAATTGAAGCATCATCCAGTGCCTGAGGATAGGAAATGATAATATCTCCGAGTCTTAACCACTGATCCGGAGAGGCTACAAATCCAATCCTGGGAATGTGTTGCAGGCTAGTCGGTGAGGGATCTTCCAGGGCAAAAGACAATATATCAGTGGTTGAATCTATCCCGCGGTATCTCCGGTTTAGCTCATGCATCTTCCGGTCGCCAACGATATTAACTCCCACTTCTACCTTGCTATAAATATTATGTTTTGTCAGCACATCCAAAACAGCCGACCTGATTGCAGCACGGTTGATAATATATCTTGGATCGGATGAAATTATAATGTTTATCATTTTAGCTTTTCCTTGACCAAAGTTGAGACTCTTCCCCCGTCTGCCCGGCCGGCAACTTTACCCATAACTGCCCCCATCACCTTACCCATATCCGATAAATTGGTAGCCCCTACTTCTTTTATAGCTCCATCCACCAGCTGTGTCAACTCCTCATCTGAGATTTGAGCAGGCAAGTACTCCACCAGAACTTTTGCCTCAGTTTCTTCCTTCTCGGCTTGATCAACTCTCCCTCCGGACCTAAAACCCTCAACTGCTTCTTTCCTTTTTTTGACTTCCTTTTGGATAACGGAAATTATCTCGGAATCAGAAAGCTTCCCACTTTTTTGAATCTCGGCATTCTTAATCTCCGACAGCAATAACCTCAAAGTCGAAGTCTTGAGCTCATCGCGACTAAGCTGAGCTTGTTTTAAATCTGCTTGTATTTGATCTAGCACTAGACCCCCAACCTTTTAGCCCGCATAATTTTGCGTCTTTTTTCAGCTAAATATTCCTGCCTAAGTTGAGCTGGCTTTCTGTAAAATTCTCTTTGTCTAATTTCCTGGACCAATCCTTCTGCTGCAACCTGCTTTTGGAATTTTCGAATAACACTATCTGTAGTATCATTTGGTCCGGCTTTTATTACAATTGGCATAAATTTAAAAACACCTCCCTTT
>Ga0209515_10005005_pt1 | contig 17492 bp, 13 predicted proteins | sample Subgroupgradi54m_FD_187454 | JGI IMG/M metagenome (GOLD analysis project Ga0209515, IMG submission 187454) | Subsurface groundwater microbial communities from S. Glens Falls, New York, USA - GMW60B uncontaminated upgradient, 5.4 m (SPAdes)... ...
GCGGCGCGCACCTGCCGTCACTGGACCTCAACGCCAATCGCTATCTTGAACGCACCGGCAGTTTGCAGGATTCGACCTGGGACGTGCAGCTGGTATTGAGTATCCCGATCTACTCCGGCGGCGTTTTTCAATCGCGTGTGCGTGAGGCCGACTCGCAGCGCACGCAGGCCGAGCTCGGCGCCAGCCAGATCCGTCGGCAGGCGGAGCAGGAGATTCGCTCGGTCTATCAAAGCGTCGGCTTCGACCGCGCCCAGCTCAGTGCATTGGAAACCGCGACCGACGCGGCGCGCAAGAACTACGAAGCCCAGTTGCGCGACTATCGATTGGGCCTGGTGACCAACCTCGATGTGTTGCAGGCGTTGACGACGTATCAGGAAAACCTGCGCGCCCTCGATCGTGCGCGCTATGCGACCAAGTTGGACTACATCCGATTGCAGGCCGCGGCCATGCGTCGCCCTGCGCCACAAGAAGGCAACACGCCATGAACCTTCCCGAGATTGCCGTCCGCCGGCCGGTGTTCGCCTGGATGTTGATGGCGGCACTGATCATCTTCGGTCTGATCTGCAGCTCGCGCATGGGCATCAGCCAATTGCCCGATGTCGACTTTCCGGTGGTGTCGATCAACGTCAGTTATCCGGGCGCGGCACCGGAAATCATCGAAACCAACGTCATCGATGTGCTCGAAGATGCGGTGATGACGGTCGAGGGCGTGCGCAGCGTTTCGTCGAGCGCGAGCTACGCGAACGGGAGCATCAGTGTTGAGTTCGAACTGAGCCGCGACATCGCCCAGGCGTTGCAGGACGTACAGAACAAAGTCGCGGCCGCGCAACGCAACCTGCCGAAAGACATCGATACGCCGGTCGTAAGCAAGACCAATCCGGAAGACCATCCCATCATTTGGCTCGCCTTGAGCAGCGATCAACATCGGCCACAGGAGCTGATGCGCTACGTCAAGGATGTATTGAAAGACAAATTCTCGTCGGTCAGCGGCGTCGGCGAGATTGTGCTCGGCGGTTACGTCGATCCGAATCTGCGCGTATGGGTTTCGGGCAAGGATCTCAGCAAGTACGAGCTTGCCGTCACCGACGTCATCAACACCATCCAGAACGAACATTCAGAACTGCCGGCCGGGCAAATCTCGAGCGGCAAACGGGAATTCGACGTGCGCACGCTCGGCGAGGCGAAGACGCCGGAAGAATTCTCGAATCTCGTCATCAACCAGCGCGGCGGCCAGCCGATTTACACCCGCATTACGCTCAAGCAGGTGGCACAGACGGAAGAAGGGCTAGCCGACATTCGCCGTCTTTCGCGCTCGAATGGCAACCCGGCCGTCGGCCTTGGCATACGCAAGCAACGCGGCTCGAATGCGGTCGCCGTCGGCCAAGCGGTCAAGCAGCGCATGGCCGAAGTCGGCCCGCAGCTGCCCGAGGGCATGAAGCTCGGGGTAAATTTCGATTCGACAAAATTTATTGAAGACTCCGTCGGCGAATTCAAGTTCACGCTCGTGCTGTCGGCACTTGTGACAGCACTGGTGTGCTGGCTCTTTCTCGGCAGCTGGACGGCAACGCTGAACGTCATACTTGCCATCCCGACGTCGATCATTGGCACCTTCATCGCGCTCTACTTCTTCGGGTTTACGCTCAATACCTTTACCTTGCTGGGGTTGAGTCTTGCCATCGGCATCGTTGTCGACGATGCCATCATGGTGCTCGAGAATATCGTGCGCCATCGTGAGAAAGGCGAGAACCGCGTGCAGGCGGCGCTCAAGGGAGCGAAAGAAATTACGTTTGCCGCACTGGCCTCGACGCTGGCCGTGGTCGCGATCTTCCTGCCGGTCGCGTTTATGAAGGGTGCCATCGGGCGCTTCTTCTTCCAGTTTGGCATCACCATGACCATCGCCGTCATGCTGTCACTGCTGGAAGCCTTGACGCTGACGCCGATGCGCTCGTCGCAGTTCGTCCAGGCCGGTGGCCGAGCGACCCGCGTCGGGCGTGCGGCGGATACGGTATTCCGTGCGGTTGCCGTTATATACCGCAAGCTACTGGATGTCTCCTTGCGCCATCCCGGCAAGGTCATCGTCGGTTCGCTTTTGTTCTTCGCGCTCTCAATTGTGTCGTTCGTATTTCTAAACAAGGAATCCATGCCGGCGCAGGACATGGGCTCGCTGCTGGTGCGCGTGCAGACCCCGGTCGACTCCTCGCTCGATTACACGAACTCGAAGTTCCTCGAGGCCGAAAAGTTTTTCCAGTCGCGCCCCGAAATCCTGCGCATCTACAGCGCCGTCGGCGGCTTTGGCGGCGGCCAGGTCAACACCGGCATTATCTTTCTCACCATGAAGCCGCGCGGCGAACGCGGCATCGATCCAGAGCTCGGCCACGAACTGAGCCAGCAGGAGTTCATGAACGCCTCGCGCAAAGCGTTGCAGAAAATGGAAGACGTCAAGGCATCGATTCAGGATTTATCTCTGCGCGGCTTCGGAGCCTCAATCGGCTTCCCGATCGAATTCAGCGTACAGGGACGTAACTGGCAAAAACTGGCCGAGTACTCGCAGACGATCATGGACAAGCTCAATGCCACCGGCCTGGTGACGGACGTCAACACCGACTACCGCGAGGGCAAACCAGAGATCCAGATCATCCCTGATCGCGCCAAGGCGGCGGCGCATGGCGTCAGCATCAACGCCATCTCGCAGACCATCAACGCCACCGTCGGGGGCGTGGTCGCCGGGCAATACTCCTCCGGTGGACATCGCTACGACATCCGGGTGCGCCTGCAGGAGCAGGAGCGCGACCATGCCGAGCAGATCAAGCGCCTGTTCGTACGCAACAATCGTGGCGAGCTGATTCCGATGTCGGAGGTCGTGCAGTTGCAGGAGAAGCCGAGCCTGGCGCAGATCAATCGCTACAATCGCGAGCGCGCTATCAAGATATGGGCCAACGTCAAGGGTGACGCGTCACAGGAAAAGGCATTGCAGGCAGTGCAGGACATTGCGCACGAAGTACTGCCGTCGGAATATCACATTTTGTTCGTCGGCGGCGCGCAGTCGTTCAAGGAATCCTTCAGCGGTTTATGGTTCGCGTTCCTGCTTGGCCTGATTGTCTCGTACATGATTCTAGCCTCGCAATTCAACAGCTTCATCCATCCGGTGACCGTGCTGATGGCACTGCCATTCAGCATTTCGGGTGCGTTCCTGACGCTGCTGCTGTTCGGTCAGTCGATCAACATCTACAGCGTCATCGGTCTGATTCTGCTCGCGGGCATCGTGAAAAAGAACTCGATCCTGCTGGTGGACTTCACCAACCAGGTGCGCGATCGCGGCGAGACGTCAATCCGCGCGGCACTACTCGAAGCGTGCCCGATTCGTCTGCGGCCGATTCTCATGACCTCCTTCGCCACCATCGCCGGAGCCATACCGCTTGCGCTTGCGCTCGGACCCGGCGCCGAGACGCGCGTGCCGATGGCGCTGGCGGTGATCGGTGGTGTATTCGTGTCCACGCTGCTGACGTTATTCGTCGTGCCTTGCGTGTATGAGTTATTGGCTCGGTTTGAGGGCAGTCGGGCGGTGGAGGTATCGCGCATGCGGGAGATTGAGCGTGCCACCAAAGAAGCCGGTTGAGAGATTTGTTTCTAGGGATGAGAAAACCGGCGCATGGTGCGCCGGTTTCTTTTTTTTGGGTGGCGTCATTTGATTTGGGTTTTGGTCTTGTCGCGCGGGCGCGGTACTTTTCTTTGCCTGCACAAAGAAAAGTATCCAAAAGAAATACACCCCGATCGCTGGCCGCTTGCACACTACGCAAGCGGTGCCCTCCGCTCCTCGCCCCTACCGAGCGCGAGACCAACTCGCCGGCGGCGGTACCGCTGCCGCTGGGGCTCGAACACGGTCTCGCGAATACTCTCGGCAGGGGCTGCGGTGCTCGGCTGCGCTCTACGGGGGTTTAACGTTTAGAACAGCCACTGCAACTACCACTGCTCGTTTGAAAGAGGCGCTGGCTCTACGGGTAAGACCGCAGAGCTCGCGTCGCCGTACCTCAGTAGCTGTAGCCTGTGGGCGTTTGTTGGGACGGTGAGCCCGGTGAGAGTTGGGCGCGAATCTCGCCGCCGGGGTTGCTGGCGCTGTGAACGTTTATGTAAAGATTGCCGGCGCGATAGCTCTGGTACTGCGCGTCAGTAAGCGTTGTGCCGGGCGGAACGACGAAGCTGTTGTCAGCGCTTTTTGTCAACGGAATGATCACCGGCCCATTCACACCAGCCGGTGCTTCATGGATATGGGCCGACGAAGCATCGATACCGACGGTAGTGACTCTGCCGGTAACCGAGTGGTCAGGGTGAACGGTTATCTGCGCACTCCCCATGGCCGAGGTATTCACCGGCGGGACCTCTTGCGTGCCGACCAGGCCGGCGGTGGTGTTCTCCGGCATCGTCGGGCCGACACAGCTCACGAGCGTTGCCAGGGCAAGCGGCATGAGCACCAACAACGGCGATAACATTTTCGAGTGGCGTGTCATGACATCCTCCATGATGAAAGAACCAAAGACCATTCTGCGCGCTCGCGTTGCCAGATGCATCTCCGGCGATCGTTCAACCGCCGCGCAGTCGGTCGCGTTACCGAATCAGATTGGTCGAACGCCTAGTGGGTAATGATGACATCGGCGGTTACTAATGGCTCAGTATCTTGGCAAGAAATTGTTGCGCCCGTTCCGAGCGCGGCGTATCGAAGAATTCTTCCTTCTTATCGTCCTCGACGATCCGACCGAGGTCCATAAAAATTACCCGATCCGCCACGTTGCGGGCGAACCCCATCTCGTGCGTCACCACCATCATGGTCATGCCCTCCTGCGCCAGCTCTACCATGACGTCCAGCACTTCGTTGATCATCTCTGGATCAAGCGCCGACGTCGGCTCGTCGAACAACATACAGATGGGGTCCATCGCCAGGGCGCGCGCGATGGCGACGCGCTGTTGTTGGCCGCCGGATAGTTGCCCAGGAAATTTCTCTGCCTGGGCACGCAAGCCGACACGATCGAGCAGCGCCATACCCTTGTGCACGGCGTCATCGCGACTGCGGCCGAGTACCTTGATCTGCGCGATGACGAGATTTTCCATGACACGCATGTGCGGAAACAATTCAAAATTCTGGAACACCATGCCGAGTCGCGCACGCAGCTTGTTGAGATTCGTTTCGGGATCACCCACGGACACACTGTCGACAACGATCTCACCTTGCTGAAAGGGTTCGAGTCCGTTGACGCACTTGATCAGCGTGCTCTTGCCAGAGCCGGATGGGCCACAGACAACGATCACCTCGCCCTTGCGCACCTCAGTCGAACAGTCGCTGAGCACCTGAAAGCTGCCATAGAACTTGCTGACGTGCTTGATCGAAATCATTCGCCCTTCCTTCTTAACTGATTCTTTTCTGGAAACGCCGGACCAGCATCGAGGCGCTGTAACAGATGGCGAAATAGACCGCGCCCGCGAACAGCAGCAGCTCGGTCAGGCGACCGTCGCGATTGCCGACGTTATAGGCGGCACCGAAGAAATCCGGCAACGCAATCACGTACACGAGCGAGGTGTCTTGAAACAGAATAATCCCCTGTGTCAGCAGCAACGGCACCATGTTGCGAAACGCCTGCGGCAGGATGACCAGGCGCATGGTCTGGCGGTAGGTCATGCCGAGCGCGTAGGCCGCGGCCACCTGCCCGCTCGACACGCTTTGAATGCCGGCGCGAATAATTTCGGAATAGTAAGCCGACTCGAAAAGTGAAAACCCGACCATGGCCGAGACCAGGCGCACATCGGTGGTGGCGCTCAGTCCGAACGCTGCCTGCAGCAACTGCGGCACGAGCAGAAAGAACCACAACAACACCATGACCAGCGGGACCGAGCGAAACAGGTTGACGTAACTGACCGCGAACCACGACAACGCCGGCAGCGTCGACAGGCGCAGCATCGCCAGCAACGTACCCCAGACGATGCCGGCAACGACGGCAACCGCCGTGATTTGCAGCGTGGTTTTCATCCCGATCCAGAGGTACGGCAGCGCGCCCGGGATCGAGCTCCAGTCGAAGTCGCTCACGCTATTTGCCCCCGATGTAGCCGGGCACGCGCGTGCGGTGTTCAACCCAGCGCATGAACAACATCACCACGACGTTGATCAGAACGTACAGGACCGTTACCGCGATGAACGATTCGTACGCATGCGCCGTATAGTCGGCCAGCTGTCGACTCTGTGCCGCCAGCTCGAACAGACCAATCGTCGAGCACACGGCGGAATTCTTGAAGATATTCAGAAACTCGGAGGTGATCGGCGGCACGATGATCCGAAACGCCATCGGCAACAGGACGTGGCGATACGTTTGCGGCAACGTCAAACCGAGTGCCAGCGCCGCATTCTTCTGTCCGCGCGCCAGCGCATTGATGCCCGCACGCACCTGCTCGGCCACGCGCGCGCCGGTAAAAAATCCGAGACAGACCATCGCCGCCAGGAACTGCTGCGCCACCGGGTTCGATTGCTTGATGGCATTGCCCCACGCGCTCGGTAGCAACTCGGGCAACACGAAGTACCAGATGAAAAGCTGCACCAGCAACGGGATGTTGCGGAACAGTTCGACGTACGTCGCCGCTAAGCCACGCCACCAGCGATTCGGCACCGTGCGCAACACACCCATGCTCGAACCGATGAGCAGCGCCAGCAGCCACGCGCTCAACGACAGCGTCACCGTCGTCTGCAGGCCGGACAATAGCCAGTCGAGGTACGTGCCGCCGCCGGATGGCACCGCGCGCAGAAATACTCCCCAGTTCATGCGATCGCTCCGGCGCTAATCGAACGTCTTGTCGTTCGGCGCTTGGTACAGCGCCTTCATGTCGTCGCTCAGCGGAAAATTGAGGTTGTATCCCTTCGGCGGAATCGGCGACTGAAACCATTTCCAATACAGCTTGGCGGCTTCGCCCGATGTCTGTGTTTTCGCAATCACGGCATCCACCAACTTCTTGAACGGCGCATCCCCTTGGCGCAGCATGCAACCGTATGCCTCTTTCGACTGTGGCTTGCCTACGATTGTCCACGCATCAGGTTTTCTGGCCTTGGCGCGTTCTCCCGCGAGTAGCGCATCGTCCATCATGAACGCCACCGCGCGTCCGCTCTCTAGTGTCAGAAACGATTCGCCGTGATCTTTGGCGCTGATGACGTTCATGTGCATCTTATTTTCCTCATTCATCTTGCGGATCAATCGCTCGGATGTCGTGCCCGCGGTCGTCACCACGGTTTTGCCCGTCAGCGCCGGAAAGTCAGTGATACCGGAATCCTGTCTGGTGAGCAGACGCGTGGCAACAACGAAGATCGTATTCGAGAATGACGCCTGCTCCTGGCGCTCTTTATTATTGGTGGTCGAGCCGCACTCCAGGTCGACCGTACCGTTTTTCAACAGCGGGATGCGATTTTGCGAATTCACCGGTACGAGCTTGACGTCCAGCTTCGCGAGCTTCAGCTCCTGCTTGATCGCCTCGACAATCTTCATCTGGATATCGTAGGAATACCCGACTACCTGCTGTTTATCGTCGTAGTACGAAAACGGAATCGATGACTCGCGATGGCCGAGCGCAATGACGCCGGTGTCCTTTATCTTCTTAAGCGTGCCGGTCAGCTCCCGCGCCATCGCGGGAGCTGACAACGCGATACAAACCATCACGACGATAATCGAACGGATAAAAACCATGGCAGCATCTCCTTTAATCAGCAATCGAGACCGGCGTGTTTCAACGCAGGCGAAATCGAAAGCTGCGCACCGCGACACCAAAGGGAAAATTCTGGCGTCGCATAAATCCGGAAAGGCGCGCCGGCCGCAGCAACCTCGACATGCAGCAACTCGCCAAACGCACGTTGACCGATGTCACGCCAGTTATCGGTCGCATTTACGTTAAACGGGGCCGTGTGTGCGATCACGGTGGTAAGCGCCTTGCCGGTGCGATGGCCACGTGTGGCCATGCGCTCGACGGAAGAAACCATTCCTTCCAGCATGCGCACGACGTCCTCAAACGCCTCCCGTTCCTGCGCCACCGGCACGCTCCAGTACAACACCACCGAGTCATGCATGAAGGCGTAGAGCAAGGGGATGCCCTTGAACAGCGGCGGTGTGACCACCCCGAAGCGCGTGCGCCCCGCCAGCTTCTTGAGTTCGGCGCCGAGACGCAGCCGCGCATTGCGCTCGCGCTGGTGCAGTCGGCATTCAATCAAAATCACGCGGCACTCGTTGCCGTCATCGAGCAAGGTCGAAAACAGCGGATGGCCGCTGCGACGATACGACGCCAGTATGCCGTTGAAGCGCGCGATGGTGAAATACGCGAGACAGAATGCGAACGGCGCCGTGAGGTCGACGAACAGGGTCGAGACGTTGAGGAACAGGTAAGACACCGCCAGAAAGCCGGTCTGCAGCAGCGTGAACGTCAGCGTAATGACACGCTGGTCGACGTTGTAAACGAACGCCAGTGCCAGCACCGCGACCGCGAGCGACGTCACCAGCACGTACACCCACGGCGGCAACTCGCGCAGCGAGTCGCCGTTCTTGAAGTTATCGAGGGCGGTGGCAAGGATCTCCACACCCGGGTGCTGCTTGGTCATCGGTGTCGCTTTGGAATCGAACAGACCCGTTGCCGTGGAGCCGATGATGACGATCTTGTCGGTGAACTCGTCATGCGGGCGCGTCGGTTTCTTGCGCGATAAATCGAAATAGACATCGTGAAACGAGATGTGCCGATAGCTGAACGGACGCCCGCGCCAATTGAGCAGGATGTCGGATGACTCGGGCAGCCCGAACTCGAGCGACTGCGCCACGTTCGCCGGCAGTGAACTGACACGCCAGCCGTACTCGTCGGCATAGATCGGATAGGTGCGCACGACGCCGTCATCGTCGGCGAGAATGTTATTGGTGCCGAGGCGCCGATCGTTCAGCACGTCGGCGAAGAACGGCAGCACCACGGCGATGGTGGCATCCGGCGACGCGTCGTCCCACAGGCGCGTGACGCCGGGCAACTGGTTTACACGCAAGGTGCTGCTCACGTCGGCCTCGGCGACCAGGCGGATCATCGGGAAGTACGTGGCCTTGTTGCGCGCCACGGCGTCGCGGAAATACTTGTCGGCGTCGGCGTTGAATACATCCGGATCGGTGAAGGCGATATCGAACACGATGGCCTTCGGATTCTGCGGCGCGATGCCATCGACGAGTTCGCCCATGATGGCACGCGGCCACGGCCAGCGGCCGTAGTCTTTCGCCATGGCCGCCAGTGCCGCCTCGTCGATATCGATAACCACAACATCCGCATCGGGCGCCGGCGCGTGCACACGCGTCTTCATGATCAGGTCGTAGGCCTTGTACTTCATGGTGTTGGTCTTGCCGCGCTCAATGGCAACCGCGGCCACGGCGATCACCACGACGGCGAGGGCAACATAGAAGCGATTGCCCATCCGATCCGAGAGCGCCGACAACGGTCGAAGCAAGGCGCGCGCGAGGCGCTGAAACAGCGAAGCAACATTGGACGGCTGCATGGACAATCCCTTTTTATCGATGTGGTCTGTTCCGCGGGCGGCTTGAAATCCGTGCTGATCTGCCTTAGGCTCCGACCCACTGATTTATTCAATAATTCCCGGCATTTCTAAATAACTATTCAATAACCGCTGTCTAACTAACTCCCCCAACAACTACACCTAAACCTGGCGCGAGGAACAACCATGAAACTGCCGCTCGATTCTATCTGGGGCACCATTATTTCCGGATTGGTGATCACCGTCATCCTGTACGTGTTCACGATAAATTTTCTGCGCTAACGCATACCCACACCATAAAATAGAATCAACGAATAACAGAGGAACACCACCATGCCTGATTTGATTCTCGACCGCTGGCTGCACGTAATGGCCGGCATTACCTGGATCGGCCTGCTGTACTACTTCAACTTCGTGCAGGCCCCGGGCGTCGCCGCGGCCAAGGCCGAGGGCAATGCCGCACCGATCACCAAACACATCGCCCCGCGCGCCCTGCTCTGGTTCCGTTGGGCCGCGGTCGTGACCTGGCTCTCCGGCGCTTACTATTTAGAACGCGCTTATACCAACGACGCGGGGCACGGACTGTTGAACGCCCTGCTACTCAAGGGTGGGGCCGCGCATATCGGTATCGGCGCCTGGCTCGGCACGATTATGCTCTTCAATGTGTGGGTGCTGATCTGGCCGAACCAAAAGAAGGTGCTCGGCATGGTACCGGCAGACGATGCCACCAAGGCGAAGGCCGCCCGCATCGCCTTCCTGGCTTCGCGCACCAATACGATGCTATCGATCCCGATGCTGTTCTTTATGGTCGCGGGCAGCGCTGCACATGGTATGCCCAAGTTCTTCTAGAGAATCGGCTAATATGTGTCAAAAGGGCCCGGCTCTGCCGGGCCTTTTCGTTTAAGGCCCTTGCACAAACGCCTTAGCGGGGTAGAATTTCCGCCTGTTTTCCACAGGGGCGCCCCACCGGGCGCCTTTTAGTTTTTTGGCGCACAACAACTCGATGACGACGAATTATCAGATGCAGGTCTTTTCACCTTTACCGGTAGCGTTCGAGAGCGGCCAGGGGCCGTGGCTCACCGACACCCAAGGTAACGCGTACCTCGATGCCCTCTCCGGCGTCGCGGTCTGTGGCTTGGGCCACGCGCACCCGGCTGTGACCGCCGCCCTCTGCGAGCAGGCCGGCAAACTGTTGCATACCTCTAATTGGTACCAGATTCCGTTGCAGGCCACCCTCGCCGAACGGCTGTGCCGCGTCTCTCATATGGAGAGCGCCTTTTTCTGTAATTCCGGCGCCGAGGCCAACGAAGCGGCGATCAAACTCGCGCGCCTCTACGGCCACCAGCGCAAGATTCTGAACCCGGGGATTATTGTTACCGACGGCAGCTTCCACGGACGCACGCTCGCCACCCTTTCGGCGTCGGGCAGCCGCAAGATCCAGGCCGGTTTCGAGCCGTTGGTGCAGGGGTTTTATCGCGTTCCCTACAACGACGTCGATGCGATACGTCAGGTCGGCGACAACAACAAGAATATCGTCGCGGTCTTCGTCGAGCCGATTCAGGGCGAAGGCGGTATCCAGATTCCCGACAAGGGTTATCTCGCCGCCCTGCGCAAGCTCTGCGACGAGCGCGGCTGGCTGCTCATGCTGGATGAAATCCAGACCGGCATGTGCCGCACCGGCAAGTGGTTTGCCTTCGAACACGAGAACATTGTGCCCGACGTCATGACGCTCGCGAAGGCGCTTGGCAACGGCATGCCTATCGGCGCCTGCCTCGCGCGTGGCGCCGCGGCACAAGTGTTTAAGGTCGGCAGTCACGGTTCAACATTCGGTGGCAACCCGTTGGCCGCGCGCGCGGCACTCGCCGTCATCGATGCGCTCGAAAGCGGCAACTACGCCGAACGTGCCGCAGTATTGGGCAAGCGCATTCTCGATGGCCTGAAGCGCGACCTCGGCAACGTCGCCGGCATTAAAGAAATTCGCGGTTGCGGACTGATGCTGGCCATCGAAACCGATGCGCCATGCAAAGAGGTCATGCAGCTCGCCCTTGATCAGCGTCTGCTCGTCAACGTCACGGCCGACAACGTCGTGCGCCTGCTGCCACCGCTGGTGCTGAGCGACGCCGAGGCCGACACCCTCGTCGAGCGGCTGGTGCGCGCGGTACACGCGTTTCTGGGAAAATCGTGAAACCACATCACTTCCTCACCCTGAGCGATCTCGCGCCGGATGTGCTCACGCGCATCCTGGCACGCGCGATCGAGCTCAAGCAGGAACACAACCGCGGCGGGGTATCGCAGCTGCTCGCCGGCAAGGCGATCGCGATGATCTTTGAGAAGTCGTCCACCCGCACACGCGTGTCGTTTGAAGCCGGCGTCGCCCAGCTCGGCGGCTCGACGCTGTTCCTGTCGCCGCGCGACATGCACCTCGATCGCGGCGAGCCGGTGGAAGACACCGCGCGCGTCATGTCGCGCATGGTGGATGCCATCGTCATCCGCGCCAACAGCCATCAGATGGTGGAGCGCTTCGCGGCGCATTCACGCGTGCCAGTGATCAATGCGCTGACCGATCTACATCATCCGTGTCAGCTGCTCGCCGATATCCAGACCTGGGTCGAGCATCGCGGCAGCGTCGCCGGTAAAACGGCGGCGTGGATCGGCGATGGCAACAACGTCTGTCATTCATGGATGGAGGCGGCGCGCCTGTTCGGCTTTCATCTGCGCATCGCCACACCGGAAGGCTACGAACCGAACCCGACGTTCGTGGCAGCCGCCGGAAACTGCGTCAGCCTCATGCGTGAACCCAGTGAGGCGGCCCGCAACGCGGACGTGATCGTCACCGACACCTGGGCCAGCATGGGACAGGAGGCCGAGAAGGCGAAACGCGCGAACGCATTCGAAGCGTTTCAGGTCACCCCCGCACTCATGCGTCTGGCCAAGAAAGATGTCCTGTTCATGCACTGCCTGCCGGCGTATCGCGGCCAGGAAGTGGCGGCCGAGGTAATTGACGGCCCGCAGAGCGTGGTGTGGGACGAGGCCGAAAATCGCATGCACGCACAGAAGGCACTGCTCGAATTTCTGCTACGCCCCACGCAGTGATCAGGCTTTTTCGGCGCTAAAGCATTAAATCGGCGCCCATCTGACGCCGGCCCCAGGAGGGCACTTCCCGGCGGCTTGCGCCGTAAACTACACTGTTTCCAGGGACATAGAGACCGTGGATAAAAAGATTCTGCGTTTGTTAATCGTTGACGACTCGCCGGACGACGCCGAGCTCGCCGCGGCTGCGTTGCGCAAAGCAAGCTACATGCTCAAGACGCAGCGCGTGCAGGACCTGACGGCAATGCAGTCGGCGCTCGAGAAATCCGTGTGGGACGTGGTGCTGTGCGAAATCACCCTGGCCCACTTCGGCGCCCCGATGGCGCTCGAACTGATGAAGCGCATCCACCAGACCGCCCCGCTTATTGTCTTCGCCCGCACGGTTAAAGAAGTCGAAGTCTCCAAGATCATGCGCGCCGGCGCCCTCGACGTCGTGCGCAAGGACGAGGCGTTCCGGCTTGGCCCGGTAATCGAACGCGAGCTGCGCGTGGCCGGTGAGCGCCGCGAATGGCAACTGATGGCACAAAAGCTCAACGAGCTCGAAGGCAAGCACCGCGCGGTCGTCGAAAGCGCGCGCGAGGCAATCGGCTACTGCCAGGACGGCATGCACATCGACGCCAATCCCACTTATCTCGAACTGTTCGGTTACAGCAAAGGCGAACTGGAAGGCGTGCCGGTGATGAACCTCATCGACAAGAGCGACCAGCCGCGCTTCAAGGATTACCTGCGCAAGGGCAACAAGGAACGGCAGGAATTTCTGGCAATAAAAAAAGACGGCGGCGGACTGCATGTGGAACTCGCGGCCGCACCGATCACGCTCAACAATGAGGCGTGCGTCCAGATCGTGGTGGCGGATATCTCCAAGCGCAAGGCAGCGGAAAGCCGCCTGCAATATCTGAATCAACACGATCCGCTGACCGGCCTCTACAATCGCCACTACTTCCTGCAGGCACTGAACGAGTCCATCGAAAAGGCGCGCACCGGCGGCGTCGCGACCGGCATGATCTATCTCGACCTGAACCAGATCAAGGAAGTGAACGAAGAGTTCGGCCATGCCGCCGGCGATCGCATGCTGCTCAAAGTCGCGCGCGTGTTTCGCGACAAGCTCGGCGACAAGACGCTGCTCGCCCGCTTCGGCGGCGACGAGTTCGCGGTGCTGTTGCACGGCGTGAGCGAGAACCAACTTAAAGCAACGGCCGAGGGCCTGTACGTATCGCTCAAGGAAAGCAGCTTCGCCGAAAGCGGCAAGAACTACACGTTGCACTGCAACTTCGGCACTGCGATGGTCGGCAAGGACGCCGCCCATGCACAGAAATTGCTGTCCGACGTTTACCACGCCGCGCAATCGACGCAGGCGCCCGGCACTGCGCGAGCGCCGGCGCCGGTGGTGCGAACCACCGCACCGGCGGCACCCACTCCCGCGCCTGTCGTCGTCGCGAAGCCAACGCCGGCACCTGCTCCGGCGCCAACGGAAATTGCCAGAGCCGAACCGCGGCGCCCGGCGCCTAAGACCGCGGTAATGGCCGGCGAGTGGCCGGCGCGTCTGCAGGCCGCTCTCGACAAGAATTCGTTTCAGCTCGCGTACCAGCCGATCGTCAATCTGCACGGCGAGCCCGCGGAATATTTTGAAGTGCTGGTACGCCTGATCGACAACGACGGCAAGATTATCTCGCCGGGCGAGTTCATGCCGGCGGCCGAACAGGCCGGGCTCGGACCGTCGATCGACCGGTGGATCGTGCACCACGCCATTGAGTCGCTACGCGACTTGCATCGCGAGAACCGCCGCGCGACCTTCTTCGTGAACCTCTGCCCGGCCTCGTTCCGCGAACCGGATCTGATTGTGCAGACGCAGAAGCAGCTGTGGACATGTAACGTCAAGCCTGAATTTCTCTCGTTCGAAGCCGATGAAGAAGCCATCCTCGCTGCCCCGGCCGAGGCGCGCACGTTCATGCAAGCGGTCAAGAAGCTCGGCTGCCGCTTTACGGTCGACAACTTCGGCAACAACATGTCGAACCTGAATCAACTACGCGACCTGCCACTCGATTGCCTCAAGATCGCCGGCAGCCATATCCGCAATCTCTCCGACGACGCCATTGCCCAGACCTCGCTCAAAGCATTAATCCAGGTCGCCAAGGCGCTCGACAAGATGGTCATCGCCAAGTCGGTCGAACGCGCCGAGGACTTGGCGATTTTATGGAATCTCGGTGTGGATTATGTGCAGGGTCACTACTTCCAGGAGGCCCACTCGCAGCTGGCGTATGACTTCGGCACCGAGACGACGCTTTCCTCCGATGTGGCGCCACCGCAGTGGGCGGGTGGCCGTTAGGTAGTTTTGTCTTTTTCCTGCGTATTGTTTCCTCGTTGTGTCGTGTCTCTTTAACCGTTCTGGTTTGTCGCGCTAACGCGCGCCTGTCGAGCTACTTAAGGTCCTAAGGCGCGGTTCGCGCACCGCAGGCGCGATACTTTTCTTTGCCTGCACAAAGAAAAGTATCCAAAAGAAATGCACCCCGATCGCTGGCACGCACTGCGTGCGGTCCCCTCCGCTCCTCGCCCCTACCGAGCGCGAGACCAACTCGCCGGCGGCGATACCGCTGCCGCTCGGGCTCGAACACGGTCTCGCGAGGACTCTCGGCAGGGGCTGCGGTGCTCGGCTGCGCTCTACGGGGGTTTAACGTTTAGAACGGATACAGCAACTACAACTACAACTAACAGCAGCCACCACGTTGGGGTTCGCTGCGCTCACCCCAACCTACGAAACTTTGTAAATGCATCAGCAGACCTTGCGCGCACTGCAGTGCTCTTCCAACCGGAGTGACTACCACTACTTCTCCGCACTAATGGGTGTTTGCAGTTAAGAGTCCCCGTATGGCGCGCCCACTGCCCCTGCGTGTTTGGGTGAGCGCCCCGAAGGGGTCGCCTGCAGGGATGCAGGCGACTCTCCCGCGCGACAGGATGTCGCGTCGGGAGAGCGCGGGCCCCAAACGCGTAGGGGCAGTGGGAGCGGTCGCGCCATCCGGGGCGGCCTTTCTTTTGGGTACTTTTCTTTGGCCGACCAAAGAAAAGTACCTCGCGCTGCGGCGCGAGAGCCGCAAGTTAATACCCAACACACGACGATCGCGCGCAGCGCGCTCAACCATCCCACGGTATAATCCCCCACCATCCCCAACGCCAAAGACAACAACCCATGTCCGGCCAATACATCTTCACCATGCACCGCGTGACCAAAGTGGTCCCGCCGATGCGCACCATTCTCAAGAACATCTCCCTGTCCTTCTTCCCCGGCGCCAAGATCGGCGTGCTCGGTCTGAACGGCTCCGGCAAATCGTCGCTGCTCAAGATCATGGCCGGTGTGGATCAGGAATTCGACGGCGAGGCGCAGCCGATGCCGAACATCAAGATCGGCTATCTGCCGCAGGAGCCGCAACTCGATCCGAGCAAGGACGTGCGCGGCAACGTCGAAGAGGCGGTCGCCGAAACCAAGGCCCTGCTCGACAAGTTCAACGAGATCAGCATGAAGTTCGGCGAGCCGATGTCGGACGACGAAATGACGGCATTGCTCGAGAAGCAGGCCAAGCTGCAGGAGAAGATCGACGCCGCCGGTGCCTGGGAGCTCGAACGCAAACTCGAGATCGCCGCCGATGCGCTGCGCCTGCCGCCGTGGGATGCCGATGTCACCAAACTCTCCGGCGGTGAACGCCGCCGCGTGGCGCTATGCAAGCTGCTGTTGTCGCAGCCCGACATGCTGCTGCTCGACGAACCGACCAACCATCTCGATGCCGAGTCGGTCGCCTGGCTCGAACGCTTTCTGCTCGAATACCCGGGCACCGTGGTCGCCGTCACGCACGATCGCTATTTCCTCGACAACGTCGCCGGCTGGATTCTCGAACTCGATCGCGGCGAGGGCATTCCCTGGAAGGGCAATTACTCTTCCTGGCTCGACCAGAAAGAAAAGCGCCTCGCGGTCGAAGAAAAGCAGGAAACCGCGCGCCAGCGCTCGCTCAAACAGGAACTCGAATGGGTGCGCACCGCGCCCAAGGGCCGCCACGTCAAGAGCAAGGCGCGTTTGGAACGCTACGAAGAACTGGCCTCGCAAGAGTACGCTGTGCGCAACGAGACCAAGGAAATCTTTATCCCGGCCGGCCCACGGCTGGGCGATCTCGTGGTGCAGGCGGAAAACCTGAAGAAGGGATTCGGTGACCGCCTGCTCGTGGAGGGCCTGACGTTTAATCTTCCGCGCGGCGGCATCGTCGGTGTGATCGGCCCCAACGGCGCCGGCAAGACCACGCTCTTCAAAATGATTACCGGGCTAGAAAAGCCCGACGCCGGCGAATTCCGCGTTGGCCCCACGGTGCAGCTCGCGTACGTCGATCAATCGCGCGACTCGCTCGACGGCAAGAAGACCGTGTGGGAGGAAATCTCCGACGGTCACGACCTGATGCTGGTCGGCAAGACGGAAGTCCCGTCGCGCGCCTATTGCGGGCGCTTCAACTTCCGCGGCACCGATCAGCAGAAGTTCGTGCGCGATCTGTCCGGCGGTGAGCGCAACCGCCTGCATCTGGCGAAGATACTGAAGAGCGGCGGCAATCTGCTGCTGCTCGACGAACCGACCAACGACCTCGACGTCGACACGCTGCGCGCGCTCGAAGAGGCGTTGCTCGATTTCGGTGGCTGCGCCGTGATCATTTCCCACGATCGCTGGTTCCTGGACCGTGTCGCCACGCACATCCTCGCCTTCGAGGGCGAATCGAAGGCCGTGTGGTTCGAAGGCAACTACGCCGATTACGAGGCCGACCGCAAGCGCCGCCTGGGCGTGGACGCCGACCAGCCGCATCGCATCAAGTACCGGCGCCTGGTGCACTGATATACC
>Ga0209515_10005006_pt1 | contig 17487 bp, 25 predicted proteins | sample Subgroupgradi54m_FD_187454 | JGI IMG/M metagenome (GOLD analysis project Ga0209515, IMG submission 187454) | Subsurface groundwater microbial communities from S. Glens Falls, New York, USA - GMW60B uncontaminated upgradient, 5.4 m (SPAdes)... ...
GCTTTCGGGTATGGCAAAGACACGGCACAACATTTATTTCGAAGATGACCAATGGAAGAAGCTGACGGAGATTGCCCAGAAGGAGCGTATGCTGGATGGGGATACCGCCAAGGTAATCCGGCTGGCAACGGATTTCTTCCTGGACTATTACAAGAAGAACAAGCGATTGCCGGACCTTTGAAGGGGTAACGGTGGCGGGGGAGGTATGGAGCGGTTTCTGGAGCGGTTTGCCAAGGAATAAAAATACAAGGGCACATTACTGTGCCCCTATTTTAAACGAGTTTAGGTGAATTTGCTTTCGTAACCTTCCTTTCCAGCAATGGCGTTCAAAATTTGTATGAATTCGCCTTGGTCAATATTATTACGCTTCACAATTAGTTTTCCGCTATTAAATTCCAAGTAATTGTAGGCGTAATACGTCTTACATCTGAAGTGATGAATGGAAAGGTTATCCAGGTAGTTATACGTTTCATGGTTATTTTTATCCTTGAAATGATTGATTGCAGAAACCGCTTCCAACAAATCCTTTGTCCGTTTAATTGGCTTTCGCTCAACGATTCCGCCATCGGTGTTTTTAACCAAAGCCGTAATGGAAAAGTTTTCGTTGGTGTATTTAAATTCAATGTGATTGAAAACGTTTATCTCGAACATTTCTGTCCTCCTAAAAGTGATTATGACTAATTTTGTTCAAAATTCGAGCCATTGCGGATTGGGACCGCCATAATTATTCCTTTCTGCTATTGTGTTTGAAGCCGGGTAGTAACTAAAAATTTCTTTTGTCAGAAACTATTTTCGATTTCAGCCAAACGGATCCGTCTTCGAATTCGAATACCTTTGTGAACATCGGAGCGCAAGAGATCCCTTCGGGGTAATCCTGGCAAACCGATTAACCAAGTCAAGGTCGATCAATCCCTGGCTTTCCAAGCTCAACAAATCGAGGATTGAACTGCGGTAAGGATGGTAGACCAATCCACCACAAGCATCCAAAACGACTAATACATCTTTTTGGGATTTTGATAAAGTTATGTCACTAGAGTTCATTGGAAATCTCCTTAATTGTTAATGAATTTTTAGAAATTAATTCGCCGCAAACATCACAAAGATGTTCGAAATCAGCTTGTTTCTGGGGTTTTTTGCAGGTAGTGCGGGAAGGCTTTCATGCAGGTAAGATAGTAACTATTTCCGGGATTGTCAAAAAATAACTTGCCAATAATCGTAAACAATAGTAGTCAAATTGGATTCTAAAAAACCGCTTGAGTCGTCGATAAAAACAGGAGCGTCCCAGGATTATTTAATTTCGAATACCTTAAGGCTCGGATCTTTCCGATGGGGCAATACCATTCCCCACATCGAGATCGTGGCTTGTAGCCGCTCCTATGACGCTGGATTGGTTTGTAGAAAGATGGAATTGTTTTTGACAAACCGATTTTAAAACTACTACATTATACTGTGACGCCCATCATACAAAAATCAAAATTACCCTGCCCTGTAAAGGGATATAGGCGATTTCGCCACGTTTTGGCATTCAGAGGCCGTATTTCACAATGCTCATGTAATATGGGCACGAATGCCTGTGTGATACAGGAAATCCCATCGCCCCACCTTCGTTCATCGCTAGGACTCCCTAACCAGGAACCAGATGCCGAGGTTATCAAAAGTCTGAAAATTAAAAGCAAATCGAAAACGGAAAGGTATAGCTTACTTCTGATACCCCACCTTCGGTCTGATCTCCGAAGGCACGAGCCCACCACCATTTCCGGCTCGGGGTCATCACTTTCAATAGGGGATGGGGAATTAGGAAATGGTTATGCAGGCTGAATACGCCCCAATAGTTCGAAGGTTGTATGCTGAGGTAAGACAGGAAGGCGATCCCAGCCTCATATGGAATGGTGAATTGTATTCCAAGGGGATATCCGTCACAGAAAAATTGGTGTCCCCATGACTTTACCAATAAGTTACGGAACCATCACCGTCAAATTTCCGAAAGGGATGTTGGCGGATGTGCAAAAGCGTTACACGGAATTGGCTCCAAACTTCATAGCTAAGGAATATCAATGGGCGTTCCTGCTATCCCAGGTCTGGTATCTGAAAAGGTCAATAGACCCAGATAGCCAAGGACGAGTGCCGCTAAGTTACAAGAAATTGAAATTTTACCTGGGTTGCCATGCTTGCAAGATGTTGGCTTTCTTGGTTGACCAAGGATTCTTGGATGCCAAGCGGAACAAGGGCGGCAGAAAGTCCTATTGGGCCGACGCTGGAGATGCGTCCTTTTGCATCCACTACGGTTACGCCCTATCCTACCATGGCCGGAAATTGGAAAAGTATGAAATCAAAAATGGCCCGTTGGTCATAAAGATCAGAAACAAGAAAAAGGAAAAATTGGATTCCTACATGCTCCCTGGGAATGAATTCCTCTGGATGCTGGTTAATGCCATGCGACATGTAAAAGTGGACCTCGACTTGGGCGAGAGCATTCTTAAGGGGTTGCAAGTCAGTGGCGAGATGGACTGGGAAACCCTGGAACGTGAGATGGACAAGCTACAGGACATCCAAAACGGGGACTACCATATCTCCAGGGATCGATTTGGTCGAGTCCATTCCGTATTTACCAATTTGTCCAAGAAGTTAAGGGAGGCGGTCTTTACCATCAATGGGGAACCGGCTGTCGAGATCGACATCAAATCCGCCCAGCCAGCTCTCCTTTATTTAATCCTAAAGGAGGAGATTGGTAAGGAGGTCGATCCATTGGTTCAGGAAGCCCTGTCCGAGGAGTTGGCGGTTTACCGCAAAGCTTTGGAAGGGGATATTTATGAATTCCTGAGAGAAAAAATAAATCAGAAATTTGGTCTTGCCTGGGATAGGAACAAGACAAAGTTAAGGTTCATCGCCTTTCTTTATTCCATGAAAAGGCACGGGGACAAGAAGGTAAGGTCAGCCATAGAGGAGCATTTCCCAGCCATCCTTTCCATCTTGGATCTGCTCAAGACAAAGAACGAATTGGTGACTAGGAAGCATAGCTGGCTAGCTCAAGAGCTTCAAAGGAGGGAATCAACTCTGGTTATCGATACCGTGGTTCCACGAATTATGATTTTAGGAAAAGGGTATTTCACTGTCCATGATGCCATCTATGTCCCTCTCTCGATCCAAAAACGTACCTTGGAATTATTTAATTTGTTCATTTTAAAAAATGAAATTCCAACCATTGCCTCATCAAAAGGCTTGATCCAAATTCAAGAAAATGGAATCGGCCTATTGGTCTCAACAATAGATAAACCAAAACTACCGGTAGTGCTGACGGAAGTGCCTCCGGAATTTTTGGTTTTGGATTTTTCTTTTTTAAGTAAACCAATACCCACCCACCCCAATACCATTATGTCCCATAAACCGGTTATTTATCAAAATGATAAAAACCATAGATGCTGGTCGTTTAAACCTCCTTGGTGTTTTCGGAGACCAGAAAACTTATCATATAAGGGAAGGGGCGACACGATATGATGGACTTGAACACCGGCAATGAAATAGACTGGGACCCCAATTCAGAGGACCATAAGAAAAAGGTAGCGGAAGCCTATGTGGCCGACAAGGTTGCCCACGAGAAGAAAAAAGAATGGTATCGGGCAAAGCAAAAGGCGTCCGGTATTATTGAGCCACCTCCGGGAAAAGTTGAGTCCATAGAGGAGTCATTTAGTCGAAGGCACCCTGGATTTACCCTCTGGGTTCCGCCACCAAAGCGAAGAGCCATTCCGGGAAAAAGCGGGGTGCCTACGGTGGAAATTTATATCGATGGGAAACTCGTATTTGAGCCATTCGATCCTCTGAAGCATGGGGACAAGTGGGAATTGTGACGGGATGGTTAGTCGGTTTTTGGAATTATGTAAATCACCACATTTCTTGCCAAACGGCGGGAAAGAACAAGAAGGAGAAATCAGTATGAGCGGAACAATAGACGGCATAAGGGCAGCCGCAAGGCAGAGAAGGGCGGATTCGCCCCTGAATGGAGTTGGTGGTCAAGTGACGGAACCGGAGCCAGGTAATTCCTTGGAAGGCTTCATCACGGAGTTCCAGAAGGCGTATGGCCGGGACTATACGATCATCCTGGTTCCCAAGGGTGAGGTGAGGGTCATTTGATGATCCGCCCCCCTTTGCCCAATCCCACGGTCGAAACCCTTACAGGCTACTCCGGCTCAGGAACGAAATGGGCTGATTTGGGGGCTGTTGGCATGGCTACTTACAAAGGAGCTTGCGGGGCTGACTGCGGGTGTTTCGAGGATCGGGGCTTATGCCCCTGGGGTCAACGGGAAAGTGGACCAATAGGCTTGCTGGGGCGGTTTACCGCTTGGCAAAGTATGGGGAACGATTGGTTGGTCTTTCCATTTTCATGAATTCCCAGCAATAAGTACCGTAATTCCACTCCCAGGATTCTCCGCTCTTGATGTTGAGTTTAACAAGCTTTTTCCCAACCATCTTGATATCGAAGGTTTTGTCGGCGGCTTCAAGTAGCGCAGAATGCTTTTCCGTTACGGTCTGGTCAATAATGTCCGTGAATAACTGTTCCGATCCTGTGCAATACATAGGGTGCTCGATTCCGAAGCGATTCATAGGGCTTCCCCTTTAGTTTATACAAACGTGGGAAAGCTCTTCGGAAAGGGCGGGGGAATTCGTAGGGACCAGACCGTGGGATTTACTCCGTCTCCAGCGTCAACATCGACCAATTCGGATCCTGATACGCCTTCCAGAACCCCGCCACCACTGGATCACCCATGGTATCCTTGTCGTATTCTTCACCGATCTCCAACTCCGTCCTCAACAGCTTGTATTCCGCACAGGTGACTACCGCCCTGGTCGGTTCTGGTCGAAGATTGAATTGAACGACAAGAATACAAGTCCGATATTCACCCGTTTCGTCAACTGCTCTTTGGAATTCCGCTTCAAGGAAAAACAAGCACTGGTAGGCGTTCTCTGACCGTGCCATGACGGCGAAGCCTATTAGGACATCATTTGCATTGGTTCCATCTAATAAGGGGTAGGCATAGTGATAATGTCCGTCGGTGATCATCATAACCATGGGGCGGAATTCGCCGGAGGTGCGAAGGTCATCCCAGATGTGGTTGAGTCCGATGTTTTTGAAATCCATGAAGGTAATTTAGGAAAACGAAATTAAGGGAGGTATGGTAGGGGCGGAAGTTGTCTATTCCGGAGTCCTGGCAATCTGGATTATGGCTCTTTTTATGGCGGTCGGTAACCGGATTTCCGAGAACTTGGCCATGGTTATACCCCTCGTCTTTGAACTTACAATGTGGGCGGCAAATTCGGCTTCAATCTCAGATGGAATCATGTTGTTGTTCATGATCGTTTTGAAATTATTCTGGACGGCAAACTGGTCGTCTTCATAGGCGATGTTCCAAATTTCGCATAGACAGAGGAGCTTGATTTCGTTCTCTTGGCATATTTTGAGAATATGGTAGAGAATAAGTCCGAAATCGTCCAGGGCTCTGAACGGCCAATTGTGGCTTTGAGTACACTCCCTAACTTTGGAGTTGAACACTTCGACGAAGTGGAGCAAGGCCCCTTGCTTTGCGGAGTAGTATGCCTCTAAATTGGATCGGGTATTAAAAAGGGCTACGATTGGTTTCAGATAGTCATGGTAAACGTGGTTGTCAGAGTTGGCTATTATGGCCACTTCATGGAATTCGTCCCAATTTACCTGCGTGTTCCCACTCAAGAAGTCACGCATTACTTGACGGTCCCGAGGGATTTCAGGGTTAAGCAAGAATTGTTTCATACTCTCGAATTCGGAATTGAATTCTTCTATGGTCTGAAACCTCTCTATCGGTTCCCCGGATGTTGCCTTTCGAATCAAGGTGATAAATGGGCAGGTCTTGAAATCAATGGGGTCTTTGCCAGTCATTACGAAGTAGAGAAGCTTGCCCAGGGCGTAAATGTCGCTCCGGAAGTCCGCATGCTTCAGATGGTCTTTCTGCTCCGGAGAAACGTAAAGTACCTGCCCGAATCCGTTGGCGCTAGAGCGAATGTAATTCATGGCCTCCGTATCCTTGCCCAATCCGAAGTCGGAAAGCTTGGCCCTTAGTCCGTCTTCCTCCTCGAAGACCAGGACGTTGTTGGCGGATATGTCCCTGTGCAGGATGGATTGGGAATGGGCATGAGTGATTCCTGAAAGGACATGCTCGAAAATCCCGATTCGTTTGGTTAGGTCAATGGTCGAGTTGTTCTGCCTGATATAGTGAAAGAGGTTCTGATTGGCCACGGGCATGGCATACCAAAGCTCCCTCTCCAAGTGATTTGGCTCATGGGCTTTCAGTTCTACGATGCAATCATGCCCCTCAAGCGCCTTGAGCAATTCAATTTCCCGGAGAAAACGGGTGCGATATTCGGCATTGTCCAGGAATTCCCGCTTCAGCTTCTTGACTGCATAGGTGCAATTGTCGGCAGAGGAATGGTACTTGCTGACATTGCAAAAATACCCATCCCCGATTGAGCCTTTGTGTCGGTAATCTTGGGGTAAGGCCATGGGGAGAAATGTAGGAAAAATGACCAAGGGGGAAATCCCGGATTCCTAAAAGTCAGCGACCTTCCAACCTCGACCTTGAAAATGAAACGTACTTCCGATGGTTAGGGAGCTAAGAGCAACCTCGTTTGTTTCTCCTCCTGCGAATACCCAAACCAAGGTATGCGGAGGTAGAGAACGAGATTCGGGCTGTTGGCTGGACTTCGATGGGCTGACTTCCGTGATTATGATCGTCCTAGACATTCACCCTCAGTTTACGATCCGCCAAATTGATTTGTCCCGTCCCACGAAGATATCCCTGCCCGATCCACCTATCCATATGGAATTCTACAAACGAGCATGACCCCCATATATGGTGCCCTAAATAATTATGGCGCTACGCTCTTGAAGCACTCCTCGATTGCGGCACCTTGAAACTTCGTCCAGGATTCCGGGGCTTGACCTGTGGAAATATTTTGGTTGATTGTTACGAATTCCGCCAGAGAATATTTGATTTGAATTTTTCCAAGTAAACAGGAGCAGACGGCTTGTTTCTCGGTCGTGGCCGATTCACCTTGACATGAAGTCAAAATGTTTTGCGACACATCAGCCGGATAATCTTTCTTTGAATTGCATCCAACGAAAATCAGTATTGCAGAGGTTACTACCAGTTTAATCGTCTTCATTGTTGGTTCCTTGATGGTGGGGGATTTCAATTCGAGAACGTATGTGGGCTATATTGAACTTCCACGTTTGACATGCTGACAGAGATGCGGGGTAATTCGGCGCATAGGTGCCATGCTCTCTCAACGTTTCCTGAATTCCTTAATGTTGTCGCCTTCACCAATTTTTAACTCATTGCCGGCAAGTTCAATTTTAGCGTCCTTAATGTGCCATGGGAATTCATCGCCCATGGTGAGCATATTGCCATTTGTTGAATAACTACCCTCGGTTGTAGTTTCTTCAGCGACAAGGGTATATTTCCCGTCTCCTGAAAATCTTAGGAGGTAGGGGTCTTCCGGGATTGGAACCGGATCCCATACTCCAACCAAGATATTGCTTGAGTTGCCGTTCCCCTCGCCAGCGGTTTCGATCTCCGGTTGCGATTGAGTTGTAGCCTGTTCCGTTGGCGCTTCAACACTTCGATACTGCCCATCGACCAATTCAACCTGTTCCGTTCCTTCCGTGGTTTCCGTGAACATTTTATTTTTCATTCCATTCAGCATGGCATTCGGCTTCCCATCGCAATTGATTTCGGCCACCGTGCCGATTACCTGATCGCTTGAACTATCGATTTCCAAAAGGAGGGTAAAGGTGATTTTCGGATCTTTCATTACCTTGGACTTTACGTCAATGACGGCATCAATCATTCGCCAGGAGTGATTTCCATTGCCGATGTCCTTCGGCGAAATAGACAGGTCATGATCCAAACCAGGATCCACCAATTTCATGCCTTCAACGATACTGGTAGCTACGCCATCGGCTATTTGCTTTCCAATACCTAAAGCGGCCTCTTGCCTTTTAGTCCATATCTTATTGGGGTTTTGCGCCGTCTTTGCCTCGCTAGATCCTTGAGTATTCGAAGCAGTTTCCGTCTCTGAGTTAATCAGCACAACGGATGCAATCCCAGAAACTACGCTGATAATAATTACCGATGCAAATGCGATCAGGGCGACTTTCCCCTCTCCCTTTTTTCTAAAGATTACCTGGTTCGATTGGTCGGTGAACTTATTCCGCAACAATGATATCAAGTCCACGAAGGTCCAAATACCCAGTCCACCTAAAGTGAAAAGTTGGATGAAGCCGGTAAGTTTTTTCCCCACGTAAAATCGATGAACCCCATAGGCTCCCAGGAACCAACAAAGGAGAAACGTGTTTGTCCAAGCCTTTGGTTCCATGGTCGGCGGATTACCCGAGGCAAGTGGGTTTTGGTGAACGAGCGGCGGCATATACGACGGCGTGGGCGGGAGAAAACCATTCGGGATAGGCGGCGGGGCAACAGGGACGGCGGCAAATGCGCCAATACTCGATTTGCAATGTTTGCACAAAATTGCGCCAACGGCGACTTCTTCTTTACAGTAAGGACAAATCATTTGCATATCTCCACGAATTGTATTTCCAAAACCCGACTATTTCCCCATGAATGCGGACACAATACTTGCCCCGATCAAGATGATGACCAGTCCCACGGCTAACATTCCGTAGCTGATTAAGAGGCCGACTATTGCCCAACCATCCCCGGTTACTTGACCGTTGCTTTTCCGGATCTGCGATAGGCTGACATGTCCGCAAATTATTGACACCAATTGAATTGCAACGGGGAAAAACCAGCCCGTTCCCAAGCCAATCAACGCAAGGAAAAAACATGTGATTGCGAGTCCACTTGTTCGGGTCGGCATGACATTGACATTGACGGTATGATTCGCATTGATTGGCGCTGGGGCAAATTGGTTCAGGTTTGGTGAGGCCATGGCGATCAACATCGAGGCGCAATGTTTGCATTTTATCGCCCCGTCGTTAATCTCCTCAGCACAATATGGGCACTTCATCTTTTTGGTTTCCTCGATTAAATTCATACCGCTCCTCGCCCTTTCACAAATAGCCTTTCAAATATTTCGAACTCGACACGTCAAATACGGAGTAGGCCCCGAGGATTCCATAGGTGATGGAGAGCCCCACCGCCACGTTACCAAAGAGCCGGGATTGGTCGTTGTAATACTTGATCGTTGCAGCCGTGCGGGCATCCGATGCCTTGCCACGGAATTGGTTGGATGCAAGGAACGATCCAAGTGCTCCGACCAGAATCGCCCCCGATCCGAGCAGGAACCGGGTCCCCTTGCGCTTCTCCCCGATGGAGCTATGACCCCACCCTGGGGCGACTACGCTTTCCATCAAAGGGACCGTGAGGGATGGGGCATACTGGGGCGTAAGGCTGGGATAACGAAGGAGGACGTATCCGACATTGCCTTTGCCAGTTCCCTCTTCAAGGTATTCTTCGACCACTTGGAAATGGTCCAGGTCAGTCCGTTGGGTCTGGTAGGATAGGGTTGAATGGATTGTAACCTGGGAGTCCGTTCGGTCATACCGGAAGGAGGCGGGATCCACCTTGATACCCTTTTTCTCTATTATCTTCCGCAAGCCATTTTCCAGGGCATTGGCGACCGCCAAGGCAGGATCCCTGTCTGAGTAGCCAATCCCGAGGATGTAGGCATTGGCGGACCCCTGGGGAGGGTTAACCGCCCATTCCGGGAGTTCGGCGACAACGATTGACGCCAGAACCAATATCAGGGATAAGAGCCGCACAAACATCCCAATCAATTCGTAGCTGCGGAATTCTTTTTCATAAGGCGGTCCAAATCCGCCTCTGCCTTATGGTCAAGGGCATTTTGAGCCAGATGCTTTCCTTTGTTCAATAGGTCCGCCTTGGCTTGGGCATAGTCGGACTTGGTAATCGAGAAACTACGGTAGATGTCATACACGTATTCGACCCCTTCGGGCTTGGCGACCGAGTATCTTTCCCAAAAGGATTCCTCGGCTTGGAACCCTCCAAGGTTGAGTTGATTGGTTTCCGAAGCCATAGCCGACTTCAAATATTTTCCAATGGTCCCTTGGCGACTGGAATTCCCCTCTTCGTTGAATCCGAGTTCGGTGCTGATTTGCATGTTCACCTTTTCAGCCACGTCCTTGATGCCCTTGGCTTTGGACGCTTCCATACCCATCGACAAATCTGTCTGATCAGTGATAAAGGACCGGAAGTAAATGCGGTCACCCTTCTCCCAGGAATCTTTGGCGTCCTTAACCCAAGACGGTTGTTTTCCGGAGTCATCGACCCTGGAGCGCTGACCAAACTTGGGCTGATTGGAACTGCAATTGATGAGGATCAGGGCGGTCAAGACGGACAAGAGGCTAAAGGTAAAATTGGTTAATCGTTTCATTTGACTTCCTTCTTGTTTGAAAAACATTCTTGGGTATCGTTCTTACTGGAGCAGGTATATGGCCGTGCCGGTAAGGGCGAATCCGTTTTTTGCGTTGGTAAAATTCATTTGTTTTATCTGCCCTTTGTCGGGGAAATCCGAAACATTGAAAGTTGAGCCGTCGTAATAACCGATTTTACTCCATCCGCCTATCCAGATTGAATTCCGGTTCAGGGTGAACATGCTTTTGATCCCAAAGGCGGATCCAACGGGAAAGGATTTCAGGAATCCCGAGGCTGAATAGACCTTGCCCAGGTTGTTGTCATAGTCGTAGAAAGCAAAGGTGGAGTCGTTTCCGATCCACACTTGGTCAGGATTGGTTTTGTCCGTGGTTGATTTGACCCAGCCAATCCCGTTGTAAACCCATCCGCCGTTTCCACCTGCCGCAATCCCGAAATCCTTGCTGAAGAACTTGACCCGAGTCCCTTTTGCGCCGACGGTTGTCCATGCCCCATTCTTGATTTCGTAGATGGTTGTATAAGTACCGCCGTAGCCGATTGAAACGAAAAAGTGAGTCGCATCGACTACAGACAGATCGAACTTATCGGATTCGGAAAATTCGGTCGCCATGGTCGAAAGGATTTTCCAAGTGACTCCATCGCTCTTCAGGAGGCAGTAATATTCGTTCACCCCATCCAGGTAAAAGCCCGTGGCGTAAATCTCAGTCTTTGATACAATCTGAATGCTGGCTACAGACTTTACTCCCTTTATCGAAGTCGTAGTCCAAGCGGATCCATTCCAGATCATGACCATGCCGTCCCAAACTTTCATCGACGGGCTTGTCCATGCCTTACTGAGGACGTATCCACCGGCAACGGCAAAGGTGGGTCCGATGGATTTGATGTCGATGAGGTTCAAGGTGTCCGGGTAGAAAAGGATCTGGGTCCATTTCCCAGTCAGGGCGGGCACCGGATTTGGGTTGGTCGGAACTACGGGCACAACGGAGACGCCCTTCACCGTATCTGGAGTAGTTACCGCTGGCACCGTAGTCAGGATTGGGATTGAGAAGACGCTACCCGCAACGGAGATGGAAAGGTTTGTTGAGAAATTCCCAGCCTTCAACCCCACCCGATTGATGCCTACCACCACTTGGGCAGGGGTGGAACCGATAGCGCCCTTTGATTGGCTGAGGGTGATCCAGGTGATAGAAGGCGGAAGGGTTATCTCGTATTGGGATTGGGCGATCAATCCGGTAGCCGCAATTGAAAGGGCCATACTGGTTTGGTCGGTGCCAAAGTTGAGCAGGGAAGGCGTGAATTCCACGAAGGTCGGCATGGTTTCCAGGGTAAGGGAGGCGCTATTATCCTGTCCCAGGGATACCAAGGCTTCAATGGTTGCATCCCGGAATCCCTTCTTGGAGGCTATGACATTGTATTTGCCGGGGGAGACGCCTTGCAGGACGAAGCTGCCATCATCCTTGGTCTGAGTGGTCTGTGTAGCGGGCAGGGTGGAAATCAGGGCATAGGGGATCGGTAAGCCATTCTTGTCCAGGGCCTTCCCCCATAGATCAGACTTTGCTTTGGTCAGGGAAAAACTTATGGCGTTATTTCGTCCCGCCGACACGCTGACTTGCTGGGTCACAGGAATGTAACCTTCCCGAGTGGCCGTCACGGAATAGGCACGGGCGGGAAGACCTGAAAGGGAAAAGGATCCGTTCGGCTCCGAAAGGGAAACTCGGGATGCCGGATCCGTTGAGATCGTTACCTTGTCGAGCGGAAGGCTTTGGTCCTGGTCAATGACCGTTCCTTGAAGCTGGCCGTCGGACTCCACATCGCTGGGAGCCTTGGAACAAGCCCAGGCTAAAACGGAGGCAAGGACGGCGATTGAAACCGAGGTCTTCCCGAGTCTCGCCATCGATTGATTTCTACGACTCCCGTTCATCGTTCCTACTTGCCTTCCCGACCCCTGATTTAATGCGCCCCTTGATTTTACAGGATGGTTCCATATATGGCATCAAATAAAATGCAAATAGCCCTAGTTTTTCATGTTTTCGAGGGATTCAGGTGCCTGAGCAGGAAAAACCGGATGCGGTCCTATTGGTGAACTTGGGCAAGAATATTGCCTATTTCATCCATAGGCGAGGCTACAAGACTTTCGAGGAATTTGCTTGGGCTACCGACATTTCCAAAACAACTTTAAGTAGAATCATCCGAGGAAAGGGCGATCTCCGGATTTCGAAGCTGACCAAGATCGCCAAAGCATTGAACGTGAAGATTGATCGGCTTATCCAGCCTCCGAAGAAATAGTCCTGCGCTCCATTCGGGGATTCCCCTTTACCCTCCCTCTTTATCCGTAATACAATTCCCTCGAATCAAATTCCGAGGGAGCCCGGTCAATGCCGAAATACTTGGTCACGTATCGACCCATTTGTATGAAACCAGCGGGGAAGACCGCCATCCAAGCCTACGGCATTCCAAAATACCTGGACGCCTCCTGCCGAAGAGAGCCGGATTTTGAAAATCCATTCCCGTCCATCACCGCCCTTTGTCGGGGTAGAAATTTTGCCCCAAGGCTGAATGTCGGGGACGGCATCGCCTACATTACCAAGTCAGGATTTTACGAAGGTTTGGACGAGCGCCATCATCGTCTTACTGCCATGCTGGAAGTCATTCACCGATTCGAGTCCCATGAGGATGCGGAGAAGTGGTATAGGGAACAAAACACAGTCCTACCCAGCAATTGTATGGTGGACGGCAATGGACCGCTTCCCATGGATAAAACGGGTGGGATTTCAAGTGCTGAACTGAAGCGAAGGGTGCGGGGCATGTCGGACGAAGAAGCGGTTCGGATTTGGGACTTGGCTTACAAGGCGAGGGTCAGAGCGAACGGGGTGTTCCTTATTTGCAAAGCCGTCGATCCCATTCGCCTGGATAGTCCGCCTCCAATCTTAGAAGGCGATTGGAAAGAATGGTGCGAGGGTGTGCCGGGCACCCAGAATCCGCCGAGGATTGAAGAGCCGTTGTGGGATAAATTACGAGTAAGGTGTCGGGGTTTGCTCTAGGGTGGCTTGAAGTCTCTTTTCCGTATTCCAACAAACGGATGTATTCGCAACCTCCTGAACCAAGCCTGAATTCAGGAAATATTTCGGAGTCTATGTTGGAAGAGCATCACCGATTTTTCGCCGACTTTTCAGGGCTCGAAGAATATCGGAGATCCTAAAATCCCCAGCGGGTTTTCCTTCCGGGGTGGGGCTCAATAATTTCTTGAATTCCTCTTGGCTGAGGTCAATGGTGGTTTGCGTGTCAATGAGGACTTGGAAATGACCGTTTGAATCCAAATTCCCCTTGTAGGTTTGAACCTTGATGGGTGGACTCTGGAAGGGCGTAATGGCATAACAGAACACCTCGTGAGTCGCCTTCTTGATCCCGTGCTTGGTTTCGACAGTTTCGGGATGATCCAGGGTTCGCATAACGGACATTTACATACTCCTTAATATTACCGAGTGCCGCTATCCCGGAGTAAAATCCAGGTATTGGATTTCCGAAGTCAGCCAGGCAAGGCCATGGTCTGATAATTTCCGGATCTCTTCAAGGTAAATGGGTAGCCGATGTGGCTAAACCTGGCGCTTCCTTACTCATCAAACCTATTCCTTAGTTAAACATTGAATTGACGTTATCTTTGAACGCCTGATTTGTGAAAGGTTTTGCCAAGTAATGGAGTCCCGGACCATCAAAAAAATCTGACGAAACAACGCCGTCAATTTCACCGAGTCCAGTGACGAAAAGAATTGGCATAGTGGGGCGGGTTAACCGGACCAGCTTGGCCAGCTCGACGCCATTCAATTCCGGCATATGTATATCCAAAACCATGGCGTCTATGCGCTTAGATTTTTCCAGGACCATTATGGCCTGGAGGGCGTTGTCCGCTTTTATAGGATTATACATTGCAGCTTTCACGAGATGGCACATAAGGGTAAGAACGGCGGGCTCGTCATCGACAACCAAAATATTCTTCAAGGAATTACCGAATTCAGGCGGGCAATATACTCGTCTAAAAAGTTTCGAATTTTTTCAAGGACAACGGGTGATTCGAGATGGATTTCATAACGGAAAAACCCATCATCTGGTGGATCGGGAAGTTCCTTGAGAAGAAATCTTTCATTGGGGAAATTCTTCTCAATATCGGCAAGGAAAATGAATGCTTGGTACATGGTTCCCTTAAAAATCCTTCCGGTCGATGCCACTTTCATGCCTTTGCTTGGAGCGGGATGAGTTCCAGGTGCGGTCTTTCGGGAACCGTCTATTGAAGAAAATAGGATCTTATTGAAATACGCACAATTTGTGCGTAAATGAGATATGGAAACGACAGGCTTTGCCAAGTCCTGGGATCAAAAAACGGGATTAAAGCTAGTTTAATGCCATATATGGAACAACACCCCTTGGATCCATGGCCGTGTGATCCTGCGCACAAGGGGCCTTTCCCGAACGGATATTTTATAAGAAGTGTGTTCCGCCTCACAAGGGACCGCAAAGAGATGACCTACCTTCTCAAAAATGGAATGGGAGTTCAACGACAGGGTGTGCCGATGGTGAAGCCCTTGATGGTGGTTGTCTGCATTGGAGTCGATTCGGCCCTTGAGCATGACGCCTAAATCCGGTGGTGGTGACCGGGCGTTCCGGATTAAGGTGACCGGTACTCTCCTTTCGCCCTGCCTTGCCCCTCTTCTTCCACCATCTTTAAAGCAATGGGAACATTCCTCCCCACTCCAAGCGTCTTAATTCTCGGTGAGGTAGGCCCTCAGAAACCCCGGATATTTGTGAAATATCGGCGTGAATGGGACAGGAAGTCCGGATTCTCAGGGTAGGGGATTGGCTTGGATTTTTACCTTTGGTTGATGAACCCGGAAAGTAGCCGCTAGAAATGGATTTCAAGTTTCAAAATTCCCCCTTCAACCAAAGGGGGAAGATAAATCTGGACTCCAGGGATGTGGAGCGGAATCGATCCCAGTGGGAAGAGATTAGCCGAACGGAGGCGCTTCGTCTCTTTCGAAATGTCCCTGTGGTTGTCGGAAGTCACTCTGGTGGCCCCTTCAATGCCCGTTGGTTCGATTCATCGAGCCAGTTTTACGCTGCCAATGGCCCATACAACTATAAAGCCCTGCGTTACTACAAATTCATCGGCAATCTCCAGGCAAAGGTCTCTAGATCTTCAGGTGGTTCGGCTCCAAGACGACCGGAGCCGGTTGATCTAGCCGAAGCCGGTGAAGTCGATTCAATGCAAAATGAAAAGGCAAAAGATAAGGAAAAGCTATCCCTGTTTGATGCCGTATGGATTGGCGCATCCGACCCCCATGACAAGTCCAAAGAGCCGAAGACCATCACAAGTGCCATGCTCATGGCTTCCATTTCTTGCAAGGTCAGTTCCGAAGGATTGATGCCTGGGGATTCCATTTCCTTCAACATCATGCGGGCCGATACCTCTGAAAAAATCGAAACGGTGATTGGCCGGATGGAATCCAACCCAGACGGAGATTTTGCCGTCGCCAAATGGCAAGTTCGTGGAAAGGCGCTTGAGGATGCTCTTGGAAAGGGAAGCGTTGAACTCCTTTTCGTAGCGAAGCATTTCGGAAAAAAGTTGGAATGTAAAAGTGGCAAACTGGTTGTTTGCGATGGCATCACGATCCATCACCACTTTGATATACATGAAGAAGGTTCTCAAAATGACCTCGCTACCTTAGAGACCACGGATGGAAGTTGGAAGCATACCCTTGAGGTGGCGCAGATGAAGGAATTAAAACCCCATTGGGTGGCAATGGTTTTCCCTGGTGCGCCCAAGGGCAAGATGTTCAACCTCATTAAGGATACGAAAGACGGAGAGGAGCCTTACTACATGTTCAAAAACTTGGGATATGACGTAATAGTCAAAGAGGGTCATTTAGAAGATGTTTAAGAATATCTTAGCTTCCATAATTCTGATTCGATGTTCGCTACTTGGCATTGGTATTTTTTCCATCCTCTTGGTTGGCTGCAATAAGGAAAAGCCTGCCGTACCAAAGGAAAAGGAAGCGGTTCCAGAGGCTTCAATAGCCCCTGTAAATTATTTGGCTCTCCCCAATGAAGATTGGACCGATAGGACTAAAGAGCGGCTTCAATTTGTGAGGAATTTAGGCGACAACAAAAGTGCAATTCTAAGTATTGCCGTCGATGGAACTGATCAGCGGCTGGTCGTCTCTTCGGGATTCCTGGATTCATCGGGATTAGTCTCGATTCGAGACGTTCCTCGTCGGTCACCGGACAGAAGATATGTTGCAATAGCCGGTGTAAATAAAGGGGATGAATATGGTATCGCAATATTGGATTTAAAAAATAAGACCGGAAAAGTGATTTGCAGTGGTACGACCAGTCATCCGATCTGGTCCTTAGATGGGACCACGCTTTTCTTCTTTTTCAAGGCGAAAGAAGTTGCTTATAGGATGGCTTCCGGCAAGATTGATACAATAAAAGGCGACAACCCAAGCATGACTGGTCAACTTGGATTTTCAGACAAGCCACAAATATTTGGATTCAGGGAATCCGGTTACGTTATCACCGATTATGATGGAAGGACCAAAAGGATATCGGAATTTATTTCAAAATTGGAGGCAGGTGCGTTGATGGGAAATATCGGGGAAATTTCGCAGAATGGGAATTTTCTCGCAACTCGATTTTATCACGAAGTCCTTGTTGTCGATATATCCCATGCCGATCATATTGCCTTCAAGGATTCCCTTCCCGAACGGGCGATGTCTCTGAATTCAGATGGGAAAATCATTTATTACGTAAGTAGTAAAACGGTAACGCTCATCGGTCTAAACTGGGAATCAGGTAAAGAAAATCAAATCATGAATGATGACGTGGAGCATGTCTCAGGATTAACCACGCTATTCATCGGAAGTAACCAAGCCTACATTCAATGATTAAGTGCAGCACTCATCCAGGCAAGCTTCGATGGGTGTTCTAAAGCCAAGACATTTTCTCGGACGGTTATTGAGCCATGTTTCCATGAGATTGACATCGGCGGTACTCAAGC
>Ga0209515_10005009_pt1 | contig 17481 bp, 11 predicted proteins | sample Subgroupgradi54m_FD_187454 | JGI IMG/M metagenome (GOLD analysis project Ga0209515, IMG submission 187454) | Subsurface groundwater microbial communities from S. Glens Falls, New York, USA - GMW60B uncontaminated upgradient, 5.4 m (SPAdes)... ...
GATCCCACATTCCCGCCCCGGCCCATGGCTGCCTCTGGGATTCCAGCGTGGGATTTCCGCCCTTCTCTACGCTGCTACAGCGTGGGACGGGACACCAGGATTGGCACCGCGTTACGGTTTTCCCTGCCCGCGTCGACTTCGTCTTTCGCGGCCTTGAAAACGGCGTCGTATTTGGGAAGGGCGAGATTGCCGCCTTCCGCCTTCGCGAGACGGTAAGCCGCCTGCCGGAAGGATCCGATGTGAGTGATGCGATTCGTGTTGGCATTCTCGGCAAGCAATTCGCGATCCCAGCTGGCGAAGGAATGGACGAACGGCCCGGTCGTAAGGCTGCCGGCCGGCGCCAGCATCGTCACTGGGAATGCGCGCCAGATCGTGGAGGCTTTGGGATCGAATATGCGGAAATGGTAATCGCCGAGCAAGGTCGTGGTCGGCGTGGCCCAATACCTATACATGGCCGTTCCGGCCGGAAGGCCGGTCTGGAGTTTGGTCCAGGTTCCGCCCGTCACCTTCGAGTATTCCAAATCCACGGTCACTGGCGCGGTTCCCGACGGGACCGGGAAATTGAATTTCGATCCGGCAATCCATTTCTGGGCCGTCGCCTCTTCGAGCGCGTTGGTCGCGGCTCCGATCGGAGCGAATACGAATGCGAGCGCGGTCGCGATCAGGGCGGTGGCGGAATTGCGAAAGGGCATGGTTATCTCCTCAAACTCGATGTCATTTTTCCCATTCCGGACACACGTTGACGATTCGTTCCGTGCGACTACACTGGGTTTGGATTCGCGGTGCTGAAAAGGGATTCCGGAGGGATGAACCTGCCGGGAATGCGCCTGACTTGAAGGTAAAGTAACAATCCAACGTGGAGTTTTGCAGTGCTGCCTCGCCCCGGATGGAGTCCTGGGCGTATTCCCCCGCATCCGCGCGCCAAAATTGAAATGACTGCGTCACCCTGCCCCCTGGGAGAAGGTCAGGGAGTCTATGTATCAGGGTACCGGACGCCGCCAGGTAGCCATATCTGCTCCCCCGCAAACCGATATCGCATCCACAATCGGTTGATCCGGGCAGTATCCCGTCCCCCCTCTTCTGATGATGATATGAATCGGTCGCAATGGCGGGCACTGAAGGCCGAAATGGCTAACAACAAATGGTGTTGGGAAATCATACCGATGCGTCACCGGATTGGCGGGTGGTAATGCTACTTCAACGCATTCTTGGATCTCTATGGCCGCAAGCTGGTGGCATGGGCGGTCGAATCGGATAAACGATTCGACCGCCCATTAACTGCGAATCATTACTAGCGATCTTCGAATCGTATTTCTTCCATCCGATTAATTGGAATCCCAAGAAACCTAGGGAACAACCGAGATGTAATATATTTTTTGAACATAACCGCTAGTGCCTGGCCACCTTGCTGAGGGATCAGTATCAAAATTAAGGTTTATCTTCTGTCCGGTAGAGAAGGCGGTTTCCAGCAAAGAAAGAGTGGATGCATATCCACCATCGGATTTCGAGATCCAAAAGTAACCTGGGGAAGTATTGGTGCTGCCGGTAACTCCTTCCAGTTTAACGGTAACATCCCCACCAGTACCGGTGGGATATGTGTTGTAAATCATAATTTCGGTAATCTTCCTTGCTCCTACAACATCCTGGGGAGCAGAAAAAGTTGTGGATACCAGGACGACGAAGGAGGTTGCGGCCAGCGAAATCAAGCGATTTATTTTCATAGAAAACTTCCGTGGTTATATTGAATTGATAGTTGCAGAGACTTAAATAAGAATTGTTTTTCTTTTTTATCTTATATAAAATCAGCTCCATTTCAAAATAGCAAATCGCGGATTGGAATCAAATGGCTGGTTCCGTCCGAGCGGACAAGCTGCATGTCGCAAGGTTGCAGAACCAAAGAGAAATCTCTCGATGTAGACCTTGAAGCCGGCTGCCGCGGCAGCATTCCCCTTCTCCGGTCGCTTTGTCGGTCCGGCCGCATGCCATATTGCTTTCATGTGGTGATTCGGCCGGCTTCGTTCATCAATTCAACAAAAGCAAGGATAACATCGCAGTAATGAAAGAGACCTTTGGTTTGTCGACAAGAATAGAAAAGGACTTGCTGATATTCGTACCGCCAATATTGATGGTGATTGTCCCCGTGTGGAACCCGATTTGTGAGCTGGTGGGATTCCATTTCAAGTTTTGATCTTGGATTGTAATTCCTTTTGCTGTAGAATTTGCGTCCAAAGTGAGTGAACAATTAGTGCAATAAGCGGTGTTGAGGTTGATAGGTATGGAATTTTGCTGGAGCGCACTGATTTCCTTTTCGAGGATGACCCCGGCATAGAGATAGTGATTGGACAGGCCGATAACCGGCACCGGATTATTGGTGGCAAAATACACTCGCCCAAATTGATGGGGGTAAACATCACCGGGACGGCATGCGGTACCGGAAACCCCCTCCCTGTATTCAACAGCGCTTAGTTCATATCCAGCAGGCTTGTAGGCCTGTATATCCACCACGTTCGGCATGCCCTGATCGGCCAAAATATTTCTTGTCGGTGAAAACTCCGCGAAGTCGCTGATTTCGGTGGTGGACGTTATTGCAGTGTTCGCTTTGTTTCTGAAGGTTAAAATAAATTCGACTCCGTCGCTAGGCGTGTGGATTCCGTTTTCCACCACCATATAACCCGCCCCATCAACTTGTGCGATTTCCAGTGAGGTAAGGTTTTTATGCAGGTAGAGTGCGGGACACGGAGAGCTGTTTACATTCATGCCATCCGCGTACTGTTGGGATCCGGATACGCCCCATGCTCCGGCAGTACCAGGTGCTCCGAAATCCCAGGACAACAAAACATTTTTAGGATCGACCGACCACCGTTGGAGGCCAAGGTGGGTCGCCAAATTTGGGGGATCGAAGCTAAAACGTGGGTAATTGTAATTAGCAAATGCCGGATCTTGTAGCGAAAAGTATTTATCCCCAAGCGGATTCCTGGTCCAGGTACTCGAGTTCTGGAACAATGCAATTTGGTCGGATTCCCAATCCATGCTGCTCCAGGCGCGGAGTATTTTGTTTCCGAATATTGCATCGTCTTTTCCGACATTTTTATACCAAAACCAGCGCTGTATGTTGCCCTGAGTTTTGAAATAGCTTACGTAATTTTGCATAACGGTTTGGGCATAGGTTTGCGATCCACCATCCTTGACGAGACCAAACTCATCGACCCACACTACCGGATTCGGGACCCAATAAGGGAAGGACGTCGGCACATGCCCTCCGGCTTGAAGTTTCGACGCCGCATCGTCGCAACTCGCTTTTGCTTTGAATGTCATTGGAAGGCCGGTTTGAAATTCAATGCAGCGTCCCAAATCATTCACCAAAGAATAATAGGCGCCATTGGTGCAATTGGTAGCGCAATGCAGATTATTCGAAGCGATTGTTCCGTTCGCTCCCCAAGCATAAGAGCCACCCTTAAGTACCTGAAGAAATTTTGGGAAGCTTGCAAGACCCGATTCAGCCACCCCGATTCCATTCCAATTCAAATCGATATCATAGAGGTGGACATCGAAAATATCATATCTACCGTTCAACCCAGCCAAAAGCTCTTGCAGATAGATTCTCGTCCAGGTCATATAGTCCAAGCGATGGTTTGATTGGTTGGCGGCGGCCGACCCGACAAGGTCAAGCCAGACCAGCCCGGCCTCAATAAACGTTTCCGGTGCGGGCTCCATGTTGAAATTAGCCAGAATAACACCGCCATTGTGCACCACACATGACGCGCAATTCAATCCTGAGGGTGCCGGGCCTTTTATGAAATCATAATACTCCTTGAAGACGGCCGCATATACTTCCGGATGGACATATGGATGCCAATTGGGTTCATTTCCAACCGTGATATGCAATTGTTTCGTCCCGCTGTAATTGTTCGCGCTCGCGCCCGATCCGTACCTTCGGTTGAATTCCGTAATCAAGGTGCGAATGCCGGTCTTGTCGTATTCGAAAATCCGATCATAAACCTCTTTTTGCGCGGTACGGGATTGCGAGCTCCTGTCGCATTTCAAAAAATCGATTCCGCCTGTGCACCAATCTCCGCCAGACATCGATCGGCCTGGATCATCCAATTTGCCTACCGTATACAAGCGATTAAAGTCAGGCGGGGTTGAGGAATTAATCCCCGCATAATCCTGGTTATAAAGCCTATACCAGGACCAATTACCGTTGCTTGGCCCGACTGTCCCGAACCTTGAATCGGACGCTGCCTGAGCAGAGGTATCATTCACGGCTAGAATCGCTAAGTGGGCCAGGAAAGTGAATGTCAAAGGAATCTTCATTTTTTCTCCACCGATTTTATTTTTCACGAATCCCGTTCTTCTATTGCAGCAACAAGCTCACTACAGGATCCAGGTTCACGGCATTCCGGACCGGTCTGAATCCGATCAGATCCCACTTCGATCCTGCGCTCCCGCAGATTACGTAATCGTCGGAACCAGGGGGAAACCCTGTAGCATACCTGGCATTATCGTTGCCACTTTGGCCATTTGGCATATAGAGATGACGCTGCAATGCAAAGCGCCGACAAAAAAAGTTTCAATTTGACCTCCGTAACTGCCTACTTGTTACGGGTAAGACGCGGTTCCTTGATTTGGAAGGACAAAAAACCGAATATTTATATTCGGTTTCGGCGGAAATAGTTTGGCGTGAATTGGTATTGAATTTTTGAATGCAAACTCAGCGTAAGTTTAGAAACAGACGCCGGCCTTCTGCCCAACGCAAAATCAAATTTCCGCCCTAGGGGAGCAATAGTACCGATGTGATCTTTTTCGAGCCGATTCCTTGATCTCCCGCTACCCAACGGATCTGGACTTTCTGTCCAGAGGTTCGCGCAGTCAAAAGGGTAGAAAGGGTCATGTTCTTCGCGAGAGAGTTATCCCAAAACCAGCTCCCGTCATCGGTCAGCGTAACGTATACAACACCTTCGCTCCAACGTGTTGATCCATTGCCTCCAAATCCTACATAGGCGATGGTTGATTCACACCAAGTCCCGTTTCCGTCCGAACCGCACCCGGCATAGGCGGAGGTTCCGAGTACGATAAAAAGGGCAAGCATAATCATGATTTTCATGTGATTCTCCTTTTTTGATTTTTATTTGGAAAGACTATTGCAACAAAAGCGGCGCGAGAATAGTACTGACGATATTTTTCTTGGAATGCGTTTCCACGTAATCCAGGGCATCGGACAATGAGGCCATCAACTGCTGCCCAAAGACGATGTGCTGGTAACGCTTATCGTTCGCCGTAATCCCGGTGCTGGAGCCCTTGTTGAACTCGCTATGGTAGCTATTATAGGGTTGCTTCATATATAAAACCTTGTCGAACGGGCTGTAGGCAGCCATGGCCTTTTCATCCAGCGTGGGGGGATTTACGTCGTCGAAATTGGACAAATCCAAGGCGGAGACGATTGGAATGAAGGTGCCCTTGTAGACTTCGGCGTCCCAATTTGGATTCAGCATATCTGATGAATAGTGGAAGAAATATGAGAAGTGGGATGAGGAGTATCCCGGGTAAATCCAAGAGTTGAACTTGTAGCTGAACAGTCCGAAATAAGTGTCGGTGGTACTGCCCGGCATGAGCTCATAGCGTTCGGAGTTTCCGATCGGGCCTCCGGCTTTCATCTCAAAGTTGCTCAGGATATTGATGTCCCCGCAATATTGGTTGTAGTCCCGATTTATCGTCGGATTCGGCATGTAAAAATTGGAATAGGCTATAGCAACCGAAGGAATATCCTTCCGGTAATTTCCCAACGGCTTTAAGAAATTATCGTAGAAATGATCATGACTGTCGGACAGCGATTTATCGATAGGGGAAAAGTAGTGGTTGTACAGCATCTCATGCGCCGCCGGAACCGAAAGTTGATCCCAGGAGCTCTTCGCATCGCTGTAATCCGTTCCAAGAAAGTAAACATGTCGCTGGAGAGCGGCGGAAATGGATGCTCCTTTTTGCGGCGAATCGATCGAGATGTATCCTTTTACCTTGGTGGCCAAATCCCTGCCGCGAACGCCGGGACCATTGGCCCAGTTGTTGTCCGGCATGGAGTACAATAGGGCAAGCCGCGCCACGATTCCGCTCATGCTTGGCCCGCCCAGGATGAACCTGGAACTCGTTTGTGTCTGCAGCCATTCCATGAATTTCAATTCAAGGCCGGCATTAATGGTCATGTCCCCGCCTCCTTGGGAGAAATCGATGAACAGAACATCATACCCTTTTGCACGGGGGGACGATCCGGTCGTAGCCAAGAGGTTTTGGTATTCGGGATATCCCGCGGTACCATTGGGTTGGATCTGACCGTAAATCTGCCAGGCATCCCGCCGGTTAAAAGGATCGAAGGCATCCCCCACCACCAACGGCTTGTCGAACAGATTCGTATTGCCCACGCCCGGGAAACAATACACCTTCGCGAAATACCGGCTGTCATTGCCATAGGTGACTTCGGCAAAGGCGCGCATCTTGTTGGAACCACCCGTCAATGGATAACTGAGATCATCCGAGGTGCCGTTGAAAGGCATGGCTGGGGCAATATGCGGATAAATGACGTTCACCGTGAACTTTGTGGGATCGTATTTCGCGTTGACGCTGATTGCATTATCCGTTTGGGATGGGGACGACCAAAAATCGGTACTGGAAGCCGTACTGCTACTATAAGCGCCCACCCAGGACTGAACTATGGTTTTGTAAAGGACGTCGCCTGTCAGGTGGTTGAAATTCGCAAACTCCATGGTGCTTCCGTCACCGCACGTGTATTGATCCACCGGCACGCCCTGGATACAAGTTGGGGTACCTAGGTTGCAGAAGTAATCACGATTTTCAAGAAAATGGATATTTGTGGGTTCCACGCATGAAGCCCACATTCCTGGACCCTAAAAGGCGCTTTCCGGATTTAGCCCGTGCATTCGGCATGCAGTGGGCCCGAATAGTCGGATGATTTTCTTCCGGAGTGGCGTCATGTTCGTCACCAACTCCCGCACGGCTTCTGGACGGGACTCGATCCGGGCGATCCCCAACCCCTCCATGATTTGAAAGATCCACCGCAGGGTTGGATTCTGTACTTCCTTTTCCAACTGGTTCGGCAGGGTCTCTCCCGTTGTCTTGAGTTTGTCCCGCAGATAGTACTGCGCCACGTTGTATACCAGTAGGCACAGCGTCATGACCATCATCAACGCCTCGATCCGCCGCGGCGATTTCAGGAACACTGAATCGACCATGAACCATGGATCCTTGAGGAAACGAAAGCCGCGCTCCACCCCCTGCTGCGCCTTGTACTCGGCCAGCATGCGCGCTGCGGGATAGTTCTCAGCGTCCATGTCGTTGGTGGCCAGGATGAACCGCCCTTTCTTATTCAGCAGCTTGCTCACGGCCTCTTCGTTGCGCTCCAGGACCAAGTCCATCGTATATCCCACGAGGGTTGCTTCGTCCCCGGCAGCGGGCTTTCCCTTGCGCGCATATTTCTTAACCGGAATAAGTTGACCTTGAAATCGATACAGCGGGTACTGCTTCGCCAGCTTCACCAGCTCCTCCTCTGCATCCTTCTCGCATCCGAAAACATGGCTCCCCAGGTGCCCGATGTCCTTCTTCAACTGGGCTTCCTCTTTGGAGAGATTCTTCTCCAGCGTCGTCTTCTCCCGAGCGTAGGCTTGTTCCGAATAGACCAGGAGCCAACGCTGGGGGACATTGCCGTACACCGAAAGTGTTTCCGCGTACTTGTAGCCGTCTTCTTGGGGCTGCCAGGATACCGCCTCATCCTCCTGGCTCACACATGCCTTTGCCTCCGAAACCGTCTCGGGTACGCGCGTGAGCCAGAGATACTCGTTTTGGGCCAAAAGGCTGCCCGAGGAATAGAGGGCCGAGTCGGCCACCCACTTGAAGTCCGCTTCCAGATGGATCTGCTTCTGGAACTCCCGCACCTTGGCGATAGTCTCGTGGAAGCTCTTCTTGTCCGAGCTGTTCCCGTCCAAAGCATCCATCCAAATCGCCCACATTCCTAGACCCCTAAGCGCACTTTCTGCATTTAGCCATTGGAATCTGGAGCTTCCCGCATCTCTTGAAAAATCAGGTACTTGGCACTTCCTATTCTTTCTTCCCTGTGCAGATGCGCTCGCGGTCTTCAGACAGCCAACTATATGATTGTAGCGGATCTTGGCTTCTATTACTCCATATTGGTAGCCCCATGAATTCATCGATTGGAAAAATAAAGTGTTGAATTTAATGGAGATCCGTAAATCGGGATTTTCTCACATCTACTCTCGGAATGTGGGATTTTGAGTACAATGTTCCCCCGAAATCATCGCTGACGGGAGTATATACAGGAGGGAGACCCGAATTTGTTCGAATCCACAGACGCGTATCTGCATCGTTTGTTTCAGCCGTTACAGGAGTTTCTTCAACATATTTTGAGGTATATATTTCATAACAACCACTGGGTTCAATGAAATGCCAGCCAAAGGTTTTGACTCCAGGAGTTTTTGGAAGATCCTCAACCACATAATTTCTTGCTGGATAAGGAGATGTGGCGCTAAAGTCTATGTATTGGCCCTCGGACCATGTGTTTCCACCCGTTCGCCCAGATCGATAATTTGTTAGAGTGCCCGCAGGCTGAGAATATGAAAGAACGAGAGAACCCAAAATGAAAGTTGAACTTATTACGGCTTGTACGGTTTTAAACATTTTTCTCCCCAATATTTTAATGTTCTGAGTATGCTTCGCTGAACTAATTCGACTCCTGTATTGCCTTTATTGTTAAGCGAATTTGTAAAGTACCAAATTCAGGAATTGAACGTCAACAAAAAATTACTCCGTTAACAAAGTCACGATTAATCAACTATGAAAGAATATTCTGTTTTTAACGAAGTGATTTCTGGTACGTAGCAAATGAAACGAATGCCCTTTCCGGCATACAGCATCTTCCCAATCAGGTCTCTTTCGAACTCGGTTAATCGCGCGTATTTCATCACTCCATTTTAGGAACTCGCTGTTGCGCTAAATCCTGGATGCCGCCAATGCAAATTGATGAGTCATTCGCAGAATCTAACAACCATTCGCTCGGCAAACCCACTCAAATGAAAGTATCCGAGAGAACAGGAAAAACCTTGGAGCTATGCTTTTTCAACGAATTCGAGTTTGTTACGGAAAATCGAAAACATTCGAGTTGAGAAACTGACTCGCCACTTGGAGGGTGCTAGGGCTTGCTTACATCGCAGAGGTAACCGGGAGGTTATCCCGGGGTAACCGGAACGTTACTCCGTAACGATGGGTTACTCGGTCGGGGGGAATCCTCCGTTAAAGCCTTCGATACCCGGACCCTTAGTCTTGGGAGGAATAACCACGGGCGGCGTTTTGGAATCGTCCCCGCCCGCGAGCAGCATCCCCGCCCCCACTCCCACCACGGCCAAGGCTCCCACGCCGACTGCGGCCTTCTTCCAGGTCCAGAATCCGGATTTGGATTCCAGCAGCGCCGACTTTTCTTTTTCGCTGATAGCGTCCGCGGGGCGGGCGCTTTCGGCAGCGTTGCGATCGGTGTTCCCCTTGGACAAATCCAGGTTGTTGATGGCATGCCAGCTCTGTTCCATGGCGAACAAGCTGCCATCGGGAAGGATCATGCCCGAGCTGCCTTTGAACCAGCTGTTCACGATTTTGACCTGGAAGGAAAAAGCGGTGATGGGCGTGGGCGCGCGCATGACGCCGGCGTATTCTATCTCCAGTTTGCCGCCTTCGGCCACTTCGATGCCGCCCCAGGTGCGCTTGCCCGGTTCGAATCCCGTGCGGGCCGTATCGAGGGATCCGCTCAGGCTCACGTAGGAATTCTTGGTACCTTTGATGATCAACGTGCCTTCCACCTTGATCACGCTGTTGAGCGTGGGACGGGCAAAATAGAGCATGGTGCCGGGATTGACCACCGTGGTCACTCCCTTGCGGACGAACACGGTATCGCAATTGAGGGCGAAGGGGAACTTGCCGACCTGATCCTCTTTGCCGATGACGGTGGGCAGACTCTGGTAGAAATCCCGGTTCTCCAGGCAATTGGCGGCACGGGAGGGGATGGCCGTCGCCAATAAGGCTGCAGCGGCAATGGCGGCGAGGGTGGTGATGGCGGCAGAGCCCGCGGGGGCGGTGGCTTCGCGAGGAACTGAACTGTTCGGTTTGCGGATCAGGTTCATGGCGACACCAACATCCTTTTCTGGAGATGGATACTGCGATCCCGGGTAACCACGGTGAGACGGTACAGATACATTCCGGGGCTCCAAGTCGAAGCGTCGAGGGTCAGGACCTGCCTGCCGACGCGGACCTCCCCGAGGTCGACGTGCTTGAAGAAGCGGCCTTGCATGTCGATGACGTCCAGGGATGCCGTGCGGGCGCCGCCCTGCCAGGCCGGCCAGCGCAATTCCACGTTGGTCCGTCCGCGGAAAGGATTCGGATAATTCTGCGACAGGTTGATTTCCGCCGGGGCCGCCGAGAGGAAAGCCTGGGTGCGCGCTTCTACAAAGGCGGGATCGCCAGCCAGGAGCCGGAACGCCTGGCTGCCTTCCGAAACCGCCATGGACTTCGCACCGGCTTCGTCGTAAACAGCCCCGGAGCGGAGATCGATCAGGCGCATGGCCGTGCCGGCCTGGAAGGGGCGGCTCAAGGTGAAAGAGGCGCTGCCGTTGGCCGGAGAGCGGATTTCCACGGGCTCATCGATATTGGCCGCGTTGGCGACGGCCTTGATCATATAGCCGCTCCCGCCTCCCAGGCGGAGCTGCGGGCCGGAACCTGGAGTTCCCAGGAACGGGACGCTTTCCGCGCCGCGTAGGGAGGATATCGTCATGGCCGAAGCGCCCCAGGGGGATTCCAGGCGGACTTCCAGTTCGGCGACCACGGCGCCGGCAGCGGAAACTTTGGCGGGAAGGGTATTGAGCCCGGGGAGCGTATCTGCAAAGGGATCGAATGCCAGCAATTCGCCGGGCTTGGCATGGAAGGCATACCCTAAGAACGGGCGCAAGGTGCTTTCCCGGGTCCAGGTGTAGGTCCCCTTCCCCACGGGTCCCGATCGGTCCAGGCGCCAGAAGGTCAGCGGCCGGTTGAGGGTGGTCCGGATCTTCCCGACCACCATGTCGATGGGAAAAGGGTTGGCGATGAAATTCCAGCCCGTGTCCAGGGCCAAAGTGTCCGGCTTGATGGAAAGCGTATCGGCGGCCGTCACTACGGTCTTGAACGTATGCGCCGAAGCCAGCAGATAGGCCTCCCCCCGCTTCACCTGGATGGAGTCCAGGTTGGTGATGGTCTGGAAGACGGCGGGTCCCGGCCCCTTTTTGATGCGCATCACAGCAGTCGAATCCTTGACCGTATCCGGTATGGCATCATGCTGGTTGACCATGATCTTGCTGAATTGTCCGCCGACGGGAAAACCGATTAGGTTCCATCGGCCCTTGGCCTTGACGGCCACGTCCGCCGCCTCGGCCGCGTAATTGACGCTCAGGGAAATTCCCGGAAGGATTTCGAACTGCCGTCCGTTGATCTTTTCCTCCCCGATGAAATATTGGATACGGATTTGGTAGCCAGCGTTCGGAACCAGGGTTTTGGTGATCGGCTGGTTGATTACCATCTTGTCCGTCACCGCACAGCCCTCCGGCTCGACAGTGCCGACGGAGTTCACCCATTTAAGTTCCACGCAATACCCGGTGATGTTCTGGATGGAATCATTGATGTAGCTGGACGCGACGGTCAGGATATTGCCGACCACTTTAGTCTCAACCTTCACATAGGTTTCCGCCGCCTGGAGGCGTTCTATCACGGCGATAGCCCTGGTGCTGGCGGGAACCTGGAGAACGTTGAATTTGCCTCCTGTATAAGTGCCCGTCAACGGAGTGGGCGACCATGCCTGGCCGTCGTAAGTGTAGGCCTCCACCTTGGAGGCGTTCTGAGTCCCTTTGGTGGCGAACTGCATGTCGTAGGGCGCCTTGGCATTGATCGTCGCGAGAGAAATGGCTTTCATCTGCTTTCCGCCCAGGAAACGGTAATCCTTGACGACCCCGTTTAGGCTTTCCTTTAACGCGTCGCTCAGCGGCTCGTACAGCAGTTTGCCTGAAGTGGAAGATGTGAACCCCGAGAGCTGTACGGTGTCCGGGAAAACTTTCAAATAGGGCGTGTCCTTCACCACGTTATATTCAATCGCCATGAAGAAAACCTTCCCCTTGTTGACCTCGGAGATTTGCGTGGTGAAGTTGCCGTTGGTATCCCGTACCGCCCCCACCAGCACCGGCGCGCCCCCGCCCAGCTTGACGAAGAGATCCTGATCCGGCCTGGGCTTAAGGACCAGCGTAACCGAGTCGAGCACAGCCTTCAGGGGCCAGGTGAACGAGTATCCCTTGGTGGGTATTCCGTATGCTACCGTATCGACGACGTAACTGCTGTCGATCGTCAACTGGAATCCGGCCGTGGAAACCGCTTTCACCGAACCATCCGAAACGGGAATGACGATGCCGCCCCGGGGGACGCTGAGCTTTTCGACCAGGTAGGCTTCCAGACTGCCTTTGGCGGAATTGTATTTGACGGTCGCAACGTACTTGAGGGAATCCGGACCGGTCGGCGACTTCACCGCCTGGATCAGGGTGTCGGGATTCTTAAAGAGCCAGTACACCTTGTCCGAGGAATAAGGCGAATCGTTCTCCTGTGCTCCGATCACTACCGTGGAATTGACGACAGCGGTGGTTGTGATCTTCCAGTTCGACCTCAAGGAGCGGAGATCCTTCGGAAGGTTCTGGGCTGCAGGAGAAAGCAAAGTGGTATAACCAGCGGAGTCCACGCGCGTGAAAAGAAGCTTGTCCTGTGCGTTCAGGTCCGGAATCGCAGGGCGGATGGCGTTCCCGACCGGGGTGTTGCCGGTATTGACGAGTACGAATTTCCGCGCGGCGGGCATGGTGTTTTCATACACGCTGGGATTTGCGTTGACCGTGCCGGACCCTATCTGGGCCGTGAAATTCCCCTTATCCAAGGAATCGTTGGCGAGCAGCGTCGGTTTGCCGAAAGATGCAGCCAAGCCCATGATGATACGGTTGGTCCGGAACGCCCCGAACTGCAGCACGCCAATGGACGGAAAGACGCGCCGTTGGCCCGCCGAGTCCTTGTTGGAAACGGCCTCGATATCCGTGGTATCGATCCGGATCTGCCGCGGAAAAATCGCAGGTTGGCAATCCATTCTGATTTCACCACGCCCGAGGGACCAGGAATACGAAGTGTCTCCCGGAAGGACGTTGTAGCGCACAAGTTTTCCATCCCCGCTGAGAAGCCCGGTTTTATTGGAATCCAGCGATTCAGTGTACCAATTCCACAATTCAGATGAAGGCTTTCCCGCCAGGGTATCGATCAGGATATTGCTGGAATTCGCTGAGAAGCGCGCGCCGGCGGGAAAATCGAAGCCGTTCCAGGTCTTGTACAGCTTGTTGAATTGCACCACGACCTTGAGGTCGTTGAAGTTGCTGAAGTTGAGGGCGAAAAAGGCCGTCCCGCCGAAGGCGTCCACGGCGCCGTGATGAACGAAAAGGTTTTGCGAAAAATCCATGGCGGGCAAGGCGCCTGCGTCGAGCTTACCCAACAATTCGAACTGGGTCTTGTTCACCGTGTTGGAGCGGGATTCGAATTTCTTCGTGATGCTGGTGGCGGAAACGGATCCGGAGAAATTGAGGAGGTTGTTGGTGAAACTGACATTGGGCGCTGTCAGCAGCATCTTGGTGCTGCCGGCCTTTCCGCCTTTCACCACGAAGTAGCTGTTGCGGATTTCGATTGCGCTACCGTTGGCTCCCCACCAAGTCAGGAAGGAGTTGTCCAACGAGTCCGCATAGATGAAGCAGGAGTCGATGAGCAGGCTTCCGTTCACCTTCGCCGGATCCAATCCGGAAATAAGCACGGACTTCGGGGTGGTCAGTTGGAATGCCAGGCCTTTGAGGATGATCTTGCCCGGCATGTTCTTGATATCGAGGAAGGTGTTGTCGACCTTGATGACCCCATCGGAGTCGACCGAGGAGCGCTGGAACGTCAGTGACTCCACCCTATCCGTGGGAGAATCCAGCTTGAAGGATCCGACATTCCCGTAATACGCGAAGTTGATGATGTGGTAACCCCGGTCGGGGGTATTCAGGAGATCCGTGGCGGCTTTGGCCAGGTCATTCGGACCATTAATCTTTTTCGGATATTGCGCGAAGGCGGGAAGGAATTGCGTGGCGACCACACACGCGATGGCCGCAAGATGCTTTAAACTTTTTAGCGGCAAAAGGATTGTCTCCGATACTATTTCCCACCCCGGGGAATGCATGCAAAAATGCCTAAATTCCCGGAATTTTGCAATCTAACGGCTGGTATGGAGCGAAATAAACGATACGGATGATGGGGAGACCGGAAACCCGAAAGTGGGAAGGGCGAATTTTAGGATTTTTTGGACTTCACCTGGAAGCGGGAGGACTTTCCCGGTGCGACTTTCGTCGCGCTTTTCAAACCGACTTTCAACGGGCGTTTCCGGACGGCCGCGGATCCGAACCGGCGGCATATCTCGCAACTGTCAAGATCATGGTTCCGCGCGGAGCAATATTCCCGGCCATAATAAATCATCTGCAGATGCAGTTTGGTCCATCGTTCGCGTGGATAGAGGGATTTCAAATCCTCCTCCGTGCGTTCCACGCTCTTGCCGCTGGAAAGGCCCCATCGCTCCGCCAAGCGGTGGATATGGGTGTCCACGGCGAAAGCCGGCACCCCGAACGACTGGCACATCACCACGGACGCGGTCTTGTGGCCCACGCCCGGCAAGGTTTCCAATTCTTCCATCGTCTCCGGCAGCCGGCCGCCGTGCTTTTCCATCAGGATGCGGGAAAGGTTCCAGACATTGCGGCTCTTGGTCGGGGCCAGGCCCACGGTCTTGATCAACGACAGGATTTTTTCCGGGGAGAGCTTGACCATGTCCGCGGGATTGTCCGCCAACTTGAACAGGGCCGGAGTCACCAGGTTCACGGATTTGTCCGTGGCCTGGGCGGAAAGCAGCACCGCGATGCACATGGTGAAGGGATTGGTATGGTCCAAGGGAATGGGCGGGTCCGGATAGAGCTTTTCCAGCAGCTCCCCGATAGCCCGCGCTTTTTCCTGCTTTGCCTGCATGGCCTTTTGGGTCATACCGTCCTCGCCCCTTGTTAATCGGGTGGGAAAATAACAATACTATGGCAGGCGAACCGGTTGGTCGCACGGCGAAATCAACATGGCGAAGACCAAACCCCTCATCATCATCACCGGAGCCGCGGGCTTCATCGGCAGCGCGTTGGCTTGGCGCCTCAACCAGGACGGGCATAACCAGCTGCTGCTGGTGGATGAACTGGGGAAGTCCTCCAAATGGCGGAACCTGGTCCCCCTGTCCTACCATGATTATCTGGACAAGGACGATTTCCTCGCCGCGGTCGCGGGAGGCAAGATGGAAGACGTGGAAATCCAAGCCGTGCTGCACATGGGCGCCTGCTCCTCCACCACGGAAACCGACGCGGCCTTTCTGGCGCGCAACAATTTCGGCTACAGCAAGACCTTGGCGGAATGGTGCCTGCGCCGCTCCATCCGCTTTATCTACGCCTCCTCCGCGGCCACCTACGGGGACGGCAAGCAAAGCTACCGGGACGATCATGCTCTCCTGTCCTCCCTGCGCCCGCTCAATCCCTACGGATACTCCAAACACATGTTCGATCTGTGGAACCTCCGGCGCGGGCATTTCGATCGCCTGGTGGGACTGAAGTATTTCAACGTCTTCGGCCCCAACGAATACCATAAGGAAGACATGCGCAGCCTGGCGGTGAAGGCCTTCGAACAGATCCGGGACACCGGCCGCGTTAAGCTTTTCAAATCCCATCGGCCCGATTACCGGGACGGCCAGCAACTGCGGGACTTCCTTTACGTGAAGGACGCGGTAGACATGACGCTGTTCTTCCTGGACGCTTCTAAGCCGGGAGGAGTCTACAACGTAGGCACGGGCCAGGCGCGCAGTTGGATGGATCTGGCATCGGCCCTTTTCCGCTCCCTGGGCCGCGAACCCAAGGTGGACTTCATCCCCATGCCGGAAGCCGTCCGGGACAAATACCAGTACCACACCAAGGCGGAACTCTCCAAGATCCGCGCGATAGGATACATGGCGCCCATCCGAACCCTGGAAGAGGGTATCGAGGACTATATCCCATATCTTGAAGACGGATTGAAAAACCTCGGCTGGTCATGATGAATCCGGCGCTGTGCGCCGAATTCATTTAAGAGATTCGGCTGCGCCGAATCTCTTAAATGTGGTAGCCGAACCATAATGCAACCAAGGAGCTACTCGAATGCCGTTGAGTTTGCGAGGCAAACTCAGAAGCGGTGAGCCTATCGGTTAAATTAAAGCGACGAGCGATGAGTTTGGACGCGCCCAGAGAGAATTTCAAATTGAACCGAAGGCACGTAAACGCGAGGAGGAACGACGAGCCGGCTTCCTCATGAATGTGAGGAAGCGTGGAGTTCGCTTCGCGAACTCCATAACGACGAGCCTACCTACAGTTCCCGCATACTCCCTTGAACTCAAGATGATGCTCGGTGATGCGGAATCCGGACGCATCCTCGATCCGTCCCATGACTCCCGCCGGCAGGCAGATGTCGAGGTGCGAGACCTTGCCGCAATCCTGGCAGACGATATGATGGTGGTGGTGATCCGCGTGGGCCTGCGTGGTTGCACGCGTTTTGGATCCCGGAGCGCGGCCGTGGGCGCGCGGGGTTGCGTGACGGTGGATGAGCGAGTAGAAGGTCTGCTTCTCTCCCGGCAGGCGGAACTCTTCCAGAAGGCCTGCGCCGCGCAGGGCGGAGAGGGTGCGGTAGATGGAGCTGAGATCGCAATCTTCACCCTGGCTCAAGCTGCGGTGCAGGCTTTGCAGGGTCCAGGGCGTGTCCGCTTCCAGGAAACGCCCGATCACCTTGCGGCGGTTGGGGGTAACCTTGACCTTACCCTGGCGCAGCAGTTCCAGGTAAGGCGCGGCGGGATCGGGAACGTCGGCGCGCTTCATGGAGGCGCCGCCGGGAATTCGGATGGGCCGGTTCCCGCAGATCCGGCCAGATCGGAGGCGGTGGCCGGTTTCGCGCTCCCGGCCTTGTCCATACGCTTGTGCAGGGCGGTATGCCAGAAGCCGAGGGTGATGGAAACCAGAAAGGCGAAGACGAAGCCGTAGGCCGTGCGCGGGCGGCGCTTGATGATGGAACGGGCATGGGGCACCAGGCTCGTCAGGGTCACGTAGGCGAGCAGACCGGCGCTGAAGGCCAACACCCATTCGACGTCCGGCAGATTGCGCGCCAGCGGGCCGCGGGCGAACAGGAAGGAGGCCGGGCTGATCAAGGTGTAGGCGGCGCCGAAAAGGGCCAGGCTCCAGCCGCGGAAGCGCGTCTGCTTGAGCACCTGGGCGATCGCGAAGGACGAAGTGATTTTATGGA
>Ga0209515_10005012_pt1 | contig 17474 bp, 17 predicted proteins | sample Subgroupgradi54m_FD_187454 | JGI IMG/M metagenome (GOLD analysis project Ga0209515, IMG submission 187454) | Subsurface groundwater microbial communities from S. Glens Falls, New York, USA - GMW60B uncontaminated upgradient, 5.4 m (SPAdes)... ...
TATTTTTCTCTTTTCCTCTGGGTACTGAGATGTTTCACTTCCCCAGGTGCCCTCTACCATCCTATGAATTCAGATGTGTAGTCTCCGCAGTTCATGCGGAGGGGTTTCCCCATTCAGAAATCCTCGGATCAAAGGTTGCTTGCCACCTCCCCGAGGCTTATCGCAGGCTGCCACGTCTTTCGTCGGCTCCTCGCTGCCTAGCCATCCACCGTATGCTCTTTTGTGCTTCGACCATCCAGATGCTCATCTTACGATCAGATCCGGACAGTGTGCTCAGTGCACATGACTGATTGGTTTTAAGATGCTTTGAGGCATACTGCTATGCCTTGCACGCATTGTGTACTGATTCTTGTGTTCTGTTGTCGAAGAGCCTGCCCGCAACCCTCACCCGGCGCACCTGAACAGGAGACGGACAAAGATGATCATCGATCAGGATCGGTATCAAGATCGAAGATGATCTCTGTCAGCCTGAGAACAAAAAGAGCTCCCTTTATGATGATGGATGCTCCAGTGCTCCCCCTCTTTTGATCTGTTCCACAAACCGGGGAGATGGTTCGGAATGTGGGGGCAGATTATATCAGCTCAATCCCTCTGTCAAGCCCACTCCGTCTCACAAAAACCCCTGCACAGACTGATTTTTCGGATGATTGCCGCGCGCATGAAGACTCGCATCCACAACCTATCCACAGCCATTGCAAACGCCTTAGGTCGTTTGCTCGCGATGAAGAATACGCACAATTCCTTTCGCGGACGATGCCGCGTGCCTTGCCTTTTGACCCGATTACACCTTTGATCGTTTCCTCTCCTTCAGATGATGCTGCAGCCTCCTGCGCATAATACCGATCCATCAACGCTTCCTTCGACGGTTCGTACGGTTCAACTCGCACGCATGGTTCGTCAATGAATCTAAACTTGGCCTTGTTTCTTTAATTAATATGGTATAGTCACTCGTGTCCGGCTAATAATCCCACAACATAGCCTGTTTTTGACTCGTCATGTCTTGTTCCTGTAAAATAAACTCTGAAACAAGCGTAATCATTGGTGTTTTGTCGAAGAGGGAGACGCTCAATATCTGTAATATTTCGTAAGAACTGCGCTCGATCTTGAGCTTCTTTTTCAGAATCGCAACCAGAAGGTAGGTACAGAGCGCAATACAAATCTGGGTCTTCACAGCATTCGCGCTGCGTCCCCAGAATGATTTGACGCTCAGATGCTGTTTGATCCATTTGAAGAAAAGCTCGACCTGCCAACGATTTTTGTAGAGCTCGGCGATTGTTTTCGCTGGAACGCCGAACTGATTCGTAAGAAACACGTAGATCTGTTTGGTTTCAGCATCGACGTATTTGATGCGTCGTAGTTTCTCGGGATAGAGCGATGCTGTTTTGTGACCTGTCAAAAGAATTGTTTGGTCGCATTTCACGCCAGAACTTTTGTCGACGCGGTTGGAATACAAACGGCGAAAAACCATGTTGTCTTTTGCACGGGTGACAAAGAAGGCGCCAGCTCGATGAATGACGTTCAGTCTTTTGAAATCCACGTAGCCTCGATCCATGACGTAGTAGCTTCCCATCTCATATTCGATGCGATCCATAAAACGCACGTCATGCTCTCTTCCGCTCGAAATATCGAAAAATGCAGGGATATTTCCTTTCAATTCCAATCCGATGTTAAGTTTGATGGAGGCACGTTTCTTTTTTAGCCTCGCCCAAGGAAAGATATTCAGACAAAGTTCGATCGTGGTTGAATCGATGGCGTAGACGGCTCCCTCTAGGTCGAGAACGGCGGAGGCATCACCAATGGAGAGAAGTTGCGCTTCCTTGATCAGAATCTTTGCGTAATCACAGTAGATGCGGAAGTCACGCTCTTCATTTGCATCGGCAAGTGTGGTCCGACGAACCACTGCACGGAAGCCTAGGTGATAGAGCTTCTCACGTTGAGCTTCGAGGCAGATCACGACATCGCGCAGGCTCTCCCGGAAAGCCAGTTGGCCAAAAGCCATCGCCAGAAATTGTTCCCAACAAGAAAAGCTTCTCACGCGATACTCGCCTTCATAGCGTCTGACGCATGCGTTGAAATCGTGCCGGACCACGCTCTCCATGATTTGAGAAAAAACATACTTGCCTTGGTGCATATGGCACCAAGTATCACGGACAGGATTCAAATCGAAAAATCGAAAGTAGTTAAAAAATGGCTCAATGAAGAGCCATTTTTATGTTTGAGGGAAAGTTAACTGGACACGAGTGATGGTATAGTATATATATTCATATAAGCCATATTAAGCATTTCTACCGGCGCATAAAGAAGGGCGGGATTGGCTGACAACGAAAGAAGCGGTTGAACGGTACCTGAAAAACAGAATGAGGCAGAGAAAAATTACGAAATAAAATTGCTATACAATCATATGTAGGTCAAAATATATTCGAGTGAAATAAATTCATTAACTTTTAATCAAAATTAAATGGAAAAAATGGAACATGCTCAACAAGAGCCACAATCAACAGAGGAAGCGGTATCTCATTTTCTCGACGGAGATAATAGTGCCGCGGTGTCTTTTTTACGGGCACATCGAGATGAAATCGGGGAATTTTGCTTGCAGGTGCGCGACGCATATCAAAAACACGACACTGCTACTCCATTTCTAAAATTAGCACAATTGATTGATTCATTATTATAGGTCGGTTAATGAATGAGCTATCGCCTAACAGCGTTAGGTGAAATTTTTTGCAAATGATACAAGTCAAGAATTTCTTTTTATCCCGAAAACTCCATACGATTTGGTCGCCGAGACCCGCCAAAGGCGGGGCGAGGCATGGACTTTTCCTACGTGGTGCCGAGGGAGAGACTCGAACTCTCAATGGGTTTCCCCGCCAGCTCCTAAGGCTGGTGCGTCTACCAATTTCGCCACCTCGGCTTATGCGTTTGTCGGCGTTCATTCCTGTCGAACTTCGTTCTCCGAATAAAAGCGTGCTACGGGTGACCCGACAAACATTTTTACTGTCCTGCGAAGTCTAACGAAGCGGGAGCAGAAAAATGCTTGCCGGGGCAGGACCCGTAGCACAGTCCTTGTTTACGTTTATGCCCGTTCCACGTATTCGCCGGTTTCCGTGTTCACAATAACCTCTTCTCCTTGTTTGATGAAGAGCGGCACGCGAACGGTCATCCCTCCTTCGAGCGTCACTTCTTTGGTGAGATTGCCTCCGCTCGCGGTATTGCCCGCCACGGCAGACATCGCTTCTGTGACTTTGAATGTCATCTTGCGCGGAAGCTCGAGCGCCACCGGGCGTCCTTCGAATGTCGATAGGTTCACTTCCATTCCGTCGCGAAGATATTTTCCCTGTTCGCCCACATCTTCATCCGACATCGTCACCTGATCATACGAAACATTATCCATAAACGTGTAGCCGGTCGCATCATGATAGAGATACTGCATGCGACGATGCTCCACATCCACGATTTCGATAGACTCCGAAGTTTTATACGTGACCTCAAGCATCTTCCCGGTCTGCACATTTTTGATGCGCGTACGCACAAAAGCAGAACCCTTGCCCGGGTTCACATGCTGAAACTCGACCACGACCCAGAGCCCTTGCGGATCACGAATGACAATGCCTTTTTTTATTTCAGAAGTCGAAGCCATAGGTGCGGCGATTGTGCGCGAAGACGGATATCGCGTCAAGCCGCAATTTGTTCATCTGTCCCGGGGGAAGCCACGGAAAAAAGATCGAGAACTCGATGGAGCATCTCTTGGTGACTCACATCCTCATGAGACGCAAGCGCCGGCAAAGCGGCCTCGAGCGCACGCACGACTTCCGGCTCATCACACAAGCCGCTATTCATGTCGTGATGGAGCTCCGCAATGTTGATCACATTGGCCCACATCTGCTTATGAATAAAATCTAGGAGCGAAGCTCTGGCTTCGGGGCTGAAACGAAATGGTTTTTCGATATCGATATGAGGAGTTTCCATATTGTGGAAAGTTTCTCATACCGACGTTTCTGGGGCAAATCGTTCCTGCACGGGAATGGGCATGAGATCGCTGATGGAATGCGTGCCAGCGATGAGCATGGCCAGACGGTCAACGCCAAACGCGATGCCGGCGGCGTTACCCATCTTGGGAAGCGCGGCAATGAACGTTTCATCGATGGGCCAGATTTTCTTTCCGAGCGCGCGTCGAAGCGCCTGTTCCTCTTTAAAGCGTTTGCGCTGTTCCACCGGATCGCATAATTCAGCAAATCCGTTCGCAAGTTCCAGATCACCGATGTAAAGCTCGGTGCGTAACGCATAACGCGAATCGCTTGAATCACGACGCGCGAGCGCAGCCATGCAAGCAGGATACTGATAGAGAAACGTCGGAAGCCAAGAGGTGTGATCTTCTGACCAACCAAGATGCAGTTCGACTTCTGTGAGAAAAATTTTGAAGAACAGATCGTCCCACGTGTCCGTGTCCGTGACGGTTTGATGATGTTCGCGAACGACATTGGCCAGCGCCTCGCGATTTTCAAGCAATGAGTCGAGATCAACGTGGGCGTACTGTTGCATGACATCACGAACCGTGAGGCGACGGAAGGACGAATCGGACGGAACCTCACCTAGCCTCTCCTTGGTAAGGAGAGGGACATGAGCAAAAACGTGACGGATCATTTCCTCGCTATCGCGCATGAGCTCTTCAAGTCCGGCATCGCGCCGATACCACTCGAGCATCAAAAATTCCGGATCATGCGAACCATCCCAGGGTTCATGATCGCGAAAGCACGGCCCGAGATCATAAATTTTATCGAAACCGGCGGCCAACATTTTTTTCATCGCGTACTCGGGCGACGTGATAAGTGCAGCGGAAAAACTTTTGACATCACTGACGCACGTCCACATCGGATCCAGATGCGGCTCCTGGCCCGGCAGGCCGACGAGCCGCGGCGTGTGGATTTCTAAAAATCCACGCTCATCGAAAAAGGTTCGGATGAGCGTGACGACGCGCGAGCGCAAACGAATCAATTCCGGTTGCATTTACTTCACAACGTACGGCAACAGCGCCATGAACCGCGCGCGTTTGATGGCCGTGGCGAGCTTACGCTGATGCCAGGCGCACACGCCGGAACGCTTGCGCGGCACGATCTTTCCAAAGGAAGACAGATACCGACGCAGCGTGTTGGTGTCCTTATAATTAACTGCTTGAGCATTCACCTGACAAAAGTGGCAACGATGTTCAATAGATTTTGTTCTCATAGTTCGATAGACTCACTACAGATAGTTCACTAAAATTAAAATGGAATATCCTCGACGCGAATTTCTTGATCGCCGACGCCCTTGTCCACCGGCGCTGGAGCGATCGGATCAAGCGTGGGTTCCATCGGCGCTGACGGGGGCGCGGCAGAAGGAACGCCTCCTCCCACAGGTCCCTGCGGCGCGCGATCCAGCATGATCATGTTATCGGCCACGATCTCGGTGCGTGTGCGTTTGGCGCCGTCTTGCGCTTCCCAATCACGCGTCTGCAACCGTCCTTCAACGTAGATCTTGCGACCTTTGCCAAGATATTGCTTGCAAATATCCGCGAGCTTGCCCCAGGCCACAATGTTGTGAAACTCGGCACGCTGTTGCTTTTGTCCTTGCGCGTCGGTCCATTGCGCATTAGTGGCGACCCCGAAGGAACACACGTTCTGCCCCGTAGCCGTGGTCCGCAATTCCGGATCACGCGTGACGTTGCCGATGAGTTGAGCGCGATTGAGATCCATAGATACAAATCTTACACATTCTTCACGTCTTCACTCAAGGCCGTTTCAATCTTTGATTCCAACTCTTCCGAGGATAGATTGCTCGCTGCGGGTTTCACGGCTTCGGTTTTCTCTTCCTTCTTCTCAGCCATGGCCGCCACCCCTTCCTTAATCTCATCTTTTGTCTCTACTTTTGGCGCCTCCTTATTGTCGCGTCGACGCGCCCGATCGTCTCGCCCTTCAAACACGACCTCATTGAATTGAACGAGATCAAACTTGACCTCGGCTCCGCCCTCTTCGGCCTGCAAAATAAAATGGCGCAGCACCTCAGGCGTGATGCGCAACTGTTCATCCAATTTGGCGACCGTGCTCCCTTCTCCGGCGAACAGCACCATCACATAATGGCCATGCCGTTGCTTTTTGATGGGATACGCCAAGCGAAATTTCCCCAAACGACGCGTGGATTCCACCGTGGCGCCAACCTTGGCGACCAGCCCCGCAACCTTGGTTTCCACGCTGCCCACCTCCTCATCCGTAAAGGTCGTGGGAATAATGTATAAAAGCTCGTATTGAGAGACCATAGCGATGTGACACGTCCCCTATTCGGGGCTCTCCTGCGACAAAAGGCGCGAGAGAATGGCCGGTCACGATCAATAATGAATGGCCTTACCCTATAGAAAATAGACTAAAACGTCAAACCCCGCGCATAGGCGCAGGGGCGGTAGAGTTGCTTGAGGAAGATTTTTCGCGGGCCCTTCCTTGGCCCAAGAGCGTCTCCGTTGCCGGAAATGAAAGAAAGAACGCCAGGCATTTTTGAGAGCTCCGCCTGAAAGAGCTTATTCATTGGAGTTTTCCCCCGTCCACATCGCGGCCAAGGCTTCTGCCAACCTGTCGCAATCGATGCGGGCGACGCGCAGATCGGTTTCGAGGGCGATGTTGGCGCCTCGCAGCGTATCGAGCTCTTCCTGAGCCAGTGCGAGTTCGCGCTCGACGCCATCCTTCTCACTGGAGAGAACCGCGCACGTCCCCCGGAGCGTGTCATAATCGCGATGCAGCTCGTCCACGCCCCACGAAATGCGCCGCATGAGATCCTGATATTCCGTGGTCGCGACATTTATCGCGGCTTCGTAGGTTCGCTCCATGCTCTCGAGCTTCCGCACGAACCCGGCCTTCAGGGTCGTGACCTCGCTCGAGGCCTCCAAGACGGCCGCGTCCAGTTCCTCCTGCGTGAATCGAGGCGGCTTATAGCCGTCCCAGCGGCGATAGATCTCGAGGAAAAGTCGGATCATGGTGGCGAGGATGATCCACGTGAGTACAACGAACACCCACGCGAAATCTCGAATCGGGAAGTCCGTGCCTCCCACGGTCGGGAAGCGCACGATTCTCCGCGAGGAGGAAGGGGGTGACAGAGGCAACGGAACGGTCTGCACGCTGTCGCGCAAAACCATGTCCGCCATGTTGTAGGCGCGATCGAACGCCTCGACCAGCTCTGGCGTGACATCCTGCGCATGAGAACGCGCGAGGCGTTGTCCATCGTCGTACCAACGCTCGATGAGGGAGCGCATGGTGCCATGGTTCCCCGTCCCGACAGCTTCGACGATCTCGCCCGTGAGCTCGCCAAGCGCGTGGCCTGGGGTTACGGGCGCCGATGTCGGATAGGAAATCGGACGGAAGTGCCGATCTGTTTCCCGGGTGCGAACCTCGCGCGAACGGCATCCGCGAGGAAAAAGACCGTAGACGAACGCCCTCGCCTGCACGATGGACATGCCAGCGATCTCATCATCGCTCCGATGACAATTGGGGATGTCGAGGTCGAACGTCTCGCCACCCCGATCACAGTGCAGGTAGAGCCCGGCTTTTCGCCCAGAGGCGTCCCTTCCGGTGTTCCGACACACGAGACTGGCGGCGGAGACGATGCGCCCTTCGTTGGCGCGCTCGACAAGCCCGTGTGCCACGGGATCCGTCATCTCCGCGAAGGTGAGCCGAGAAGGCTCTCTTCGCAAGAGAGAAGAGTTCACCCGCACCCAGAAGGTGTCGAAGTGCGTGTCCGCGGTGTCCGGCTCTGCGGACTGAGCCCACGCCGTGCTGGTTGCGACCACGCTCGTCACGAAGACGAACGCGGCGATCAGGGCCAGCCCCCTGATCATGAAACAGACGAATCGGCCCATGACGGGCCTCCTTTCAATGCGCGCACCCCAAACTGAATCTCCATTCAGTTTTTCAAGGTGCACGCTCTATCCCATCAAATCTAGCGTCAGCGGTCAAAGTCCTAAAACGTCAATGCCCTACGCGGATGCGCAGGGCGAAGTAGAGGTAGAATGGACATTTATTTGGGAGGCTCAGTCCATGAGAGCCTCATTGTTCTACTTCCCTCCGTCCGGAGGGTTCAGGCTCACTCCTTCCTGAGGAGGAGCCGGTTCGGTGGTGATCGTGTTCGCCGGTGAAGGCGGCGGGGGGCGGATCAGGCCGTTCCCGCTATGTCCGTTGGCGTGCCCGTTCGAGGCGCCATTGCCATTGCCATTGGCGTGGCCGTTGGCCTCTTGCGGAGGCGACGGGATCGGCGCGGGCTCGCTGAGCCGACGCTCGAGCGGGATCGGCGCGGGCTCGCTGAGCCGACGCGCGAGCGGGATCGGCGCGGGCTCGGCCGCCGCGGCCTCGACGAGGCGCGTCGCGAGTTCCGCGACTTGCTCCGCGAGACTTGCCTCGCGCGCGTGAGCGCCAGCGAGTGCCTCGATCGAATTCGCGCGGAGCTCATCGAGCTCCTTCACGAGTTTCGCTTCACGTTCCTCGCCCTCCTGCAGGGCAAAGGCGGAGTTGTCGCGGAGCTCCGTGAGCTCGCGTTCGAGCTTCGCGATCTCGACGCTGAAGCCTCGAGCCTTGCCGAGCAGTTCGGCATTGGCTTGCGCGGCCTGTGCGAGATCCACGGCCACGCGCTTCTCGAACGCGTCGTACGTGGCGCGTTGCGCGTCGTTCGCCGCGGATGCGGCGCGAAGCTCGTCTTCGAGCCGCGCGAGACTGACCCCGAGCGCACCGCGCTCCCCGTCCGCTCGGACGAGCTCTTCATTGAGTCTCGCCTGGGCGGCGACATCCTGCTCGTGCTGAGCCGCGGCTGCCGTGAGCTGCCCGCTCGCTTGAGCGAGTGACCCGTGAACTTCGGCGAGCGCGAGGGCGTGGCTCCGGCGCATGCGACTGCGTCCGGTCGCAATGACCTGGGCGCGCACCGCGTTCCGAGCCAGCCTCTGCTTGCGCCGTTCGGCGAGGTCGAAGAGCTGCGCGTTCTCCGCGCGCAGTCGCGTGACCTCGCGGTCGCGCTGGTTCAGGTTGGCGCGGATGTCAGCGGTCGCAGTCTCGACCGCCTTGGCGATGATCTTCGGATGCTCCTCGATGGCGCGGTGAGCGATCTGGAGATGACCGTCCGCGTTGTCGAGCTGCTGATCGAGAACCGCGATCCTGCCATCCCTGGCGCGGATCGTTTCGTCCTTCGACGCGATGATCGCGACCTGCCCCTCGATGGCGCGATGCGCGTCGTCGAGCTGGCTGTGGAGCTGCTCGATCGTCTTGGCCTTGGCTTCGAGCACGTCCGCGTGCTCTTCACGAGCATGCCGCCGTTCGGCTGCGGTTGCCTCGGCGATCTCGAAGTGATGTCCTTCGACGATCTCCTCGAGTCTCGCGACTTCCGTCTCGAGATCGACGCGCTCGGTGTTGCCGCGTCCGACCACGGCTTCGAATTCCGCGACCTTGGCCACGGCTGCGTCGCGCTCGGCTTGGAAGCCGTCGCGTGCAGCCTTGAGGCCTCTGCGCTCGGCGCCGAAGTCCGTCTTCAGGGCCTCGGCATGTTCCCGGCTCTGCTTGAGCGCGGCTTCGAGGGTGTCGCCGTGTTCCCGCTGCAGACCCAGCACGTACTGCCGGCCCTGTTCGAGGCGGCCCTCGAGTTCGAGGATCTTGGCTGCGGAAGCGGCGTCCGGAACCACGCTTTCTGGCGCGATCGGATACGACCTCTGAACCGCTGCCACCTTGCCCAGGAAGAAACCGAGGATCAGACATCCCATCCCCATCACGAAGACGAGGATGAAGAGCCCCATCCATGGCATGTGCGGCTGGGTGGCGCTGATGCTCGGGATCCGCTGACGCGGAGCGGGCGGAACCGGGGACGATGCGACCGGCGTGACTGACGTCACCGCCGTGTTGGTGCTGCGAAGCGCGTTCTCGGCGCCGACGTACGCGCGGTCGAAAGCCGCGGTGCGCGCGGGCGTCATGTCCGATGCATGCGAGCGCGCAAGGGATTGCCCATCAGCATACCACTGGCCCACGAGGGCCGGCGTTACGCTGTTGTGAGCAGCAACCGCGTTGGCGATCGTGGTCGTGAGCGCGTCGAGCGCGCGTCCCGGCGTCACCGGAACTTCCGTTGGGTAAAATACCTCGCGGTAGCTCCGACCCGTCTCGTGCGTGTAGGCGTGAGGGGATCGGCACTCCCGAGGGAACAGGCTGCGCATGAACGTCTTCGCCTGTGCGATCGACATCATTGCGATCTCCTGATCGCTCCGCCCGCAGGGATGGATCAGACCACCGTGCAGGGTGTGGGAGTCGCAGGAGAGATCCAGTCCAGGATGGCGATGTCGCGCATCCATCTCGGTGTTCATGCACACGATGCGTGCCACCGAAATGATCCGACTCGCATTCGCCGCATCGACGAGCCCGTGGGTCACGGGATCCGTCATCTCGGCGAAGGTGAGAGGGCGATGAGCGCTCGCACGGAGCACGGACACGTTTGCCCGCTGGAAGAACGTGTAGAAGTGGGTGTTCCCCACGTCACGAGCTTCGATCGTGTGAACCGACGACGGCTGCGCCTGCTGCGCGTATGCCGTGCTGGTGGCGACCACGCTCGTCACGAAGACGAACGCGGCGATCAGGGCCAGCCCCCTGATCAACATGATGAACCTGCCCATGGGGGCCTCCTTGACTCTGTCTCTGACCGTCTACCCCAAACTGAGCTTCTAACTCAGTTTTTCAAGGTGCGACTTCCCATCCCATCAAATATAACCCAAATGGTCAAGATATGCGACAGATGAGCTAAAATCCGGTAAGCTGCCGACATGTCACATTTCCTTATTCTCGGAAGCCATCCCCAGCTGTCTTTGGCTGAGATTCGGGCTGTTTTGCCTGAAAGCAAACCCCTGGTCATCGAAGAAATGGCTGTTCTTGAAAGCCAGGACTGGGACGGAGAGGCTCTCCAAAATCGCCTGGCCGGGATCGTGGGGCTGGGAGAAGTCGTTTTAGAGCTACCCATGAAAAGTTTGGACGCCGAGGGCTTGGCCGAGGCGATCCTGGCCCGACCGCGGGCAGAAAAGATCGTGTTTGGACTGACGATTCACGGAAAAACCGTTGAAGCAAAAAAATATCGCCGCACTCTTCCCCTGGAACTCAAACGCGCGTTGCAAGCGCAGGGAAAATCCGTGCGCTGGTTTCGCGATCAAGAAGGCGGAGTAAGTCCGGCGGCTGTGGCCAAGCTTGATCTCATTCGCGAAGGATATGATCTGCACATCGCGATGGTCGAAGGGCACGCCATCATCGGTTTCACAACCCACGTTCAAGATGCCGACGCCTGGAGCTTACGCGATTACGGACGCCCATTCCGCGATGCAAAAACCGGCATGCTCCCGCCCAAGCTCGCGCGCATGATGACGAATCTCGCCCTTCCCCCCTCCTCCAGCCTACCAGGCTACCAGCCTCTCCTCCTCGATCCCTTCTGCGGCAGCGGAACGATCTTGATGGAGGCTGCGCTGCTCGATCAACGCACAACGATCATCGGTTCAGATATTGATGAACGCCAAATCGCGGGATGCATTCAAAATATGGATTGGCTGGTGGAGAAAAAATTAATTTCAGATGAGCGTCGCGCCAAAATTTCTTGCTTCGCACATCCGGTTGAGACATTGGATGCTGTGCTTCGACCTGGCCAGGGAGTGCTTCGACAAGCTCAGCACATCATTATTGTTACGGAAGGATTCTTGGGTCATCCGTTGCAAGGCAATGAAACGCAGGAACGTCTCACGCGACAAGTTAGTGAGATTGAAGCGCTTTGGAAAAAAGCGCTGACGGTGTTTGCTAAGATTCAATCTAGCGGAGACAAGGTGGTGTGCGTGTGGCCCAGCTTCCAGACCTCGCATGGCACCGCGAGCGTGGACCTGACCGCAGATCTCGATCGACTTGGTTATCGTTTGATGGAAGCGCCTCTTATTTATGCTCGACCGGATCAGCATGTGAAACGAAAAATTTTTCGATTGGAGAAAACCGAACACCTCACCCTACCCTCTCCTTTGTAAGGAGAGGGTTCTGGTCTTAAGGGTAAATTTGCTTCCCGTCTTCGTCGTACACAATAATCGCTTGCACCGGACAGGATTGCGCGGCGAGCAAGATCGTTTCATCGTCTGCGCCTTTGGGATCTACGATATACGCCTTATTTTCTTCGTCTAATTGAAACACCCCAGGCGCAACCGTGACACACGGCGCCGCGCCAATACAGAGGTCGCGATCCACCACGACCTTGGAAATTTTGAGCGGCTTTGGGCTCTCACCGTCAGACATAGTTCGACAAGCTCACTACAGGTAGTTACGCACCAAAAAACTTTTCTTTGTAAAAACGAATCAGCTGCTCGACCTCGGGGATGCACGCGGGATTCCCGATCCCGACTTTGAGTTTGGCTTGGACTTTCTCGAGCGTGTCCGCGCCATCAAGCACCGCTTCTTCGATATCATGATCCGTCACTTTGGTTTCCGGATCAATGATGCGTCCGAGCTCGATCTCGATCAACTCCACTAAACCGCTGCGACGATACCAGTCGTTGATAGCCGCGCGCAAGGCCTTATCTCCCAACACCGAGCAGTGGACTTTGCGTGCTGGTAATCCGCCCAACCGTTGCATGATATCCTGCGGACGCAATTTGCGCGCCTCTTCAAGAGTACGGCCCCCGTCTTCAGTCACCATCACCGACATCATCGAGGTCGAGGCGATCGCGGATCCGCACCCAAAGGTTTTCCATTTCAAATCCGTGATGCGCTGGGTGGCCGGATCCACCTTGATCCAAATTTTCATCGCATCGCCGCACGCCGGCGAACCCACCATGCCCATGGCCGCATCTTTGTACGCGCTTTCATCTTCCATGAAATTCTTGGGATGAAAAAAATGTTCTTTCACCGTGTCGGTGTAGAACCAGCCCTTGCCCGCAGCTTGGCCCGCGCCCACGACATCGCCTTTGTGGGCCGTGGATGTGGCGGGGGTGATGACGACAGAAGAAGATGTGTCAGACATAAAAAGTTACAAAAAATATTTCATATCAAGATTGACTGGGCTCATTTGCCGCAAACGTTCGACGATACCGGGCATGACGGCAATCACTTTTTCAATGTCTTCGATGGTGGTTGCGTGACCCAAACTGAAACGAATGGACCCATGCGCCGCTTCATACGAAAGTCCAGTCGCAAGAATCACGTGCGAAGGATCAAGCGACAAGGAAGCGCACGCCGAACCCGTCGAAACCATAATCCCTTCCGCATCAAGATACAACACCGCCGCCTCGCCCTCGATATCAAGAAACGACACGTTGGCGCTGTTGGGCAAACGCTCGATCGGATGACCGTTCAAACGCGATTTAGGAATGGCGAGCAGTCCAGCCACGAGCCGATCGCGCAGTGCGATCAAGCGCGCATTTTCCGTTTCGCGCTCCTCTTGCGCGAGTTCAAACGCTTTTGCCAATCCGACAATGCCGGGCACGTTCTCGGTTCCAGAACGGATGTTCCGCTCTTGTCCCCCGCCGCGGATCAACGCCTCCACCTTCACGCCACGACGCACAAACAAGATGCCGATCCCTTTGGGGCCATAGATCTTGGAACCATTCATCGTCAACAGATCCACGTGGGTTTTCTCGACATTCAAGTCCAACACGCCCGCAGCCTGACATGCATCTGTATGAAAAAATGGATACGGCGTCGTGTGCTCTTTGCGCCACACAAGAAGCGCGCGCCCGATCGCAGAAATCGGTTCCATGGTCCCGATCTCATTGTTGGCCGTCATGATCGAAACCAGCACGGTCGCGGGCTTCAACGCGGCCTCCAAATCTTTAAGATGAATCATTCCTTCGCGATCCACGGATAAAATCGTAAGTTCGATCTCACCGACTTTTTGCAGATGCAAAAGCGGCTCAAGCACCGCGTGATGTTCAATCGAGCTGGTGATCACGTGCGGCTTCACGTCTGCGCCAAGTTTTTCTTGCAAAGCTTTCCGCTGCGCGCGCGGCACACCGACCACGGCAAGATTGTCGGACTCGGTTCCGCCGCTCGTAAATAAAATTTCCTCTTCATGCGCACCCAGCAAACGCGCGATCGTCTTTCGCGATTCGGTCACCGCCTCTTTGGCGCGCATGCCAACGGTATGAAACGAAGATGGATTGCCGTAGGTTTCAAAAAAATACGGCTGCATCGCCGCAAGGACGCGCGGGTCCATGGGCGTTGTTGCGGCATGATCGAGATAGGCAATGTGAGACATAAGATTACGCGGTGCGCACGACATCTTGGAGCGTGGTCTTCCGTAACGTGTCCACGACATTCTTGCGCAAAAAATTCCACAACGATTTGCTCGTACACACGTCTTCGACCGGACACGTTTTATCTTCCGACTGGCAATCCACCATGGCAACAGGCCCTTCAATCGCCGTCAAAATTTCTTCGATCGTAATGCGCCGCGCGGGTTTGGCCAAACGATATCCCCCGCCCGGCCCCTGGCGTCCTTCAATCAGCTTGGCCTGTTTGAGCGTGAGCGCCACCTCTTCCAAATACCCTTGAGAAATCCTCATGCGCTCTGCCACGGTCTGCAGCGGAAGATACGCTTTCGCTGTGGCCAGCTCGGACATGAGGATCAAGCCCAGGTGGTTGCGTCCGGATACGCGCAAAAGGGAGTTCATAAATTCCTAGTGAACAACTAGGAATATACGCGCACACCGAAAATGACGCAAGGTCAAGCGCAACTGATCGTCTCATCAAAAATCCGATTCGATGTGATTGCCAAGCAAGCCCAGCAATCGATAACCGTTCCCGTGTTGAAGGAGGCCTCGATACGAAGCCATGGTCTCCATGGATGCTCCCTCTCCAATGGCTCGTACCATTCTGCGCTTGGTCGTTGTCCGTAACACGCGATGAATACCGCATAGGCTTTTCGGGAATAAATGTGCAAATACATACCTGGCTTCGTGTATGGTTTTTCTATCGGATCCGCTTGGCAATTCGCAAGCTGTTCGTCAGAACACTCACGCTCGAGAATGCCATGGCCAGACCGGCCAGAATCGGATTAACCCATCCGAAAGCCGCCAGCGGAATCAGGATCATGTTATAGCCGAACGCCCAGAAAAGATTTTGACGAATAGATTTGAACGTCAATCGAGCGAGTCGCAACGCATCCGCGACCTTTTGAGGAGATCCGCCCATGAGCACCATTTGTCCAGCAGCAATCGCTACGTCCGTTCCTGTGCTAACGGCCATCCCGAGATTCGCTTGCGCCAAAGCAGGGGCGTCATTCAATCCATCTCCAACGAATGCCACGTGATGGCCTTCGGCTTGCAATCGTTTTACCTCTTCTGATTTTTGGATTGGCGAAACTTCGGCGATGATCGTATCGAGCGCAAGCGCCTTGCCCACCGCTTCAGCCGTCGCATGATGGTCACCCGTAAGGAGCGCCGTGCGGACGCCTTGCGCTTTAAGATCCTGAATGGCTGCCGCCGCATCCGACTTGATACGATCTTGGGCGGCGATCACACCGACGAAAGTATTGCCTCGGCTCATAAACATGACCGTTTTTGCCACACTTCGCAACGACTGAACGCTCTGAGCTAATGACTCCGGTAACGAGGTCCCCTGTTCTTTTAAGAATGCTTCTGTGCCTAGACGAATTTTTTCTCCGTCGACAATCGCCTCGATACCCTTCCCCGGAACGGCTTGGAATTCCGTAACCTTCGCGGGCTCGACGTGATGGCTCTTGGCTGCTTCTAAAATAGCGGAGGCCAGCGGATGCTCTGACGCAGCTTCAAGACCGGCGGCGAGTATCAACAAACTCGATTCATCCAACCCTCCCGTCGGGACAATATCCGTGATCGTCGGCTTCCCTTCTGTCAGCGTTCCTGTTTTATCAAACACGACCAGATCAATTTTATGCGCTGCTTCAAGTGCCGAACCGTCTTTTACAAGAATACCTTTCTTTGCTCCCGCGCCGGTACCGACCATGATGGCTGCCGGAGTCGCAAACCCCATGGCGCAGGGACACGCAACGATGAGAACAGCCACCGCATGCCGAATCGCTTCACCAAGTGAATGTTCAATGCCGAACCAGGCGAGAAACGTGACGACGCCAATCCCGATCACGATTGGAACAAATACGGATGAGACGCGGTCCACGATCTTTTCTACAGGTGATTTTGTGGCCAACGCATGTTCGACCGTTGCCACAATGCTATCAAGCATCGATTTCCCAGGCTCGACCGTCACTTCCATCGTAAAAGAACCTGTCTTATTGATTGTGGCGCCAAACACTTTATCACCTACTCGTTTTTCAACCGGGATCGGTTCCCCCGTTAACATCGCCTCGTCAACAGATGAAGAACCCTCTGACACAACCCCATCCATCGGGATGCGCTCACCACTCTTTACGAGACATGCATCCCCTACTTTCAACATCTCCGGATCAATATCTTCCGTCTTCCCATCCGCTGTGAGGCGATGGGCGAGCTTCGCGTGCAAAGCCAACAATTTTTGAATCGCTTCCCCTGCTTTCTGGCGTTGTCTGGCTTCTAGGAACTTTCCAATGAGCAAGAAGAAAATGATGATGCCGGCAACCTCAAAATATACGTCTTGTCCGGTGAATAAGGCGTACGTGCTCCAGAGCAAGGCCGATCCGGTTCCGACCGTGACGAGCGTATCCATATTTGCCCTGCCATGTTTGAGCTCGTTCCACGCTCCTGCATGAAATTTCCAACCTAATTTTGCCACGAGATACCACGTCACCAACGCAATCAATACTCCCCATGCGGATTTTCCAAAGAGTATTCCGATATTGGGTTGCACGAACATGTTGATGAATAACGGCAAGGCTAAAAGTCCAGCCACGATGAGGCCGCGTGACGAGATGTATCCTTCGTGTTGCATGTGATCACCGCTCCCCATGCTCGTTTTATGTTCAGTCATTTTTTCTGATTCACCCTGTTCCATGTGAGATCCTTTTATGATCGGAGCCGCTTCATAACCGGCTTCTTTCACGGCGGCCACCAACGGTTCCGACGAAGTCATGCTTTCGTCATGCGTCACGTTGGCTTGCTCCATGGCAAAATTCACGGTCGCGTCTTTGACGCCAGACGTTTCTTTCAGCGCACGTTCGATCGTCAAGGCGCAGGAAGCGCAGTGCATCCCTTTGATTTTCAGTTTCGTGTTCATAGTGAGCTATGTCGAACTAGGAGTTTGCGACGACCGTGATCTGCCCCCGGTACATTCCCATGGAGCAGCTGAATGGATAGGTGCCTGGCTGTGTTGGTGCGGTGAACTCGATCATGTCGGTGCCGCCGACATTTAAAAGTTTATTGATGCCGAGTTGCCGTGACACGAGGACCGAAGTACAGCCCGGCGCATTTTTTGCATTGATTTCCCATCGAGTTGGTAGGCCTGCCTTAATCGTAAACTGACTCGGTTGATACCCGCCATCGACAACCATTTTCATCACCTGCGTGTTTC
>Ga0209515_10005013_pt1 | contig 17474 bp, 18 predicted proteins | sample Subgroupgradi54m_FD_187454 | JGI IMG/M metagenome (GOLD analysis project Ga0209515, IMG submission 187454) | Subsurface groundwater microbial communities from S. Glens Falls, New York, USA - GMW60B uncontaminated upgradient, 5.4 m (SPAdes)... ...
CCTGCTGATCATCGTGGCCCTCTTGACGATCGCCGGGTACTCGATCAACGATACGATCGTCGTATATGATCGCGTACGGGAAAATCTCCGGCTCGCGCGCAAGAAAATCGATCTGGCGGAGATCATCAAACTTAGCGTCAACCAGATGCTGGGACGAACGATTCTGACGACGCTGACAGTGATCCTGGAAGTGCTCGCCCTCTACTTGTTCGGCGGCGAGGTGTTGCACGACTTTGCGTTCTGTTTGCTCGTCGGGTTCATCTCCGGCGTCTATTCAACGGTCTACATCGCTTCACCGTTTATCATCACGTGGAAGCACTTGACGGCGAAGCGCGCCTAAGGGACGAGCGGTCGACCACAGGGACGTGCGCGTGAGTGCACACAGGACGTGATGCAAGCGACGTGGAAAGTCCATCCTGCCGATCCGCAGCGAGCCGAGCGGCTCGCCCGCGCCCTCAACCTCCATCCACTCACAGGACAACTCCTGCTTAATCGCGGCGTCCACACCGCCAAGGACGCTGCGCGGTTCCTGGACTCGAACCTTGAGTGTCTCGTCGATCCCAACGTCGTGCCGGACGTCGCCCGCGGCGTGGGGAGACTAAGGCGCGCCATCCAGCAGCGCGAGCCGATCCTGATCTTTGGCGACTCAGACGTCGACGGACTGACCTCGAGCGTCATGCTCTATGAAGCGTTGCGCGGCTTCGATGCGGTCGTGCGCGCACGGCAGTCCAATCGGATTGTCGACGGCTACGGACTGCCAGCGTCCTTGGTGCGGCAGGTGTGTCGTTCGAGCACCAAGCTGGTCATCCTCGTCGATTGTGGGACCAATCAGCCGGAGGCGATTCAGCAGTTAGCATCCCACGGGATCGATACCATCATCGTCGATCACCATGTGCCGCTTGAGGCGTGGGCCCATCCGTACGCGCTGATCAATCCGCATCGTGATCCGAGTGGCCCGCTGCGTGAGCTCTCCAGCGCCGGTCTTGCGTTGAAGCTCATCCAAGCGCTTGTGGGCGGGGTGACGGATGCGCGCTTCACCGCGTGCCTTGATCTGGCGGCACTCGGTTTGTTGGCCGACTACGCGCCGCTCATCGGTGAGAGCCGCGTCATCATCGAAGCGGGCTTAGCGCGTATCGTCCACAGCCACCGGCGAGGGTTGCGGCAATTGTGTGAGGTGACGGAGACGACGAAGGCGGACCCGGAGCAGATCGCGCGGCGACTCGTGCCGCGGCTCAATGCCTGCGGCCGGTTGGGCGATCCGGGGGCGGTATGGAGGTTGCTCCTCAGCGAGCGCGATGCGAACGGAGCCTTCGATGAGTGGATGGCGCAGACGCAAGCGGCCCATGCGGCCACGAAGCAGCTCCATCGACAGATCATCCCGGAGGCCTACGAGCAGGTGAATCGATTGAATTTTCGTGATCAGTACGTCCTCGTCGTGAGTCGAAGTGGCTGGCACCAAGGGCTCATGGGGCCGCTCGCCGCCCAACTGGCCCAGCGCTACGGCCGTCCAACGATTGCGATTGCGATGGACGAACAGCACGGCACCGGTTCAGGACGCTCCATTCCGTGCTTTAATTTGTTGGATGCGCTCAAGGCGTGTCAGGGATTGTTGGTGCGCTTTGGAGGGCATGCCCAGGCGTGCGGTCTGACGGTCGAGCGCAAGCACCTGGAGCCATTTCGCGCGCTCGTCAATCAGCACGCGAAGGCGATGCTGGGGCGGGATGGTCTCATGAAGACGCGAATGATTGATCTGGAACTGCCGCTGTCGGAGCTGACATCGAGATGGATCGAGGAGGCCGAGCGGTTCGCGCCGTTTGGTCACGGCAACGTGCGTCCGACGGTCGTCATTCGCGGGGTCACGATCGAAACGCGATCACCGCGGAGTGCGATCCTGGCGCATGGGATGATCCGTCTGCTTGGCAAGGGAGCGGCATTGAGTGACGTGACGCCGACAGGCCGCTACGATGTCGTCGCCACGCCGACGAGCGTCGAGGGAGTGCTTGGGCTTACGGTGAGTGACGTGAAGGGTTCAACGGCGCTTTCGGGACTCGGCCAGACTTCAGGCAGTTAGTGCACACGCGAACCCGTCGCACCGTCCCGTTGAGGATGACCTTCGCGGATTGCAAGTTCGGCAGAAAGCGACGTAAATTCACGCGGACGGTTCGGCGTCCCACCCCGCCTTTCACCTTGAGCATCCCACGATGGGTGACGGCGCTGCCCACGACCGGACGCTTGCCGCAAATCGCACAGTGTCGCATTCGTTTAACCTTTCCTACGGCTCAGATCCAACCCGATTCATCAATCCATTTGTGACGAGGGGTATTATACACAGCCGATGAGCGTCTCACAAGTGTCTTTCACCGAGCGCTCCATCCGCTACGTCAAAGGGGTGGGCCCCCACCGGATGAGCCAGCTAGCGCAGCTTGGCATCGAGACGGTCGAGGATGCGTGCTACGACGCTCCGCGCCGTTACGAAGATCGCACGCATCTTGCGACCATCGGGGAGCTCAGGCCGGGCGAGCTGACGACGATTCGAGGGAAGATTCTGGCCAGGAGCCTTCGACGGCTGCGCAACCATCAAACACTCATAGAGATCTCACTCGGTGATGCAACGGGCGTGTGCCACGCGCTGTGGTTCAACCAACCGTATTTGGCGCAGCAGCTCAGCATCGGCGAGGAGCTCATCCTGTACGGGCGTGTCGAGCCTGGCGCGCGCCTACAGCTCATCCATCCGGAACTTGAGCGCGTCGAGAACGACGCGGAGGCCTCGCTGCACATGGGACGCATCGTCCCGATCTATTCTGTGACGAGCGGGGTGAGCCAACGGTGGTTGCGGGGGGTCATCGCCCGGGTCCTGGAGCAGGACAGTGATGGCCTGGAGGATCCACTGCCGGAACCGTTGCGCGAGAAGAAGCGCTGGCCGCGGCTGCCGGAGGCGATTCGCGCGCTCCATTTTCCTCCGTCGTGGGACGCGCTCCTCGTGGCTCAGCAGCGTCTAGCGTTCGACGAATTGTTCTTCCTACAGCTGGCCCTGGCCCAGCGCCGCGCAAAGACGGAAGCGATCACAAAACCCCAGCGCTATCACGTCGACGGTCCCGTCCTCGACGGATTGCGCGCGCAGGTACCGTTTACGCTGACGGCGAGCCAGCAGCGAGTGTTGGAGGAGTTGCTCGCAGACCTCGCACTCGCTTCACCGATGCATCGACTCTTGCAGGGTGATGTGGGCTGCGGCAAGACGATCTTGCTCGTGTTCCTTATGGCGGTGGCGGTGCAGAGCGGCTACCAAGTCGCACTCATGGCGCCGACGGAGTTGTTAGCCGAGCAGCACGCGAGGGTGATCAGGCGTTTGCTCGGCCCCGTCGGTGTGTCGGTCGGTTTGCTCTCACAGGCTGTAGCACCGTCCGCGCGCCGACAGCTGGCGGCAGAGATTGCCTCGGGCGCCATTAGTATCGTCATCGGCACGCACGCGCTGATTCAGCGCAACATCAGTTTCCAGCGCCTCGCGCTGGTCATCATCGATGAGCAGCACAAGTTCGGCGTCGTACAGCGCGCGCATTTGGCGAAGAAAGCGCAGGTGCCGGATGTGCTGGTGCTGACGGCGACGCCGATTCCGCGCACCCTGGCGTTGTCGATCTACGGCGACCTCGCCATCTCGACGATTACGGAACTGCCGCCTGGTCGGTGTCCCATCACGACGCAATGGATGCGTGAGTCGCAGCGCCAAGCGCTCTATGAGCTGATTCGCCAACAGCTCGCCCACGGCCGTCAAGGCTACGTCGTCTATCCCGTGGTCGAAGAGCGAGTGACGCAAGATCTCAAAGCGGCCACGCAAATGGCCAAGCGGCTCCAGGCCGACGTCTTCCCAACGTGTCGCATCGGGCTGTTGCACGGACAGATGAAGCCGAAGGCCAAGGAGTCCATCATGCGAGCGTTTGTCGGCGGGGAACTGCAGCTGTTGGTCTCGACGGTGATCGTCGAGGTCGGGTTGGATGTGCCCAACGCAACACTCATGGTCATCGAGCATCCAGAGCGCTTTGGGCTGGCCCAACTCCACCAACTTCGGGGCCGTATCGGACGCGGACCGCATCCGGCGACGTGCGTCCTCATGAGCGATGCGAGGGATGAGTCGGTGTCCCAGCGGCTTAATGCCTTCGTGGAAACGACCGATGGGTTTGAGCTGGCGGAAAAAGATTTAGAGCTGCGTGGGCCGGGGGAACTAATAGGCCGACGCCAGCACGGATGGCTGCGGTTTCGAATCGCCAACCTCTCGCGCGATCGCTCACTCTTGGAGTGTGCGCGGGAGGAAGCGACGCAGCTCATCCAGCGTGACCCCCAGCTGCGCGATCCTTCCGTGTCAGTCCTGCGCACGCACCTGACACGGTTGCGTGACGCCGCCACGTAAGATGCCGCACATCAGCGCCGGGCAGTTCAAGGGAACGCCGCTCATCATCCCGGCCCAACTGCGGCCAACCGAGACCAAGGTGCGCCAAGCGCTCTTTAACATCTTGGGGACGTTTGTGGAGGGCGCGCGCGTCGTCGATGGGTTCGCCGGCAGCGGGGCGCTGGGACTTGAAGCGCTCTCCCGGGGCGCGGCGTTCGTGGCGTTCATCGAGTCGGAGACCGATGCGGTGATGGCGATTCGCGATAATCTCGCCCGTCTTGAGTCGGAGCTCTCGCACGATGCGTGGCGGCTGTTACATCTTGACGTCGAGCGCGGGCTGCACGAGTTGGCGAAGAGTGAATCCTCATTCGACCTCATCTTCTTAGATCCTCCGTACCATACAGAGGAGGGAAAAAAAGCCTTGAACACCGTCGTGGAGTGTGCTATCCTCGCACCCGTTGGCGTGCTCGTGATCGAGCATGATCGACGGACGATAGTACCCGCATCAAGTGGACCGCTCACGCAATGGAAGCAGCACCGGTACGGTGGTACGGTGCTCTCTTTTTATCGGGCCGAATCGCTGCCCTGAGCGCCCCGCAAGCGAACGTGACGCATGAAGACGCGAGCCATCTACCCGGGAACGTTCGACCCCGTCACCTTCGGGCACATTGATCTCATCAAGCGCGCTCGAAAAATTTTCGATGAGGTCATCGTGGCGGTCGCGCATAACCCCGGCAAGGTTCCGCTCTTTTCCGTGCCGGAGCGTGTCGCACTCCTCGAGCGGGTCACCCGTTCCATGCGAGGCGTGAGCATCGACCATTTTGATTCGCTCGTCGTGCACTACGTTCGCCGCAAGGGCAGCCGGGTGATGATCCGCGGGCTGCGTATGCTCTCAGATTTCGAATACGAGTTTCAGATGGCGCTGACCAACCGCAAGCTCTCCGATGACGTGGAGACGATCTTCATGATGCCCTCCGAATCGTACTCCTACATCTCGGCGCGTCTCATCAAGGAGGCCGGGGCGCTCGGAGCCGATCTGTCCGCGTTCGTCCCCTCGTTCGTGGCGAGCGCGCTCTACCGGAAGCTGCGCGGGTAAGGACGAGGCCGTGAGCGCGACGTGGACGGATGAGACGATCATGAAGATTCAGGTCAGTCGCGTACCCGCCGAAGGGCTCAAGGAACAGGCGACCTACGAGCCGAGCCTCCTGGATATGGAGCGGGACGATATCCATATCGACGGCGCCTTTGAGGTGGACGCGTTCATCACGAAGGTGGATGAGGAGTTGGTCGTCGACGTCGATATCCACTGTCCGCTGCGACTGACGTGCGCTCGGTGCCTGGAGGAGTTTCGCCACGAGGCGACGGCGGACACGATCTTCAGCTACACGGTGGGGCCCACTGACGTGGTGGACATCACCGAAGATGTTCGGCAAGAAGTCATCTTGACTTATCCTATGATCCCGGTGTGTCAGCCCGAGTGCAAAGGACTCTGCCACGTGTGTGGACGCAATCTGAACGTGGACCCGTGCAGCCATCAGGTCGGTACACAGCACAAGCCTGAGCGTAGTTGAACGTCTGACGTAAGGAGACCACATGGCCCTACCCAAACGAAAGCATTCGAAAGCCCGTCGCGATAAGAGCCGGACCCATTGGAAGCTGTCCGTGCCCTCGACCACCACCTGTCCTCAGTGCGCCCAGCCGGTGCTGCCGCATCGCGTGTGTGCGCACTGCGGCTATTACCGGGGTCGGCAAGTCATGGTCGTGGCGGCGAAGAAGAAAAAGGACGAGGCCTCGTGATCGTGCGTGAGTGACCTCAACCCCTCCTGTCCATGATGGCCGCAGGACTCAACCCATCGGGGCTGCGATGAAAATTGCATTAGATGCGATGGGGGGCGATACCGCGCCGGAAACCGCGATCGCGGGAGCCATCCGTGCGGCTAGGGAGCTGCCCGTCGAAGTCGTTCTGGTCGGTCAGCAAGCCGCTATCGAGCAGCATCTCGCCAGTTACGCGAAGCGTCCCGCCAATCTTTCGATCGTCCACGCCGCAGAAGTCATTGGGATGGACGAATCGCCCGTCGCCAGTGTGCGTAAGAAGCGCGACTCCTCCATCAACGTTGGTGTCGAACTGCTGAAAGAGCGCAAGGTGGATGCCTTTGTCTCCGCCGGGAATACTGGGGCAGTCGTTTCCGCCAGCACCCTACTCGTCGGCCTCCTGCCAGGCATTGAACGTCCCGGTATCGCCACGCTCCTCCCGGGTGTGACAAAGGACACGCTGCTCATCGACGTTGGGGCGAACATTGACCCCAAGCCGCTGCATTTGCTCCAGTACGCGCTCATGGGCGAGGCGTACATGCGCTGCGTGCTCGGCCGCGTTCGACCGACGGTGGGATTGCTGAACGTCGGGGAAGAGGAGACGAAAGGCACGGAGTTCATGAAAGAGACGTATGGACTCATCGAGGCGTCCGGCGTCAATTTTGTCGGCAACGTCGAGGGGCACGATATCTTCACTGGGGAGTTCGACGTGATCGTCTGCGACGGTTTCGCCGGCAACGTCGCGCTCAAGACCGCGGAGAGTCTCGCGCATGCCATCAGCGTTCTCCTCAAGCGTTCGCTCGCGATGAGTCCGATCACACGCCTGGGGGCGTGGCTCGCGCACGATGCGTTTCTCAACCTGCGCAAAGAGATTGATTATGCCGAGCACGGCGGCGCCCCGCTCCTGGGCGTTGATGGCATTTCGATCATCGCGCACGGCGCGTCGGGCGGCAAAGCGATCAAAAACGCGATCCGCGTCGCCTATGAGTCCGTCCGCCATGAGCTCAACCCGAACATGGTGGAAGCGATCCGCCTGTCCAGCCAGCGCGTGCCTCCATGAGTCCTGCCCGGCGTCGTCCGCTCCCTCGCATTGGCATCATCGGTCTGGGAATGTACGTGCCCTCGAAAGTCCTCACCAACTTCGATCTGGAAAAAATCGTCGACACGAACGACCAGTGGATTCAAACCCGGACGGGGATTAAAGAACGCCGCATCGCCGAGCCGGGCACCACCACGAGCGATTTGGCCTACCACGCGGCCCGTCAAGCGCTCAAACAAGCGAAGTTAGATCCCAAGGATCTCGAGTTACTCATCGTGGCGACGACGACCCCCGACATGCTCTTTCCATCCACCTCCTGTTTGGTTCAACAGCGTCTTGGCGCAACGTCGGCGATCTGTTTTGACCTCTCGGCTGCCTGCTCAGGCTCCATCTTTGCCATGATCACGGCCCAGCAGTACCTGGAAACGGGGCGCTATCGCAACGCGTTGGTCATCGGGGCGGAGGTGCTGTCCAGCTTCATCGATTGGACGGATCGTTCCACGTGCGTCCTCTTTGGGGATGGGGCGGGGGCGTGTGTCATGGCTCCGGTCAGACGCGGCGGGATCCTGGCGACCGACATGGGCTCAGATGGTTCGGCGGCGGAGCTCCTCTATATGCCAGGCGGCGGGTCAAAATATCCACCGTCGCATAAATCCGTTGATCAGCGGCTCCACTTCTTGCGTATGAACGGGGGAGAGATTTTCAAAGTCGCGGTCCGGCGCATGGCCGATTCGGCCAAGCGCGTCATCACATCCGCCAAACTCAAACCGGAACATGTGGAGTGTTTCATTCCGCATCAAGCCAACAGCCGCATTGTCGAGGCGGTGGCCAAGCGGGCCGATCTGCCCATTGAGCGGGTCTATATGAACCTGCAACGCTACGGCAATACCTCGGCCGCCTCCAACCTGATCGCGCTCTACGAAGCGGTGCACGAAGGCGTCATTGAACGCGGGGACCATGTCGTCATGGTCGCCTTCGGCGCCGGCCTGACGTGGGGCTCGCTTCTCCTGCAGTGGTAGCCCTACGATTGTGGTGCCAGCCAGCACGTACCAGCCTATGAGCGGAATTGCGTACCTGTTACCTGGTCAGGGCGCCCAAGCGGTCGGAATGGGCAAAGCCTTCTACGACCAGTTCGATGAGGCGAAAGAGATCTACAAAGCGGCAAACCGTTATCTCGGGTTTGACGTAAGCGCGATGTGTTTTGAGGGGCCTGCCGACGCACTCACGAACACCGAAACGTGCCAGCCGGCACTCTTCGTGACGTCGCTGGCCGCATTTGCCGCGTTCACGCGCATCGCGCCGGCTTCATGGAAACCTGTCGGAGCAGCCGGATTGAGTCTGGGCGAGCTGACGGCACTTGCCGTGGCGCAAGCGTTCAGCTTTGAGGATGGCTGCTACCTCGTGAAGGCGCGAGGCGAAGCCATGGCCGAGTGCGCCGCGCAGCACAAAGGGGCAATGCTGGCGGTCATCGGATTGCAGGCTGATGCGATTGAGGCGATCTGCCGTGAGTCCGGTGCGACGGGGGCCAACTATAACGCGTCGGATCAAGTCGTGCTCTCAGGCACGGTGGAGGCGATTGAGAAGGCGGAGGGATTGGCGAAGGCGAGGGGGGCCAAGCGTGTCGTGAAGCTGGACGTCGCCGGCGCGTTTCACTCGAGCTTAATGCAGCTGGCGGCTGATCGGTTCAAAGAGGCGCTGGCGAAGGTCGAGATTCGAACGCCGCGGTTTCCCGTCGTGAGTAACGTGACGGCCAATACGGTACGCGATCCTCAAGAGATCCGTCACTTGCTCGTCCAGCAGATCGTCAGCCCGGTGCGCTGGGACGCATCGATGCGCCAGCTGGTGCAGCAGGGCGCGACCCATTTCATTGAGTTTCCCCCCGCTCGCGTGCTGACCGGTCTCCTACGCCGTATCGACCCCAGCGTTAAAGGTGTGACGATCGATGAGCCGAAGGATTTTGAGAAACTCTCAGAGTTTCTGAACGTCCGCACGTCGCCGCAATAAAAATGACGGCCATCGGCCGTCATCGCTTATCGTGCTTCCTTCCCACCGTCCTGCTATACGATGTCCAGCATCCGTTCGATGGGTTTTACCGCCCGCTCAGCAATCTTCTGATCCACCGTCACCACGTGCTGCATCCTCACCAGCGACATGAACGCTTTCTCCAGGGTGTTGCGTTGCATGTGGTGGCAAGTCGCGTGCTCGCTTGCCGGGAAGAAAGTTTTCTCCGGGTATTGCGTGCGCAGGCGGTTGAGCAGCCCCGTTTCCGTCGCGATGATGAACTCTGTCGCAGGCGAGCGGTTGACGTACTGGACCATTCCTTCCGTTGAGAGGATCTGATCGGCCAGGTCCATCTGCTTCGTGGTGCAGCCGCACTCAGGATGCATCAAAAATTCCGCGTCAGGGTGCAGCTCCCGCAACTGGTCGACCTGCTCCGGCAGAATGGCCGCGTGGGCGGGGCAGTAGCCCTTCCAGAGATGGATCTTGCGCTTTGTCTTCGCTTTGAGGTAGCTGCCCAAATAGTAGTCCGGGACGAAGAGAATCTCTTTCTCTGCCGGGATGTGCTCAAGGATCGTCACCCCGTTCGTGGACGTCACGCAGTAGTCGCACTCCGCTTTTACCGCCGCCGACGTATTGACGTAGCAGACGACGACGCCATCGGGATGATGTCTGCGCCAAGTACGAATCTGCTCCGGGATGATCATGTCGGCGAGCGAACAGCCCGCCTGAAGATCGGGAATGAGCACGGTCTTATCCGGGCAGAGCATCGCTGCGGTCTCGGCCATGAAATGGACCCCGCAGAAGAGAATCACCTTCGCGTCGCTCGCCTTGGCCTTCCGAGCCAGCCCCAGTGAATCACCCACGAAGTCGGCCACGTCTTGAATCGCGCCCTCTTGATAGTTGTGCGCGAGGATGATCGCTTGACGTTCCTGTTTGAGGATGGTGATCTTTTCCTTGAGCAGAGCATAGTGGGGCGGCTCAGCGACGGCGGTTGCGTGTCCGTTGGTGTGGTGCCCATTGGCCAAAACACTGCGTGTTTCGGCACTTCCTTCGCCGACCCCGCCTCTGGCGGGGTGCCCGGCTCGGTCGCCATTGGTGTGTCCGTTCATGGTCATCGGCTTAGAAGGGAACGATGATCCCTTTCTCTTGGAGTTTCACGACCTTCGGTTCGGTAAAGGTGTAGAGCCGCGCAGGACGCTGGCGGCCGTTGGCTTGAAATTCCCGCGTGCCTTTGAGAATACCGAGCTGGAGCATCTTCCGTCGAAAGTTGCGCTTATCCAGCCGCTGTCCCACGATGACCTCATACGAGCGCTGGAGTTCCGTCAGTGTAAACTCTCGCGGAAGCAGTTGGAATCCGACCGTGGTGTAGTTGATCTTGTTGCGCAGCCGCTCCAGCGCGTAGTCGACGATCCGCTGGTGGTCGAATGCCAGCGCAGGGAGTCGCTTGACGGCAAACCAATTCGCTTCCGAGACCCGCTGGCGGGCTTTGAGCTGAAACTGCTGCCAGTTAACGACGGCGTAGTAGGCGACGGTGATCACGCGTCCGCGCGGGTCGCGGTTGGGTTCCCCGAACGTATAGAGTTGCTCCAAATAGATATTGCCGATGTTGGTTTCTTCCTGGAGCTCCCGGAGGATCGCCGTGTCGACCGATTCATCCTGTCCGACCAGACCGCCGGGAAGCGCCCACGCCCCGCGATAGGGTGCTTGCTGGCGTTTGACGAGGAGTACCTTAAGCGTGCCGTCTTGAATGGTGAAGAGCACGACATCGACGGCGATCGCGTGCTTGGTGAAGTGGCCGTTGTGAGACGTGGGTGTACGCAGCGACATAGCAAGTGTACCTCCTACACTAAGCAAATATAGTGTAGGAGGTACACTTTGTCAAGAAAAAACCCGAGACCTACGGTGTCGTCCCCGTCGGCAGTTGAGCTGGAGCAGATTCGGGTTGGGCTGACGGTGATATGGCAGGCTGGTGTGCAGGGATCATCTCTGGTTGCGGTTCAGGACGGTGAGCGACGATGGCCGCCTCCGAACGTCCGGCCGCATGGCCGATCAAAGCGCCACCAATGGTTCCGATCGGAGCGAAGATGTAACTTCCCGCGTACGTGCCGTAGGCAGGGTAGAGGATTTTATAGGCGCTGATCTCGGTGGGACGGTCGTGTACGTCTTTGAGATAGTGAATCGCTTCCTTTGTGGCTTGGTATTCCTGGTAGAGATCGACGAAGGGAATCAGGCGCATGGCGGCATACGTCCCCTTGTACCGGCGCGAGGCAAAATCGTGCGCATGACCCGCTTCATGCAGTGCGATGGCCGGATGATCCGAGAAGAGGTGCACCGTGTTCGTGTACGGGTTGTAGTAATCACCCCACGGAAAGAGCCGTCCGGGCAACAGGACGTCAGCAAAGAGGGTGACGGGAGCCCCGATGAGCAATCGATAGGGCCAGGCGACGTAGTGGTTGTGGATGAGGCGCGAGAGGTCTTCGCCAGGATTGTATTCGTTGAGCTGGAATTTGGCGTCTTTGACCCCGGGGAGGTCCTGACTATCGAGATAGGTGACCAGTTTCTCTTCCGTCTGCGGGGAAACGTAGTGCACGTCGAATTTCCAACTCCACAGCAGCAGCTTCATCGGTAGCGCGAGGACGTTGCCGATCACATCCACTGGAGGGACCGGTGCGCCGCGCTCAATTTGAGGATGCGGTCCGACACCGGTGTAAGGCACCGTCGTGGCACAGCCAGCGAGCACGAGACTCATCACTATCGCAGCGAGACGTCGCATACACCCTCCTGTTGAGTCACACCGATTCGAACTGCAGTTGACTCGTGCCAGTATAGCACCCGTTGTCCTCCACACCACTCAAACCACATGCGTCCGTGCGGATCGGCCTACGAACTGGTCCGGCTGATGGCCGCCTCTTGCTGGTACGCATCGAGCACAACACGGTCCACCTCATGCTTGGTTTCCTTCGTCAGCGCTTCCACGCTATCGAACCATTTCCCGCCTTTACTTTGTTGCCGAGGCATACTGACGAACACCCCGTTCTTACCTTCCACGACGCGCAAACCCTTTACAAGAAACACGTTCGCGATGACGAGATCACAGTAGGCCTTGAGTGTCCCGTCTCCGTCAAACTTCACGAGCCGTTTGACTGCTAATGCTGTGGTGCCGTTTTCCATGGGGCCTCCTATGGGTTCTCCGTGATCCGCATCTGCCGAGAAAAATATCCGCCGGTCAGTCCGTCCAACGTGGCCGTGAGTTCCTGCACACGCAGCTCGTGATCGAGCAGCATCTGTTGGTCCTCTGGAGGAGTGGTGAGCAGCAACACTTGCAGCCGCCGGCGTTCGAAGTACGCCTGCGTCACCTCGCCGACAATGTCGTCTCGCAGTTGGACCATCAACCGCGAACGCGCATCGATAGAGGTCTGATCATCGCTCCAGATGAGATTTCCCAGCTCCCAACTGATATTCGCATTCCAATCGAGGTCGCGCTTGCCTCGCTGCAGCACATCAGGATTGGGACCCGTGTCCCAATGCCGGAAGTCAGTCAAATTCGTCCCAGAGGTAACACCGAGTTTTGGCACCAGCGCCTTTAAGCGCGCCTGCTGTTGCCACGCCTTGATTTTTCGCGGATGGACATCGGCGTAGCGAATGGCCGCCTCATGAACCTGCCCGATGGTGGGCTCATGCACGAAGTTGGAGAGCAGCTCATGCGGGCTCGGCGATGCGCTCTCCTCCATGGGCCCTGGAGCCAGTTGATAGCGATATAAGCCATGATCCGTCGCAGCCCACACCATCTGTGGAGCAGCCGCGAGGTCGTGCACTAGTGTGGCTGGAAGGCCGACGGTGATCATCGTCCACCGCGCAATCAGCGGTTCGTAGCGCGCGACTCCGTGCGTCGTCGCTGCGTATAAGACAAGCGGAGAGTGCGCGTAGGGGATGAGGCGCGTGATGGCCGGCGTCCCAAGCCCGACGCGTGTGACCGGTTGCCAATGCGCTCCACCATCGTCGCTTTTGAGCAGGCCCGTCGAGCCTGCCACATACATCGTGGATGGCTGCTGAGGGTCAATGGCGATGGCGCTGAGCTGTTGGAACGTTTCCTCTGATTCAGTCGGTTCGGTTGCACCCGGCTCTTCCGGCTGAGGCTGATTGACGTCAGACGCCAGGAGGCTCAAGCGCTGTTGCCACTGACCACTTACCAGGTTTCCGATGAACACCGCGTGAGTGCTCACGAGGAACACGCGCTCGGGATCCGTAGGGTCGAACGCGAAGTGCACGATCGGACGCGCATTCCGCGGAGTGGAAAGCGTTCTCCAATGACGACCCGCATCGGTGCTCATCAGCAATCCATCGTCGGTGGCCAGGAGTACGGTGCCTTCGCGGCGCGGATGGAAGGCCACGTGCGTACAGTGCGCGCTTCCTCCGCCAATGCCACGGAATGCCAGCACCCACTCTTCAGCATGGTGAAACGACGCGTAGAGCCCGTGATCGGTGGCCAGGAGTACCGTCGGGTGTTCAGATGCGCTGACGGCGATCGCCGTGATCTGCGTACCACTCGGAACTCGAAAGTGCGTGCGCCACGTCGCTCCGCCATCCACTGATTCGTGGAGCGTATGCGCTGTGGCCACGAAGACGCGCGTCGGTTGTGAGGGATGCACGGCCACGGCCTGAAAATGCGTGTCGCTTGAATCCACATGCATGCGCTCCCACTCTGGTGTTTGAGCACTGACGAGAGGGACACACGCGGTGATTGACATGACGATGGCGACATATCTCATAGACATTGCGCTCCTCAGGTTGACTGCTGACAGACGTCAATCTCGTGACACTATGATGTCGTGCAGCTTTAATGCCAAGATGCTATTGGGGACGTTTCCATTTATTCGGAACCGCTGGGGAAGGAGGAGGGGACGTTTCTATTGACAAATGAAAACGTCCCTCATTTTTCGACAGATGAAATGCCGCATCATCATGACGGGACATGATGCGCTGCTTCGACACGATATCAGGAACCGAGAGGAAGGGAAGTGAGGTTGGTCACGATTGCCGTCGAAACTGAGACAGGCAGTATGAGTTCTAGGTGGGAATCGGTAGATCTGCGAAAGTGCCGGTATTACTTCAGAGAAGCGAACTGGCGACGATTACCGCGTTGCATGACGTGGTAGGGAATGCCAGGAACGGCGATGCGGGCCAAGCGTGCCAGCGACGTCTGCATCCGTTAGGAGTTATGTGTCCCCGGAATTACCCTGGCTTTCTCTACTTGACTGCGCTCGAGGAGGTGGTAAGATAAAACAACAATTGAAATGTTCGTGCTACGTTTGAAGGGGGGAACTGGCACGTTAAAATAACCCAAACCTTCGCTTGACGGCGGAGGTTCTTCCGTTTGTTAATAGCAAGTCGGGGTGGCTGAATGAAGCAGCTCGAATGTCGTGTGAAGTCTGGCGATTGTCTAGAAGTACTGAAGGATTACCCAGACGATTTTTTTGATTTGATTGTTACCTCTCCACCCTATGCGGATTCGCGGAGGGGCACGTACGGTGGTATCTCTCCCGACAAGTATGTTGAGTGGTTTCTTCCTCGGAGCGAGCGATTTCTCCGGGTGCTCAAGCCAACGGGAACGTTTGTGCTCAACATTAAAGAGAAGGTGGTGGCTGGAGAGCGACACCCTTACGTATTAAATCTCATCCTCGGGTTAAAGACTCAAGGTTGGTTATGGACCGAGGAATTCATCTGGCATAAGAGGAACTGTCATCCTGGGAAATGGCCGAATCGATTTCGAGATGCCTGGGAACGTTGTCTCCAGTTTAATAAGACGAAGATGTTCAGGATGTACCAGGAAGCTGTCATGGTACCCATGGGAGACTGGGCAAAGACTCGACTTCGCTACCTCAATGGAAACGACTTAAAGCGATTTGATTCTCAGGTGGGTAGTGGGTTTGGAAAGAACATCTCGAATTGGGTTGGCAGGGAAAAGGCATACCCGTCGAACGTGTTACATCTAGCAACGGAAACGGGTAATCGGAATCACAGCGCCACATTTCCAACATCCCTACCAGAATGGTTCATTAAGCTATTTACCCGTGAAGGTGATTGGGTGCTTGACCCATTTGTGGGATGTGGTACGACGTGTGAAGCAGCTCGAGGATTGCGGCGTAATAGCCTTGGAATCGATATTGTGCCTGAGTACGTTGAAATCGCGAAAAAGAAAGTTGCCGAAACAGAAATGTTGCTCTTTGAGCCAAAGGGCCGCTATGTCGTCCGTACCAAGAAGTAAGATTACCGAATTTGTTGAGGCACATATCCAAGATTTTCACAAGACGCGGTTGCAAAGTCTGTTAACGCTTCGACTAAACGATATCCTAAAAAGAAAGAACCCCTACCTCTTCAAAGCGAAAGCGTTGGAAACGGCGCAAGATTTGGTTAAGCCGATCCTGGACGCGCATCTGTCTTCGCAAGAAGAAGGAATTTTTGGCGGGTTTTTGGAGCAATTAGCGTTGTTCGTTTGCCGGCATGCATATAGTGGTCGGAAATCGTCATCCGCTGGTATTGATCTAGATTTTGAGAAGGACGGTGTCCGCTATCTCGTCTCGGTCAAATCGGGACCGAATTGGGGCAATAGCGGTCAGATTGAGAAAATGAAGGAAGACTTTCGCCGAGCTATTAGAACATTAAGAACAAATCAGGGAAGAACGCGCATCGTGGCAATCAACGGTTGTTGTTATGGCCGAGATAATCGTCCTGATAAGGACGAGTACCTTAAATATTGTGGTCAGCGGTTCTGGGAATTTATCTCGGGTGATCCTGACTTATATATAGATTTAATCGAACCGCTTGGCAGGAAGGCTAAGCGAAGGAACGAAGAGTTTTTGAGAGAATACGCCCGAGTCGTCAACAAATTCAGCATGGAGTTTGGGCGAGAATATTGTGCTCCTGATGGCACGATTCTGTGGAAGAAACTCGTTCAGTTTAATTCCGGCAAATGTCAATCTCAAATTGACCTTCCCCCATTCATTGGGCCACTGGCAGGTAGAGTGCTTGGGGGTTCGTCATGTGTAAAGAGCGCTCGCGTTCGGCGAACTCAACCGGTGTGAGATCGCCCAGCGAGCTGTGCGGCCGGACCGTATTATAGTCCTGCCGCCAGGCCTCGATGAGGCGCCGCGCCTCGTCAAGGGTGGGAAACCAATGCTCATTCAGACATTCGTCTCGGAACCGGCCATTGAAACTCTCGACGTAGGCGTTCTGGACCGGCTTGCCGGGGTCGATGAAGTACAGCCGAATACCCCGGCGATAGGCCCAGGCATCCACGGCACTGCCCGCGAACTCCGGGCCGTTATCGATCGTGATAGCTTGGGGCAGCCCATGAGTCTCGGCCAGCCGCTCCAGCACCTCGACGACCCGCGCCCCGGGCAGCGACGTATCGGCGACCATCGCCGGAGATTCGCGTGAGTACTCGTCCACCATCGTCAGCACCCGAAAGGGCCGCTTGGTCGCCAAGCGATCGTGCAGGAAGTCCATCGCCCAGCGCTCATTGGGCCGCGTCGGCCTCGGCAGCGTCACGCGGACCCCAGCCGCACGCTTGCGGTGGCGCTTCCGGCGGAGCGCCAGGCCTTCAGCCCGGTAGAGCCGTTCGACGCGCTTGTGGTTTATCATCCAGCCCTCCCGCCGCAGAAGCACCTGTAACCGCGGGCACCCGAAGCGCCGGCGCTGCTCGGCCAGCTCACGCAGGCGCTGGCGCAGGACACTGTCGTCAGGCCGATGGGCCTGGTACTGCCAGGTCGAACGCCACAGTCCCACCAAGCCACACGCCCGTCGCAGGCTCAGCCCAAAGCGTGCCGTCACCAGCTCAACCGCCTCCCGCTTCGCCTTGGGCCCTACGAGTTTTTTGCGACGAGGAACTTCAAGGCCTGGTTATCCAGGACTTGCTCGGCGACGAGCTGCTTCAGCCGCCGGTTCTCGTCCTCCAGGGCCTTCAGCCGCCTCGCTTCACTGACCGTCAGGCCGCCGTACTTGGCCCGCCAGGCGTAGAACGTCCCATCGCTGATCCCATGCTGGCGGCACAGGTCGGGGATTTTCACCCCCGCCTCGGCCTCCTTCAGGACCCCAATAATCTGCTCCTCCGTAAACCGTCTCCGGGGCATTCTGGACCCTCCTTCTGGGCTGTTCTACCACCCCAGACTCTCGCTGGCAATGGCCCAGTTTTCGGGGGGAAGGTCAGCGGAGCGGAGGCGATTCGAAGCAAGCCTAATGCGG
>Ga0209515_10005014_pt1 | contig 17471 bp, 25 predicted proteins | sample Subgroupgradi54m_FD_187454 | JGI IMG/M metagenome (GOLD analysis project Ga0209515, IMG submission 187454) | Subsurface groundwater microbial communities from S. Glens Falls, New York, USA - GMW60B uncontaminated upgradient, 5.4 m (SPAdes)... ...
GAGCTTGCAAGAGTTGTTGATAGAGGAATCAGAGAGAGTGAGATGCTTGACCTACACCAACTGGTCCTTATTGAAAACAAATCGGTTATAGGAATTTTTATCGATAATAGTGTAACAGATGCAGGCGGAAATCTTTTTGATGCATGTTCATATGCTTCTGTTGCAGCTCTTTTGTCATGCACTGTCCCAAAATATGAAATCAAAGATGAGCTTCCAGTTCTTGTAGAAGGTGTAACTTCAAAACCACCTATAAAAACAATTCCAGTGTCTGTCACCATGGCAAGAATTGGAGAATATATTGTAGTAGATCCAAACTCAGACGAGGAAGCTTGCATGGATGCAAGATTGACAATAACAACAAACAGTGAGGGAAATATTTGTGCAATTCAGAAGGGAGGAAGTGATGGCTTTACTTTTGAACAGGTTGTAAGATGCTCAGAGATTGCCCTTCCTGTGGGAACAAAAATAAGGAAGCAACTTGAGAAACTGATGCAAAATGACTAAAAGTAAAAGTTCTTCATTAAAGGGACTTGGCGCAAAATATGGTTTAAAACCACGCAAAAAATTCACTGCAGTTCACAGACTTTTGAAAGCAAAACGAAAATGTGTTGAATGCGGTTCTGCCAAGTTTGGACGTGTGGCAGTAGGGATTTGGGCATGCAAAAAATGTGGATTTAAAATAGCTGGAATGGCATATGACGTCAAAGTTTAATACCAAAATAGAAATTTTCGCTAAAGAAAAAACAAAATCCATTTTTGATTCGATTCAAACAGATAACAAATTCTCCTCTGAAACTCCAACAAAAATAACAATGTTTTTTGATAAAAAAATTACAATCTTAATTGATGCACAAGAATTATCACATTTGCGTGCAAACTTGAATTCGACTTTGCGTCTAGTTCAGGTAAGCAATGATTCCATAGAATCGGTAAAAATATAAGCAATTCATTTCGTGAATCAAGCATGTCTTCTGGCGAGCAACAAATTCCACCGTGGTTACAAGAACAAGTCGGAAGATTGCAACAACTACAACAAAACCTTCAATCAATCATGGGTCAAAAACAACACCTCGAAATGGAACAACTTGAGACTGAAAGAGCACTTGAAATTCTAAAAAAAGCCGGAGATAATGACGCTGTATTCAAAAACGCAGGTTCAATACTGATTAAATCAACAAAAGTAAATCTTATCGCAGAACTTGAAGAAAAAAAGGAGCTTGCAAACACTCGCATTACCGTATTAACAAAACAAGAGGCGCGTGTCAAAGAAAATCTCAAGGAAGCAGAAACCAAGATAAAGGAAATGCTGAGCCGACCAGCGGAAACCCAACCAAAAACAGACACTTCCAAATAAAATATTAACAAACTCTGTAAATGTTCTATAATGAAGATAAATGACCTACGGATAATAATTGATGAGAGGGAGAAAAAAAGCGGAATCCCTGATCTTTTGAGAGCAGTTGGGGTGAACATTGAACTGACAAATCTAACAGTAGGCGATTATATTGTGGCTCCAGAAACAGTAGTGGAAAGAAAAAGCGTTCAAGATTTTATCTCCTCTGTTTTTGACGGAAGACTGTTTGATCAATGTAGCAGACTAAAAGAACACTATGAGCATCCTGTCATTTTGATGGAGGGTAACGTCGATCAAATTGAAGATCTTGCTGAAAACCCACTTGTTTTCTATGGTGCAATTTCATCAATAGTTTTAGATTTTAAAATTCCAATCATTCCAACACCAAACGCATCACATACTGCCAAGCTTTTGATATCGATGTGCACTAGACAGGAAACCAAAAAAGGGCCATTTTTGAAAAAAATAAAAAAATCAGACGATTTACAAAAACAGCAACTATCTGCACTTTGCAGTCTCCCAGGAGTGGGAGAAAAATTAGCAGCCCGCATGCTTGAAAGATTCGGCTCCCCCATCAATACACTAAAGGCATCACATACCGAGCTTTCAAAAATAAAAGGAATGGGAGAATCAAGATCTCTTAAAATAAGAAAAATGCTTGACACTGAAAGCAAATTCAAGAAAAAAGTAGATCAAAGAACATTACACGATATTTGACATACCATTCAAATATCTCAAATCTGCTTCTAACAAATGACATGATTGTTTCACACACTTGGCTTGCTGACCATATCAACGATCCTGATATTGTTATTCTTGATTCTCGTGGTAGTGTAGCATACTCTTATGCACATTTACCAAATTCTCAACCACTTGGAGTTGAAAAAGTAGTAAAACGAAATCAATATGGTGCAAATCTAGTACTTGATACAGATAAGGCAGCACACGTCTTTACACAACTAAGGATTGCAGGATATGAAAATGTCAGATTATATGACGGTTCATTTGCTGACTGGACCGGAAGAAGATTTCCTCTTGTCTGATTTACGACTAAGTTTGCTTCCACAAATAGGGCACTGAGTTATTTTTGAAAAGGTTTTTTCACAACCTGAACAAAAATAAATCCAATCTTTCACTTTGTTAATACCTTTGGTCATAATAGGAATGACTTTGAGGTTTAGATGTTTAGCTGTGTTTGATATTGCAAAATCATCTGTAACTAGTTCTCCACAAAGTTGTTAACAAAGAGCAATAACCGAAATATCGCCTTTGGAGAGATTTTGAAAATCTCCAATTTCTTTTGCGTTTGACAATACTTTGGTAATGTATTCTTGCTTTGGGTCGAGAATCTCAAGTCTCTTAGTTTCAACAAGGATCTTTAACACATCATGATTTTTTTTGATGTGTTTTATCTCATCAAAAACAACAGACGTTGTATAGCTTTTTTCTTGTGAGGCAAAAGGGATGCCAGCGTAAAAGGCACTTGCATCTAAAACTCTAGAAACCAAGCTTGCTCATCTGTCTTAGGCCACGCTTTTTTAGCCTTACAAATACTGCTTGCTTTTTGTATTTTCTGATTGTAATGACATCATCATATCTTGCTGGTTTTATCACTTGTGCATCCATGATGATATTAGAATCATGCGAACTAATTATCTCAATTTTTTCATCTGGAACAACTAGTGATGGTAATTTGTTTACTGGTGCAACAGGTGTAATTATCAAAACATCCAAACTTTCGTGCAATATTGGACCACCTAGCGAATAAGAATGTCCGGTAGAACCACTAGGTGTTGCAATTATCACTCCATCCATTTTTTGCGTAACAGTATCATTTTGAAACCTAATCTCAAAAAGCGAAGTCTTTGTAAGATTTTGTCTGTTTATGAAGATCTCATTTAAGGCAGGTGGAAATTCTTGGCCTTTGCATGAAGCAACCACTCTTGTTCGCCTGTCAAGAAGAATGTTGTCTGAAAGTATTTGGTCTATAGCAGTATCAATCTCCGGCATAGTTATTTCAGATAGTATGCCTCTGTTTCCACCCACATTTATCGCCAAATTTGGAACTTCGTTTTCTAAATATCTAAAGGTACGTAAAGTGGTACCATCACCGCCAAGAGTTATGGTAAGGTCAAGCTTTGCATTCTTTAATTCTTCCAAACCGCTTACTTTTTTTGCGCCTTGTATTTCTACAGGAGAAATGGTAAAAACCTGAGATTTTTTTGCTAGTAGTTTTTTTGCTACTTTTTTGGCAGCATCTTCGGCTTCTTTTGAACCAAACTTGCTTACTACAGCTACTCTGTTAAGATTCAAGCGGAAAGTAGTATTCTACTTTGACTTAAAAAGCATCTGATGGGGATAAAATATAAGGGTCTCTCATTGTAATCAGTTTTGAAAGAAAATGAGCTACGCAAATCCAAATGTTTTAACAGATACCGAATGGGTTTCAAAAAATATCTCAAATAACGCGATTAGAATTGTAGAGGTGGACTATGATCCAGAAAACGCATACAAACAAAGCCATATACAAAATGCCAGCTTGATATGGTGGAAACGTGATATCAATGATCCAGTCAGAAGAGATATCATAAGCAAAACTCAATTTGAAGACTTGATGTCAAGAAACGGCATTATGCCTGAATTCGAAGTTATTATGTATGGTGACTTTAACAATTGGTTTGCAGCCTTTGTGTTTTGGATTTTCAAGTATTACGGCCACAAAAATGTCAAACTGATGAATGGTGGTAGAAAAAAATGGGAACTAGAAAAGAAACCCTACACTAAAGACGAACCACAAATTCAAAAAACAAAATATATTTCACTTCCTCCAGATGAGGGACTGCGCGCATATCTGTTTGATGTTAGAAGAGCAATTGATAGACAGGATACTGTCTTAGTTGATGTACGATCTCCAAAAGAGTTTACAGGTGAAATAACTGCTCCGCCAGAATATCCAATGGAGCATGCACAAAGAGGTGGACATATTCCTAAAGCAAACAATATTCCTTGGGCAACTGCAGTCAACGATGCAGATGGCACTTTCAAATCTGTAAATGATCTAAAACAGATCTACGAGTCAAAGGGTGTAACACCAGACAAGGATGTAATATGTTATTGTAGGATTGGAGAGAGATCTTCCCATTCGTGGTTTGTTCTTAAATATCTACTAGGATATCCCCAAGTAAGAAACTATGATGGTTCATGGACTGAATGGGGTAACATGATTGGAAACCCAGTTGAAAAGTAAGAATTGAGCCAAGACCTTCCATTACTAAAGAAAGGGATTTTCTACTTCATAAGAGACGGTGATGATTCCATCATAATGGAAGACAAGACAAAAGGTGGTCTTACAGTACAAGAGCGATCAATTGATGAAAAATACAATGTAGAGGCAGAAAAAGGCATGATCTACGATATGGACGGGATAGGTCATAAGGTAGGTATTCGTTGGTTCTTTCCAAAAAAGGATCATACTTTTGAAAAAGTGCTTTCATTTGCACAAGAAATGGAACAGCGATATACGAAGATCCGGGAAGAAACATGTCCAGATTAGTAGGAAGCATTTTTAAAGACTTTTAAAAATAATACAAATAGATGTCTCTTCTGTTAAAAGACAAAGTCTACACAGTACAATCTACTACTGCTAAACGAGGCATCTATCCATTACACAGCTATAAACTTGGTCTTTACAGGCTCCCAATAAAACTAGAAGATCAATATGAAATTGATTCAATTGTAAATGGTCTCAAGAAAACATTTGTGATGGATGCATTTGCTGACAGGATCTATGCAACTTACTATTGGAAAGAAGAGAACATGCCAGACCCTGATGCGTCAGGTTACAAGCAAGTTGAGCTACAGGTCCAAGTAGAAGTTGTTACAGGTGAGGTTGTAGACATGATATATCAAATTTATCCAGTTGAAAAATATGGTGACACCCTGTGGGTCAAAGACTATAGGAAAAAGGCAGACGCTAATGCAAAAATGATTATCGATACTATTCTACGTAATACTGTTCTTGCAGATAGGATGGTAGAACATTTGGTAAAAACAAAGAAAGTTTCTCAAGAAGAGGCTTTGAAAGAATTGGAAGCGATGACCCCTCTTGCACAAATTATTCCAAACGCAAAACCAAAACCAAAACCAGCTTCACCACCACCAGGACAACAAGCTACACAAGTAGAAGCAGAGGTGGAGACTAGAAGCGGTGCAAAGCCAGGCCCAATTGATGTAGATTTCAAGACCAAGCTAAAGGTAAGTGAGACATTTACCGCAACTTCCAGCGGTAATAAAATCAAGATCTTTGGTCCACGAAAGGGCAATGAAGTATTAGGAATCTGGGGGGAGGTTGTCTCTGTTGATTTTGATATTTGTATTGGAGATGGAGCTTGCATTGATGCATGCCCGGTAAAGGTGTACGAATGGGCCGAATTTCCAGGGAATCCATCCTCTGAGAAGAAACCACTAATGGCAAGAGAACCAGATTGTATTTTCTGTCTTGCATGTGAGAATGTCTGTCCAGTACAAGCAATTAAGATATTCAAGAAAGGATAACCAGAATCTTTTCCTACTTTCAATACAACTATAAATACAATTTTTAGTTTCTAAGACTAGGGGTTTATGTTACCACAATCCTTCCCAAACCCATTAACAGAATTTCTGTTTAGTGTGTTCATAGGGATCGCCATTTTAATAACGTTCTATACTTGCAATTTCTATTATCTTGTTTTTCTTTCAAAACAAAAACACAAATCACAAAGAGCAGAGCTAGTTGATCCACCAATCGTTACAATCCAATTGCCAATTTACAATGAGAGATATGTCGCGGCAAGACTTGTTAATGCAGTATGTGCTATGGATTATCCAAAAGAAAAGATGTGCATTCAAGTACTAGATGACTCTGATGATGATACTTGTGACATTTTAGAAAACCTTGTTGTAGATTATCAAAAGAAGGGATTTGATATATCTCATATGCGTAGAGAAAAACGAAATGGGTACAAAGCTGGCGCACTTCGAAACGCAATGAAGTATGTTAAGGGAAATTTTGTAGCAATATTTGATGCTGATTTTATCCCGCCTTCTTGGTTTTTGAAAAAAGCAATTCCATATTTTTGTAAGCCTGAAATAGGATTTGTTCAATGTCGATGGGGTCATGTAAACGAGGCATACTCTGCACTCACAAAGGCACAAGCACTAAGCTTAGATTTTCATTTTCTCATAGAACAAAATGCAAAGAGCAATTCACATCTTTTTATGAATTTCAACGGTACTGCAGGAATTTGGAAAAAAGAATGTATTGATGATGCGGGGGGATGGCACACTGCTACACTTGTGGAGGATTTGGATCTAAGCTACAGAGCTCAAATGAAGGGATGGAAGTGTGTCTTTTTACCAGGAATTGTTGTGGATGCAGAACTTCCAGTACAGATGAATGCTGCAAAAAGACAACAATTCAGATGGGCAAAAGGTTCCATGCAATGTGCAATTAAATTACTAGGAGATATTGTAATTAAAAAAATTCCAATTGACACAAAAATTCAAGCGTTTGTCCAACTGACAAGACACATAGTTCATCCTCTGATGCTAATACAATTTCTTATAATGCCTATACTTTTAGCAGCAAAAATTAACATCTACCTTGTCAGTACACTTCCGTTACTTACAATTGCAGCATATTTTGCTATAGGGCCACTAGGATACCTTATGATAATTCGTGACTTGTGGGGAAGCAGCTGGAAATCAAAAGCACTAGCATATCTTTATCTTATAATTTATACTGCTGGCATGTCAGTAAACAATACTGTTGCTGTCTTTGATGCCTTGTTTGGAAAGAAAAACGAATTTCTACGTACTCCAAAATATGGTATTGTCAACAAGACAGATGACTGGAGAGACAAGGCCTACAACCTGCCATTTACAAAAACTACCTTGCTTGAGATATTTTTTGGCATTTATGGTGTCATTGCAATCTTTATAGCCATTTTTTCAAACAACCCTGTATTCGTACCTATACTTGGTATTCAAGCATTAGGCTTCTTCTACATTTCTTACCTTAGCATATCGCATTCAACATTTAAAAAGAGCAAATCACAAAAACCACACAAGGTTTCAAAGGTAGAGAAAATGGCAAACGGATATTACAAACTTGCAGTGGTTGGAATTATCGGGTTTATCATATTTGGAGTAGTAGTTGCATTTGAAGGATACAAGAATTCTGTTTACCCTTTAGAGGAATCAAGGGGAATTTTGTCCAGAATCCAGGCAACCTCTGATACACAACAGATCATAACAGATTTTAGAATCGTTAAAGTACTATTACCAAAAGAAGGTAACCCCGTTTGGATATTCCCAACTGATTCAACAGACTTTGGTTTAATTCAAAAAGACCTTGACACCATGATATCTACAGTAGACAAAATTTCTACTTCATCACAAGACAGTGCAGCCTTCCATACTGGAATGTTTAACGTGCATTTTCAAGCTCAAACAATTTTCACTAATTTAATGGATGCAATACCATACATGTATGTAAGTTTATCTAACATTGTATTTAGTTCTGTATGGATTGCTGCAATCATAGGAATTTTTGCGGTAATTAAACGAAAGAAAGAACGCCTAAAATCCTATGAAATGTCTGACGAAGTTTAAAGATTTTTCTATTGGATATTAAGCTCGTTTCTTACTTCATCAACTGCACGAATTCCAAACAAATCCCTGACTTGGTCTATTCTAAGAGATTCTTTTACAAGATCAGAGCCTAGCTGAGTAATTAAAAGTCTAAATACATCAGTAAATCTAACCTCCCATCTATCTGCACAATCAAGTATTTTTGCCACGGCCCATTGCTTTACTTCTTGTGGCAGTGGCATCTTCTTTTCAGCTTCAATAGAAAGTCTATCAAATAGATTTACCATGTCTACTGTCTGAGTAATCATCTTTTCAAGATCATCTAGGGTTCCATATTTTGACTCTGAATGCATACGGACATTTGACTGGAACTCAGATAGGCGTAATAGTCCTATTACTTCCCGTGAAGTATTTTGGGAGGTTTTGTGAGTGATATGGCGAATCTCTTGTAGTTCTTGGTAAATTTCATTGCTCTTTTTATGAAATTCTGAGGTCGATGCTACGTTACGATTTAACATTTCTGCCAGGTCTGCCATTTTTTGATCTATTTGTTTTGTTTTTCCAAGTATGTTCTCCCTAAAATTAACAAATTCTATTCCTACATTTTTAATGTCTCCTCCTAGGGCAGCAAGAGAATCTGTCTTTCGAACAAGTGAACCCAGCTCTATTCCTACGTCCCTAATATCTGAACTCAAATTGAGAAGAGGTTCTGTTTTTGAAGTCACCGAATCTATGTTTACCTTTAGATTTGCAATGTTTTCTTCCAGATGTAAAACATTTTCTGTTTTTGTTGCTACCTGTTTAATTTCCTCTCTGATTTTTTCTGTTTTTTCAGCTACATTCATTATCATTTTTGTGTTGTTACGAATTGAATCCAGGCTGTCAGCAACACTTTGCATTAATTTGTTAGTATCAGGCATCGATTCTTGTTTTTCATGAACCTTGTTGACTTGGTCTTGAAGTTTGCTTGTTTGCTCATTTACTTTGGCTATCAAATTAGAATGAGCTTTTACTTGACTTAGTCCAGTAAACAATTTCTGCGTATCTTCTTCTAAGATATTTACCTGTCTTGAATATCGTTGAATTTGTTCTAATGATGTTCCTACCGCATCTATCATGTTTTTTAATGAAATGAGTATCTTTTGATTCTCAGCGAAAATTTTTGACATGGATTTTACTTCGGCAGCTAAAGTCTTTGTAGTATCAGAAATAGAACTCATTTTTTTTAAAACATCTGAACTTGAATCTTTTTTTCCAACATTAGATGATCCTTTACGACTAGAATGCTTTGTCACTTTACAATAGAACAAAGCCAGCCGATAAAAAAGTTCGTTTTTAACGAGGTCTTTTGAAGAAAAAAGAACCAGAATTAGTTGTTAACTAGTTCTGGATCATGGAGTACCTCGTGGAATGTTTTTTGAACTAGACCAGTCGCAGTTTCGATGAACTGCTTGGGGCAGTATTCACAAGTTAACATGATATACCGTACTATACGGTACTATTAATAATCAGGTAACTTTGAAATCACCTTTCAGAAAACCGATAACTCAACTCTTCACAATTTTAAGTGAAGCAGAGTTAATGCAATATCTCTGGTTTGTGGGTGCTGGACCGTCATCAAAGACATGACCAAGGTGAGAATCACAATTTCTACACATTACTTCTATTCCTAACATTCCATAGCTTGTATCTGTCTCGATTTTGACGTTGTTTTTAATGGGTTCCCAGAAACTAGGCCATCCAGTTCCTGAATCAAACTTTGTATCAGAACTAAACAGATCTGTTCCACAACAAACACATTTGTAAATTCCTTTTTCTTTACAATCATTGTATTCTCCAGAAAACGGTGGTTCTGTAGCCTTAAGTCTACAGATCTCATATTGTTCAGGTGTAAGTATTTTTTTCCAATCCTCGTCAGGGTTTTCCATTATAAATCAGTTAGGTAAATTTACATATTAATCTTTGATTTAAGAAAATTCACTTATGTGTGGTTTACAGAAAATCTAATCGGACAAATTATAAAACGATAAAGCCTAATTTTCATCATGCACAAAAATGATATTCAGTTAACATTACGAATGACACTCAGTTTTGTAGTTCTTGCAATTATCTATCTTGTATTTCTTAGTTTCATATCACTATATTTCGGACTAGGGATCTTGCCAATGGCAATAATTGCTGGATTGATGATTGGTACTCAATGGTATTTTTCTGATAAAATAGTTCTTTGGAGTACTGGTACTAAACTAGTCACAAAAGAGGAATATCCAGTTTTACATGAAATTGTCGAACGACTTGCTACAAAAGCAAATCTTCCAAAGCCACGAATAGGAGTAGTAAATATGGATGTGCCAAACTCATTTGCAACTGGAAAAGGACCAAAAAGTTCTGTGGTTGTAGTAACTACTGGCATAATGAAAATTTTAGAAAAAGATGAACTGGAGGGCGTACTATCACATGAGCTTACTCATATCAAACACCACGATGTTACAGTTATCACCCTTGCCAGCTTGTTTTCTACCATCGCATGGTTTATCATGCAATCTTCTATGTTCAGTTCAATGTGGGGTAGATATGGATATAGTTCTGGGGGAAGACAGCAGCAAGGAGGTGGCGTATTTTTGGTCCTTATTGTGGCTGCCATTGTGTGGTTTCTAAGTTTTCTAATAATACGCGCTATATCGAGATACAGAGAATTTGCTGCCGATAGTGGTGGTGCTTATTTGACAGGACAACCACTTTTTCTTTCAAGAGCACTGATGAAAATAAGTGGCAAGGTAAAAGTAGCTCCAAAACCTGAACTAAAACGAATTGAGGGAATGAATGCATTTTTTATAATTCCAGCTATTTCAGGTGAAACCATAGCTAGATTTTTTGCAACTCATCCACCAATTGAAGAAAGAGTCAGACTATTAATGGAAATTGAAGCTGATCTTCGTAGATCTGATAAAGTTGGATTATAACACGTGTACAAAAGAATTTTATAAAAAAGAGTTTTTAAGAATGTATAATACTCAAATAATGGTTAAATGAGGAAATTTTCCTAATAAATTCATAAAAAACACACAAAAATTATTATATAAGGACAGTCATACCAACGCATGGCAGAAGCAGCTGGTGGATATACTTACATCGCAACAGCAGGCGCTCTTGCAATCACTATCGCGATCTATTTTGCAGAGCGTGCTTATAGGTACAAACGAATGAAAGAGAACAAACACGTCGGTACCTATGGATTCAACTTCGAAAGCAAATAAGAAAAAACCGTCATTGAAACCTCGGATACAAAACTAGATAGATCTGTTCAATTTTTTTTAATTAAATCCAAGTTATGATTTTTACATAAAATCAGCTCCAGTCTTCGAGGTAATTTTTTTACAGCAGTCAGATACCCCAGGTATAATTCTTCATGCATCTCAGTCTACCCAATCATCATTCTGCTTTGTTTATTATCAAAATTCCTTTATAATATACCTGATGCCAAATCTTCACAACATCTGTCTCTTGCTTGGAAAAAAAGCCAATCTGTATCTAATTTGTGCTGTGCCTAGAGGTAAGAATTTTTCACTAAATTGTTGGGCAGGACTACGTTGGGTATTAAATAAAATTTCAAGAAATAATTTGACATGATTGAGGAAGTTCTTGAGAGGATATCATCTGCAGGTATAAACGGAATTAAAAAGGCAGAGCTGAAAAAAACTTTCGGAAAGAGTTGTGATAATATTTTACAAAACCTAATAGAAAAGGAACAAATTTTTGTTGAGAAAAAAGGGGTAGCATATTTTGTATGGACACGAGATAACTACATCTTACATCTTTCCCAAAATGACCCAAAGTTCAAGAGTGTCCTCAATATGGTAATGGGAGTAAATCATTCAGTGGCCAAAGTAAAACAACATACTAACAACTTAGACGAGGCAGTAACCATGATATCCAAACAAAATCTGACAAATCCAGAAGGCGACTTTAAGGTTGAATTTGACAGGCGTTTGACAGAATCCTCCACTTCTATAGGATGGGCACCTTTTTCAGAAATAAGAAAAAAGATTTGTGAATCAAAAAAGATCTCTGCTGAAAACTTCTATGCTATGGCAACTAATCTTGTAGAAATACATAGAGAAAAATACGAAGTATCATCAGGTGGACAAGAGGGAATCATAATGCGTGGATTAGTTCACGGCTATGTGAGGAATGTCTAATGTATGCATATCAATTAGAAAGTAATCCATATCCAAGTAGTCCAACTCCCACAGAAAAGGATGCAAGGATACTTGGAGGAAAAAGACACAAGGAAGCCAAGTCTGCCATTTTGGAGTGTATTAAGGAATTAAACAATAAAGTTGGTGGAAGAGATTCAAACGATGGTGACTTTAGAGTAATTACCTTGGTCCAAGATGTTGGATCTGGTAAAACACACTTGGCCTTGCACATAAAAAATCTTCAAAACAGGCATAATACTGTCTGTACGTTTCTTGATCTATCCACAATATCTCCAAAGACAATGCCAAGTCTATACAATGGAATCATCAAAGGATTCGAAAACGAATTTTTTGTGCAACTTCGAACAAAACTTGTAGAGTATATCAGAGATAGGGCAGAGCGGGGAGATAATTCTGCTAAAAAAGTACTTGATTATTCATTTATGAATAAACTTTCAGGAATGACAATAAGGCAAAAAGCAGACGATATACTCTCAGGCAAGGCTTTGATCTCTGCTAAAAATCTGAAACAATTTCTTGTACAATGGTTTAATTATCATGAATCAAATTTAATCAGAAATATAATCACAAATTCATTTGATACAGTTACAAATCTTGAAGAATTGCTTGGCATGATGGCTGCAATATCAAAACTAACTCACAGATTCTTGAATAAAATTATTCTATATGAAATTGATGAGTTTGATGGAAACCAAGATTCTATAGAATTTGTCAAAGGCATCATAAATGCACATCTTCCAGCATCCATCCTCTTACTTATCTCAACTCCTTCAGGTTATGCTGAAATTCAAGGCAAAAACCCATCTGTTTTTGATAGATTAGAAAAGGCAAACTACAAGATTGACCTTGCGGGATCAAATTCTCAAGAAGAACTTTTGGAAATTGTTTTGGAATACATCAAACATAATGACAAAAAGGACAAGTTCACACAAAAAACATCGGACGAGCTAGATGAGAAAATTAGAGTATTATATGACGAATTTCCAGAATTTAGAAGTGTGCGTTCAATTATCAATATCTTATATAATGCCATGGAAAAATCGGCAGAGCTTGATCTAGAAAAAATCGATGAAACTGTGATAGATGAAACCATAAAGCATACATATCCTGGGCTAAAGATTCGGGGAAGCATAATGTCCGTGCCAATTTCTGATTTTATATCAATTAGAAGAACATGTAGCGGTGAATCTACTGGAGCGCAACTAAAGAGAGCGATTGCAAATCTTGCTAATTTTGCCCATGAAATGGGAAACATAGGGAAATTGGAAAAGCAAAACCACACACTTGATGTAGTTTATCAAGATCCATATGGCTCAAAAATTGGAATAGCTGTTGTTGTAAACGAGAACCACACAAAGAACTTTGAAGAGATCTCAAACATTTCAAAATCTTCAGCTCTTGTGGATAAGCTTGTAATACTTACAAATTCTAATATTCCTAGTTCAGGATCTACAACCATAGTTAATGTCGACAAATCTAAGATGATTGATCTTCTTTATTTTAACAACAAGTACACTGATCACAAGATTGTTGCCTCAGACAACGAAAAAGCACAGATGCTTGCAAAAACAGTAAATATCATTTAAATCAGCAACTGTATCATCTTTTTTTATAGGATAAGACATGAAGATGTCAATTATGTCAAATGATGAACTTGACCGTCTTTTAGCAAGAGCGCACAAAGACGTGACCTTATTTGATTACAATGGGACCAAAGTACCTTGTATAATTTTAGAAGAAAAGCGATTTGATAATATAATGAAAACGATTGCTGGCAAGCCTGTTTCAGTGGAAACAAATTTGAACATACTTCAAGACGGCTTGGGACATGTGTTTGTTGACGTATCTCTAAATTTTTCACAGGTAGGAATGGTTGAAAAATTATTATTGTATGCCAATGACTTCTTTGAATTCTTTGAGACTCTAGCAGAATCATCCATGCTTGCTCTCTCTTCACCACATTCTGAATATGGTAAATCGAATGTCTTTATGATCCAACTTCCAAAGCCAGAAAGAGCAATAAATGCACTAGAAATTATCAAAAAAGGTTTGAAGAAATAATTGTATGCGGTTGCCGGGATTTGAACCCGGGTCGCGGAATTGGCAATCCCGCATATTAACCAAGCTGTACTACAACCGCTCAATCGATTTAGAAAATTCTAGTCTATTAAAGCGTACTGTTTGGTAATACCATTTTTTAACTCCAGAGTTTCTAGATAAAACATGAATCCTCAAGTCGAAGAAAAAATAAATCAAAAGATAAAAGAGGTTGCAGAAAAATCTGATGAAATTTTTAAAATAATTAATTCGCTAAAAGAATTACGTAACCACTCCGATTCATTTGGTTATGGAATAGCAGTAGGACGACTCTACAATTCGTTTTATTATCAATGTAGACGCATTTTGAAACGAAATCCTACTGCTAAGGAATTTTTGGAATTTTTAGATATTCTTAACAAAAGACAAAATGAGATTCTTAACGCACTAAAATTAAGCTGATACTGGTTTGATTGGAATTACCCTAATAGTAGGTGTTATGGGCAGTTTGACGGCCGCTCCATGTAGCGCTTTTTTTGCAAATTCAAGGTGTTCCTTTTTCACAAATGCTTCCATTATTACTTGACCTTTGTCAACTCGTGCAGCTAGGCTAACTGCTTTGCCAAAAGCTCCTCTCATACCTTCTTGTAATCTATCTGCGCCGGCAGTTGCAATCATCTTATTTTCTCTTAGTAATATATGTGGGTAAACTCGTAATTGGGAAAAATAACCTGTTTCTCCTGCTACTTGTTCGATTTTTTTGTTTGCTGATAGTCTTGCAGATTCAATTGCCATATGTCTTATCTGCATTTTTTCATTTGAACAAAGTTGTATACAATAATCATAATTGTCTCTTTTTCCACCGGAAAACTTTGCTATTTTTATCTGAGGTTTACCCTTGATGTATTCTTTCCTAGTATATGGTTGACCATTGCCTGTTCGATAATTTGCGCCGTGCATAAATACACTTTTGATTGATTATTAAATGCCCATATTTTAACCGTGAGATTATGATCTAATGTAAATCATAATATCAAAATCTCAAGGATTAGGTTATAGAATTGAAATACGACAGTGCCTGTTCAATGTTATTGATTTCAATGACCTTCATTCCGTATTGCTTTTCAGTAATAGGTGAAAGTGGTTTATCTTCTGCAGTGTAGATTATTCAGATTAATATGATACATTTGTTTTAAAAAACAACTTTTGGAAGTAATGTTATATTGCCAATCTTTTCTACCATGAACTTAGATGTCTGACATAGAGTCTAAAGTTGAGGGAGTATTGATCAAAGATCATACAATGATAACGGACAAAAATATGCAACACAGTCTAGAGCAGAAAGGCTTTGGTGAAATAATAAAGAAAAAATTTTTTCTCAAACCATTTGAATCCCTTTATCTCTTGTATGTGAATAATCTCAAGATTCTAAAAGGAAAACAACAAGTTAACTTTGATTTTATGATGCAAGAATGTGTAAAATTTGATCCTGATGCGCTTACAAAATTTCTTATCTATCGTGATTTAAGATCTAGGGGTTATATTGCAAAGGATGGTTTTGGTTTTGGTTCTGATTTTAGGGTTTATGAGAAAGGCCAATTTGGTGAAAAAGCAGCAAAGTATGTGGTATTTGGGCTTAGCGAAGGAAAACGCCAGAAAATGGGTTTACTACAAAAACAAATAGAACAAATAACTACAATGGGTAAAGAACCAGTCCTTGCTGTTATAGAAAGACGTGGTGAAGTAATTTACTACAAAATCTCAAAAATACAATTTCATGAAAACAAGGACCAGCCAGGCATTTCACCGATAGAATTTTGACTTTATCTTAAAATATTGTCGAATCTTATTTATGCTTATGGATTTTAAAGAGATATACTGTTTTAACTGCAAGAAAACTTTGGGACGATATAACGAGAAATATTTTTCTGATGTGAAGATGGGCGAGATAATAAAAGCAAATCATTCATCCCACGTCCATGAAGGACACGATATTGTCGTAAGAAAAATAACTGTCTGAATTTATTTTTAGTCGAATGAATGTATAGTAAATATTTTATAGCAAACCTAACCAGGAGCGATAATGAACCCGATTTACCTAATTCTTACATCCTTTGTATTAATGATATCTCTTATACCAAGTGCCCTTGGCGCATTTAGTGATATCACATTGGCATCTGCAATTCCTCTCACAAACGTGTTGGAGACACAAATTACAGTAAATCCGTAAAGTTATTTGTAATTATCAGACAAAATCTTCATCGCTTTTTACAATTATTCAATTTAAATTTTTAGTAGGAATGATTAGTACCAATTATTCGCATCCCTTAATTATCATTAAAAATTTTTCATGCTAATGCCAGACGAATCATGTAGAACTTGTGGAGGATCACTTGTAAACTGTTCTTTGTGTCCAAGTTGTAAGAAGATTACGCAGCAAATTTGCAATATTTGTGGCTCTAAAACACAGGAGCAGGTTCATTCTAGTTGTCTGTATTTGGAATCGTATCAGACAAGAAATGGAATGAAAATTAATGTTTTTGTTCCCACGTCTAGCAAAAGAAGGGAGATAAATCACAAAAATTCAGAAAAAATACATTCATTACGAAACGCACTTTTAGTATTTGGCATTGTCGGCTTTTTTGTCTTAGGATTTGCTACTGCTAATTATTTTGATCTTTTTCAAAGTCAAACAAGTGAAGGCCAGATTATGAAAACTAATATTTCACAACAATCATCACAAAACCATGATAATTTACCACATGGATTTGAAAACTGTCTTGCATATGGAAGTGGACAATCCATGACAATTACCTGCCCCACCAAGTACGGATATGTATACAAAGCAATACTAAACATTCCACAGAAACTAGCATCTGAATTTTCAAACCAAGTCTTTTCCATAAGGGGAATTTCAGTTGTGGAATACTCTGATGGTTCAGTTGTTTTACAATATAACAAAAACTTGTACACTACAAGTTTCTTTGCTAACTAGTCAAGTAGACATCGTTCACAGTCACATGAGACACTAGGATCGTTTTTAACAATGCATTTGGCATGTTGCCCCGCTTGACACTGAACACAAATGGAACTGGTATTTTCTAAGGTAGAATATTTTTTTGCACCATCAAATCCAAAACCGCCATCCTTGGGGCCAACCATAGAAATAAGATGGTTTTACCAGTATTTTAGATCTCTATAATTTTTTACTATCGTATCTAAATCAAAAA
>Ga0209515_10005016_pt1 | contig 17463 bp, 18 predicted proteins | sample Subgroupgradi54m_FD_187454 | JGI IMG/M metagenome (GOLD analysis project Ga0209515, IMG submission 187454) | Subsurface groundwater microbial communities from S. Glens Falls, New York, USA - GMW60B uncontaminated upgradient, 5.4 m (SPAdes)... ...
AGGACCTCGTGGCGAAGCTCGTTGCCGCGGAGTTGGACGAGGACTGCACGTCGAGGATGGCATGGAAGCCTGCTCCCGTGCAGTCACAGGTGTAGTAGTTGTAGGTGAGCGATGGGCTCGACGAGGACGTCGGCTCGGACGAGCCTTCGCAGGCGGCGGCGCCGAAGATCGGCATCGCCACGAGAAGAATCAACCGGTAGATGAAGTTCACGTTCTCCCCTCCGTTCCCATCACTTGCAATGCGCTTCGCACTGGTTGAGGCAGTCGTCCTGCGACGTCGCGCTGCAGAGCATCATGTCCACGGCCTTGCCCTTGGCCACGTCGCAGTCGCACTCGCAGCACTGCCCGTTGCTGCACTGCGTCGTCGGGCAGGTGTAGTAGTTGGCGCGGCCGAGGAAGTTGCTGCAGCCACAGATCATGAAGACGAACACAACGAGCTTCTTCATCTGCGCCTCCTACATCCTCGTCCAGCCCGTGCTCGCAAGCTGGCCGTCGAGGACGTAGCCGAACTTCTTGCAGCCCGGACGGTCGCTGCTGCACGGCGTGATCTTGCGCGACCAGACGCTGATGATGTACTCGCTGTAGCCGGCGCCGACCATCACGGCGAGAAAGTTGACCATCGTGCCGCTCGACGTCAGCGCGACCTCTTGCGCGGAGAAGTCGTACTCCGTGCCGTCGGACTTCCTGAGCGTCATGCCGACGTAGGCCTGTTGACCAGCACCGCTGACCATCGCCACGGCGGTGGTCTGGATCAGCGGATCGTAGTTCACGTTGACGCTGCTGATACGCGCCGACTGCGCCATCGCGACCGACGATGAAAGCAGCGCGCAGACGATGAGAAGATGACGACTCATGAGTTCTCCTATTTCAGTTTGAAAACATCCACTCGCCGCACGTGTAGAGCGCGCCGACAAGACCGATCGCGCCGAACGTCGCGCCGATGCCTTTGTCAACCTCTTTGTCGACGCCAACCGCGATACCGACGCCCACACCGGTGAACCCGAGCGAGATGAGACACCACGTTCCCATTGAGCTGCCGGAGTCGCCCTTGGGACGAACTCCGCGTGGAAGAGGAGGGAGGTCGGCTTCGCCCGTCGTGCTCGTCGTTGGAGGCGTAGCAAGTTCAAGAACCGAATGATGCTCGTCCGCGGATGCGCCACGCGCAAGAAGCAGGACGACGACAACGACAAGGCAGCGCTTCATCAGGCACCTCCCGGTCCGAGGCGAAGGTTAGACCTTCATCGTTCAGCAAGTCAACCAGAAAGGTAGAGCTATCCTGCCGTTCACGTCCTGTCGCCTGCTGTCGACTGGTGCCACAACCGGGAGGCAGCGATGGACATCAAGCAAGCGATCGGACAGCGAGTGATGGAGGCGCGCCAGGCCGTCGGGCTGACGCAGGGGCAACTCGCCGAGCGCTGCGGCCTCGTCGACGAGACGATCAGCCGCCTCGAGCGCGGCGTGCAAGGCGTGACCATCGAGAACCTGTTCAAGATCGCGACAACGTTGGGTGTCCCGCTCGCTGTGCTCCTCGACATCGCCGGGCGGCCTGACGAGCCGGCGCGCACTGCGCGTGTGCAGGAGCTATCACGCTTGCTCGGGATGGTCGACGAGAGGACAGCGGAATTGGCGTTCAAGCTCGTCAAGCTCCTCGTCGAGGAATCACAGGGTGTGAAGGGCCGTCACGAGTAGCGGTCGCGCGTAATCCTGCGAAACCACGAACGAAGTTGCCCTGAAGTTCGCTTGTGGCTGGACGCTGCTCTCGGCCGCCAACGAGCGGCCAATTGGGTGTGGGCGGAGCCCACATAGCGAGCCCTGCGAGCGTAGCGGCCGTCAGGCCCGCGGCGCACGTGGAGGTGGCGCCGGAACCGCTCGACGTCGCTCGAAGCGCTTCTCTCTCCCTAACCAGCCCGCTACACGATCGATGCCGCCCAGAACGTCGCGATGGCCCTGACCCTCCGAGGCGTTGATTATCCTCAATAGGGCGAACGCCGTCTGAGCCTACGCCTCCAAAGTGGCGCTCCGCGGCGTATAGAGATGCTTCGCTGCTTTGGCACGGATGAATGCCGTTCTCCTCGTCACGGAGCTTGAGCTGAGATTTAGCTCAGCACCGAGGTCGCGCGTCGTTCTGCCGTCGAGAAGACCATCGAGCACGTCGCGGTCGAGGTCGCCCAGCTCGCCGCGCAGTGCCTGGTAGGCCAGCGAGAGATCGGGATCGTCACGAGTGCTCGCGGCGTCATCGCTCGTCAGCCTCACGCCGTAACGCACGGCGCGCGGGTCAAGCACGTCTTCAGCTCGTTTGCAGCGTTCACCCGGAACAAAACGTGAGCGGTAGTCGCGCGCATAGCGCTTGCACGCCACGGTGAGCACGGCATCGGAGAGAATTTGTCCTCGCTCGAGAGCGTTGCGTCGGTAGAGCATCCAAGTCTGGGCGATGGCGTCCTGCAGACGGTCCTCGGGATCGGGGTAGTCGTAGACGTGGCGCGCAACGGGAGCAAACAGCCCGCGCCTTACTTTCTCGCCGAAGATCTCGTCGATGTGCGTTGCCGTTGTCGACGCGACGGGCGGTTCAGTCGTGGCGTAGTCGTGGAAGTGTTCCCACGCTCTCTGGTCGTTGCTAGTTCGGTAGGTGTGTCGTGCTGGTATCATTCAGAGAACCTCCTTCGTTTGTCGTCGAGAGTTCGATGCAGATCGCGTTCGCCTCATCGGCACGCCGAGGCCGGCGCGGGCGGCGAGCTCGTGGCCGAGCTGTCGCTCTCGACGGTACGTATGCCAGTAGTCGGAGCCGGTCTCGCTGGCGACGTCGGCGGTGCTCATCCCGAGGTGCTTGTAGCCGACGAGCTTCTTGTCCGCCTCGTCGAGGTCATCGACCCACGCCTCGAGATCGATGGCGCTGAGCAGGCGGCGCTCAGGAGCCGCTTGATCCTCGGCGGCCAGGCCGATCGCTTCGCTATCGCCGTTGTCCGTCTGCAAGCGCAGCACTTCGACGGTGCCGTTCTTGTGTGCCCGCGAGTCGTAGACATCTTGGCAGCGGATGCCGTCGGCGGGAACGATGCTCCGTGCGGGATCAATCGCCCGCAGCTTGCAGTGGTGGACGAGCAGGGCATCGTCGAGGATGCGTCCGGCTTCGGCATTGCGCCGGTAGAGCTGCCACGTCTGCGCTATCGCATCTTGTAGTCGATCTTCCGGATCGACGAAGCCTGTGACGTAGCGGGCGACGGGATTGAAGATGCCGCGCCGCACTTTGTTGGCGAACGTGGCGTTGATCGATGTAGCAAGGCTGCGGTACTCACGCAGCGCCTCTTCGACGGGCGGACTGGACGCAAATGGTTGTGCGTCCTCTAATTGGTTGTAATTTGTAGTTGTTGTCATCGTAGTTCATGAAACCTCCTAATGATTGCTGAAGTAGTGTCCGCCGCTGCTGAAGAAGCCCGTTGCGAGCAACTGCCGTCCCAACGCGCAGTAGTCAACGAACGGGTCAACTTGCGGCGAGACGTCGGCATAGCGTTCCGTCCAGGCGCGGGCAAACTCTTCCCTGTTCTCGAAGAAGCCCTCGTATTGCGTGGCGAAGTCGTAGGGGTCGTGTCCGGCGCGCACGAAGGCGTCGAGAGCGCGAGCGTCGGTGCCCTCTTGCAGCATGTGCATGTAGGCGTCCATCGTCTCGACCTGCGGCGAAGCACCGAGCGGTGCCATGTCGGCGAAGTCGTCGATGCACAGCGTGGCATCGGGCGTGAGGCGACGAATCGTCGCGTACAGCTCGTCGGCAGTGCGGTAGTCCTTGAGCACAAGACAGGCGCGTTCTTCTTTCCCGTCGTTATCGCGTCGTACGAGGATGCGCGGTTCGCTGTTCATGCTGTCACCCCCGCCGGTTGGAAGTCCCGCGCGAGCGCGCAGAGCTCCATCTCTGTTTCTTGCGGCAGCTTCTCCTGGAGCAGCTGGAATGCTCGACTGACATCGCAGAAGTACACCTGTGACTCCAGCTGCGGTCGCTCGATGCACTGCACTTCACCGACGAAGACAGTCGTCTCCTGCTCGTGCCCGTTGACGTCTTTGACGATCGAGCCAAGCTCGTGGCACTGCCCAAGCAGTCCGCCGGTCTTCTCGTAGAGGATGCGCCGCAACGTCTTCGTCACCGCCTCTCCTGCTTCTGGTTGTGCTCGTGGCAGATGGAAGCCACGCTCGTCTTCAATCAGTACCAGCTTGCCTTGGTAGAAGCAGGCCAAGATCGCGCTGGTGTTGTTGTTGGTATTCATTGATACCACCTCCGTTTTTTGATGATACTGAAGTACCTCGGAGGAATATAAAGGCTGGAGCGGTAGAGAGGTCGAAGGCGACATTAATGTCGTTCGAGGACTAGACGCATTGGCAAGTTCCGCCACTTCTACTACGATGCTTTGTATGCCATCAACGGAATCCACATCGATTCGAAGAATGAAAGCTGGCGACAGAACCAGAAGTTTCAGGACAGGGGATATGGTCTTCGATAGAGATTCACGTGGAACGACGGTAGACATGGCGTGGTTTGATCAGCGCCGTCGCGACCATCATGTCGTCTTTGTCATGTTTGCTGAGAATATGGAAATACTCGGAGTCATCTGCGTTCGAGATGAAACACGACGCGTGCTATACTTGAGACGACGAGGTGTCGCCGAACGAATGCAGAATCAAGGGATTGGCACGAGGCTATTCCGCCACATAGTGGAATTCGCGCTTGCAGGAGGATATGCAATAATCTCAGCACACATACGGAAGGACAACCTCAGCGCTTGCACGCGCGTAACACAACGACTCGGGCAGCATCCTCCTTTGGTTGTTGATGAATATGAGGATGAACACTGGGGGCCGGCACTCAAATTGCTAGTAATGCTACGTGCCTCGTAGGTTCCCCGAGTATCTGGCGTGCAGTATTACCTCAGTGGCTTCCCCTGCCAGGCGAAGATAAAGCGGGTTCTCTGTCTTCTCAAAAAGAATCTCCAGTTCAGATGTCGCTCGCCACCATCTCGCCTCGTCTTCGGGGCAGAAGCTGCCTCTGAGAAATGAGTACTCCGCCAGGATTTGCACCTCAGCCGAATCCCACGGCGTAGGGTCAAGTATCTCTCGTCCTGGTTCCGAAGGCTTGCTCCCTCTTGGGGGTTCAGTTGCGACCATCTTGGTTATGCCCTTGTTGGGCATAGGTAGCGGTGCCATCGTATTTATATTTGTTTCGACGATTCCGGGTGGCGGCGAAACGTGGAGTGTCGTAGACTTCCGCCTGCGTCGTCTGTTGTTGTCGTTTGTGGGTCTCTTCCCCATGGCGCCTGAAGCTTACTCCGGAAGTCGACGACGGGCAACCGAGTCATCGTTGCCTTGAATTACTACTACATTACTCGATACGAACTCGCCAACTTGCTCTTCAGAGTGCCACCGTCCTCATCACCAACTTCCGATTTTTCTCTTTATCCATCTCCGTGAACGTCTTGAACGCGTAGTACAGCAGAACGTGAAGAAGCTGTTGCTCGACGCCATCCATTGCGAGGCGCTTGCCCGCCTCGTTGAGGGTGACGATCGAGCATCCTGCTTTCGCCCGATCCGTCTCGTACGCCAGTGCTACAAATACAGGAATGTTCTTTGAGTCTGACTTGATGACCCCCATGACTCGAACTGACCTGACCAGTATCCCCGTCGTCCCAAAGACATCCCGTTGCACTGTTGTCGTCCAATCTTCTTCATTCACCGTAGAGACAACAGTGGGTCGATAGACTTCAGCATCACGGATGACGGCAACGTTCTTGCCGACGAAGACAAAGACAATTCCAGTTTCAAGCACCTCTGGTAAATCTCGTCGTAGTTCGAAGCGTTTCATGGGGAGAGCACCTCCGGAGTGAACTCACGAGCGAGCATGATCCTCACGCCGTTGGGCAGCTTCGCCTCCAGCACTTCTTTCGCCTGCTGCGACGTGGCGAGGATCACGACGCTGCCAACAGGCAGCCTCTGAGCGCGGCGGCAGTTGTTGACGAAGTCGGACGCACCTGTCTCCACTTCAATCACGGCGTACCGCCCATCACGCCGCGCGATCAGGTCGGGCTCGTAGCCGTGGAGCATCGGCTCGACGACGACCTCGTAGCCGGCCGTGCGAAGCATCGTGGCGATGCGGTCCTGCCAGAAGCGGTGCACGACGCCGACGTTCTTCTCGCGCACGCCGAGGGCGCGCTTGGCATTGTCCGTGAGCGCCAAGAGGACAACGCGGCCATCGCGCGTGCCAACGGTGAACTGGAGAACCCAGCCGTTCTTGAGCAGGTTGCGGAGAAGCTGATTCCCCTGGTAAGCGGTGACGCCGAGCTGCTTGTAACGGTCACGGGTAGTACAGAGCGGATGGGAGACAATATTCTTGAGAAACGCCCCCTCTTCCACACTCCATTCTTCTCTCTTGTCCGGGAGTAGAACAACCCGAACATCTTCGGAATTCGGTAGAACAGCCAATTTTGAGGCGGAATAACCAGAACAACTGCCATTTCTGGGTCTGCTTGACTTTTTCGGCACTGAAATGGCGTATCCGCCGCCGGGAAGGTCGACCATCTCAAAGTCGAGCCCCTCGATGCGCAGCACGGCGGATTTCTGCACGCTGCCACAGCGCAGCTGCTCATCGGTGACGCTGCCTTTGGGAATTTCGGCGCGGGGAAACGAGACGCGAAACGGCAGCAGGTGGCGACCTTGCAGTTTGACGATGGCCTGGCCGGGCTCGAGCAAGCCGAGGTAACGCCGCTCGTCGTGCGGCAAGAGCATGCACGCTGCGCCGGCGACGACGTCGGCATCGTGCTTGAGGTTAAAGCATATCGTGGCGAAGGAATTACCGACGGCGGGCAGCGTGATCAGGCTGGGATGTTGGTCGACGGTGATCACGGCTTCGCCGAGTTCACGGATTTCGCGCAGCAGCACGTCAGTGATCGGCTCAGCGCCGAGTGTCGGATGCTTCAGCAGGACGTGGTGCGCTTCTTCGATGACAATGGCGTGGCGGAACTCCTCGCGTCGCTGCGTCGAGACAAGTCGATACTGATGAATCCACAACAGCAGCGCTTCCGTCATAAACACTTTGTCAGCGTCGGAGAGGGCATCGACTTCGAGAATCACTTGCTCGTCGAGAAGCTGCGGGAGGTGATCGTTGCTGCCGACGTTGGTCACGCCGCGCATCGAGCCGCTGCTCATCGCCCGGAGAATCCTGAACGCCGACGTCTTCCACTGCACCTGACGCGGCGTGTCCTTGATCTCCGATAGGTGACGTAGGACGTGCGCTGTCGTCGGTGACGCCGTCTCGGCGTACGCCGCTTCCGCCGCGCGCAGCAGCACGTCGGCAACACCCTCGCCGGCGAAGTAGGCATGGCAGAGCACGTCGATAAGCTTGCGCGCCCACATGTCCGGCGCGATGCCCGTCGGCGGCAGCCACGGATTGAAGCGAAACGGACGCACGTCTCTGCCGACGGTGAAGAGCTGCACACCGTCCGTGCCATCGACGGTGAGAAAGTCGCGATAGTTGCGCTTCCAGTCAAAGACGAGAAATGGCTTGGCGTGCTGCACGAAGTTCCAGAGAATCAGGAAGACGAGATTTGTTTTTCCAGCGCCGCTGCGGCCGAAGATGTTGACGTGCTGAATCCAGTCCGTCTCGCGCAAGCCGAACGAACCTGCAGCGATCGCTCCTGCCATCGCCGTGCCAAGAACGTACTCGCCGTCGACGCTGTGCGGCGGCGGCGTCTCGAGAAGCACGCCGTTCGCTGCGCGTAGGGCAGCATCAAGCATCTGCCGAAGACGCGTCTCAATGACTCGCTTCGTTTCAGGTGCCGACGCCAGGTAGGCGTACCACAGGCGGTCGACGTCTTCTCCGTGCACGGAACGGAGCTTGGCGACGACGTCTTCGACGTTCATAGCAGCGCCCTCGCCGTCTCCACCTCGCGTAGCTGCGCTTCGAGTCCAGCAACGTCGCGCCAGCATTCACGTTCCTCGCGCAGAATCTCTTGCTGGCAGGCGACGACCTGCTTCTCCAGTGCAGTTCTGCGGGCGATGATCGCCGACGACTGCGGCATCTCGCGGATGCGCAACAGCGCCCGCTCGACGTTGGCGATGATCTCCTCGAGAGATTCTTTGAGTTTCGTCTTCAGTTCTTGTCGCTGGGCGATCTTCTCGCGCAGGGCACGAGCCGTGTCGGCCTGAAGGGTAGCGATGTCGGTGGGCGTCATGAGAAGAAGCCCGCCGCAGGAAACATGAATAACATGAAGATATGGCTTGGGGATGAAAACCCGCGGTGGGTAGTACCTGTTGACCATCGTGTGCTTATGAAGCTACGGTCTCACAGCCGGCCGATGTCACCCATGAGCGTCTCTCGGTTGACGGATCAGGCCTAACTGCGGAGAATGCGCTCCGTGCAATATTGTGCCGGCATCAGGAATGCGAGGCAACCGTGAAGTTTCCGACGCGGTCGAAGAGTCACGTGCAAGAGACCGTTGCGTTCAAGGCGCTGCAACGTTGCATCCCGAGTGAGTGGATCATCCGCCACGTCACCGAGAGAGACTATGGCGTGGATTGTCTCATTGAACTTGTTCCCTCAAGTGGGGAGATGCAAGGCCACTTACTAGCAGTCCAGTTGAAGAGTGCAAAAAGACTAGCGTGGAAGAAGCAAGGGGCTGGTGAGGGACGAATCGCAACCTACCGGCACGTCAAAACGTCAACAGTGAACTACTGGATGGGTCTACCGCTCCCTCCAGTCCTTGTGCTCTACGAGGAGTGCAGCGAATCGCTGTTTGCGACACCGATTCGTTCGCAAGTCCGTCGTGATTTCCCCCGACTTGAGGCTTCTAAGACATTTTCGTTCAAAATCTCGTCGGCGTTCGATCTTGGAACCGAGGATGGGTGCCTCGCGCTTGTGCTCCTCTATTTCCGAGAAGCAGCGTACTCTGACTTCGCCAATTCTCTGCTTGATCTCCTCTATCATGGGGCCGAATACGCGGAGTTCATCGCCAATGGCATGCACGCCGACTGGTTCTTGACAGTGCCTGAGGAGCAGCTCGCTCACCTCATTCGTCTTCATCGAGCGTGCCGAGTCGTTGCCGACTTCGCGGGTGTCAAGGAGGAATTCCGCTCCATTGAGTACTGGATCGGCCAAGATAGATTGGACTTCAAAGACAGCGGAGAGGATATGCACCAGCTCACACTCGCAAAAGCACTGCGGTCGCTCGGTCCCGCTTTCGTGGAGTGCCTCACGACCGGTCGAAAGCTTGTTACCGAAATTGAGCGCGACTACTGGTCGCGTCACGATCGGTTTCTTGTACAGTTCTGCGACCGTTGCTGGACCGAAACCGAAGTCGCCCGGCTTTCCGCAATGGTACGCCAAGCCTGCCTCTGGTAACCCAGAAGTGGGTACTCTTTGTACCCACTCCTTCATAAATATCCGACGTCGTTTCTACTACATGGAACCCGTCGTGATCATTCCAAAACGTAATTCCACTTTCGTGATCTGTATCGAAGCACTACAGCAGTCGCCCGAGAGGCGTCTCTTCCAGTCCGAACTCAAGCGGCTCGTATCTCCACGGAGTTGGCGACTTGTCGTCAGAAAAGAGTTGAACCAATGGAACGAATCCATCAACGAAGAATATCCCGGGATTTCACTGACTATTAATAATCAAGAGACGAATCCAAGATCCGGTCGGAATGACGAAGTTCTTGTGCAACTTCACCCACAGATTGAGATAGCTTTCAAACAGAAACACATTGCCGTGTTGATTAGAGGTGATTCCGCATGAGAGCCGCTCTCGTCGCAGAACTCCTGCTCGCTGGCGTCGGCGTGGCGATGCTCTTCCTCATCGGTCTCTCGCCGGCATCGTCAATGGTTGTAGGCGCCTCCCTCGCGCTGCTCGTGCGCCGCCTCGTCCTCTCGGTGCTGCTGCTCGGCGGCGTGTTCTACATGCCGAAGTGGGCAGACGTGCTCGTCAAGATCGACAACCTCTGCTTCTACGCCGAGAACAGCAAGTACAAGGAGAACTACCTCGAACGCCTCAAACGTAAGGCGAAGATGGCCGTGTCGCATCTAAAGATCGTCGTCAACGCCCTCGAAGCGGCGCATTTCGTCGAGCGCGTCTGGCACCGCCATCGACGCTACTTCGTGATGACGGAGAAGGGCAAGAAAGCCGCCAATCACGTTCGTGAATTGCAAATCATGCTGGAGAATGAGCGCAAATGACTCCGCTCGCCTTTCTCGAACAGATCTACGCCACGCACGGTGTTCTCATCGACTTCGCCCTGTTCTGCGCCCTGTTCATCGCGCTTGCCGTCGAGGGGTTGTCCAAATTCATGCCCGGACGTCAAGGCAAGGCCGTCGCGGTTGTCGTCGGCATTCTTCTCGCCGCAGCGTTGTCGCAGTTCGTGCAAGCACGTGGCTACAGCATCGTCTCTCTCGGTCCGCTCGCTATCGCTGTTCTGATTCTACTTGTTGCTGGAACGGCATTTCACGTCTGCAAGCGTCTCCACATAGGCAACGTCGGAGCGACGGTCGTTGCCGTTGTCGTCGCGCTTCTCCTCCTCGATGAGGCGCGTGTCGTCGAGAACGTGACGTGGCTCGCGCCACTCGTCGAACTCCTCGTCATTCTCGCCGTGCCGTTTCTCCTCTTGGATCGCGAGCGGAGTCCACGTCCCGTCGAGGTCGCAGAGAATCCCAGACGCTATCAGGCTCTTGCGGACGCACTGGAACAGCAGAAGTCGCTGATGACGGGTGCTTACGTCGAACTGGGTCGGTTGCGTGCCGAAGTAGGCAAGGGACGGAAGTCCTCAGCTCCGCAGCTCGGCCTGCTTGCGCAGCGTATTCGCGCCACGGACCAGGCGCTGATGCGCACGACGCGCCTCATTGCTGTGCTCGTGCGACGACTGAAACACGGAGGCGGACCACCTGGCGAACGCGTGCGACTGCTGCGACGCATTCGAGAGTATGAGAAAGTGGTTCGCGATGGCGCAAGTATCGCATCGAGCCATATCTTGCTGGCGCAAGCACGACTCCGCGCCGGAGACTTCGACGCTGCCGGCGTGTACGTCGACAAAGCCACCGAGCACGTGCAAGGGCTGGTGAGCATCGAGCGTGACATCCGCGACCTTGCGCGAGAACTCCGGGTGCTTCCTGTCGAGCGACATTAATGTCGTCTCGTTGTCGTGAGCTTGCCTCGCCGACGGCATCGTGCGACAGTCCCCGCCAAGGACGAGCCGGATGCGTACGACGCCACTGTTCAATCAAGCAGTTCTCGCCAGAGAAGTAGACGCTCATCGTCGTGCAGGGCTGCGCCCTCCGGCTGGAGCGATCGACGTCCTGCGCGGGTGGCACGACAAGCTCCAGAAGGGTGTTTTGGGGCAGTATACAGAAACGCAAATTGAGCAGGCGTTCAATAATGACATCTTCGTAAAAATTCTTGGATACGTGCCACTTGGTTCCGATTCCATCCATCACATCGTGCCGAAGCGCACTGGGCCCAGCGGACGCGATACTCCCGACTTCGTCCTTGGTACGTTTGAACCTACGCAACGACGTGAACGATGGCGAGTCGTCGGTGAAATCAAGGGTCCCAGCATCAACCTCGACTTGCCCCAAGTCTCGAGACCGTCGAAGGAGACGCCCGTTCAGCAGGGTTTCCGCTACGCTATCTCGGGCAGACCCGGCGTGGAATGGGTCATCGTCACAAATTTCCGCGAGATTCGCCTATATCGCAACGGCTACTCCAGCGCCTATCATCAATGGTCTTTAGGGCAGCTCTGCGACGACGAATCATTCTTTCAGTTCTTTGTTCTCCTCCGTCGCGAACACATCTGTCCTGACGATGGTGCCCCAGAAGCGCTGCGCATTCTCGAAGTATCATTGGATGCTGGTGTGCGGCTCACGGAGGGTTTCTACGAGCTCTACGACGTCGTGAGACGCGCAGTCATCGAGCGGCTGCTGCGCACCACGCCGACACTTTCTGACGATCCGTTCCGTCTCTACGGCAAGGCGCACAAGGTCCTCAACCGCATTCTCTTCATCGCCTATTGCGAGGACCACCCCGCTCATCTCTTGCCCCAGGGAACGCTTAAGCATCTTCGTGCGCGTGCCCAAGCACTTCAGGAACCGGGAGCGTACTGGAAGCTCTTTCGCTCGTTCTGTCGCGACCTCGACAAGGGTAGCCCACCAGGAGCGCCCATTGCCTACAACGCGTTCAACGGCGGGTTGTTTGCTGAAGACGATGTCATCGATCATGTCGACCTCTCAGACTCCCTCTTCACAACGGAGTTTGCCTCTCAGACGCGAGGACGAAGCAGCCGGGCGATTCGCGGCATTCTTGGTTTCGACGCCTATGATTTCGCCGACGACCTAGACGTCGACGCGCTGGGCGCGGTCTTTGAGCAAAGCCTCAAGGATTTGCCGTTTCTCGCCAAGCCCGTGCGCGGCAAGGGGACGCAGGAAGTCACGCGGCGCTCGTCTCGCGGAGTCTTCTACACGCCGCAAGCGATTACGCAGCATCTTGTCTCACGCGCACTCGATGCCTACGCTGAGCCGCTTCGTCAAAGACTGCGTTCTGAGATGGCGCAGATCGACAAGGAGAGAACTGTCGGGAGAAGACGACTGACCCTCACAGAGACACGCGACTACCTCTTCCTCAATCGCTGGTCGGACCTCCTGAAGACACTCCGAGTCTATGACCCTGCGTGTGGTTCTGGCGCGTTTCTCGTCGAGGCGTTGCGACAGCTTCACGCCGAGTACACGCGAACGAATGAGGCTATCGGACTGATCTCGGGCGCTCAGCCGCTCTTCGGCCTCGATCGCCTCATCCTCCGCAGCAACATCTTCGGCAGCGACATCCTGTCCGAGTCCGTGGAGATTACCAAGCTCAGCATCTGGCTGCGTACGGCGGCGAAGGACGAACCGCTGGAGAGTCTCGACAAGACGCTCTGGTGTGCCGATTCTCTCGAGCGCACCGAGGATGGCACGTTCGACATCGTCGTCTCGAATCCACCCTGGGGAGCCGACCTCCCCGGCTGGGACGTTGCGACAATCAAGGCGCGCTTTCCTGACTGCGGCGAGGAGAAGGACTCATACGCCATCTTTACGATTCGCGCCTGGGAGCTGCTCAAGCCCGGCGGCATACTTGCCTACATCCTCCCTAATTCGTGGCTTACCGTTGACGGCTACCGACGCTTTCGCCACTGGCTGCTCGCCCACTTCGACCTCATCGAGGTCGTCAACGTCTGGAAGATATTCCCCGACGTGAATCATGATGCCGTGATGATCGTCGCAAGGAAGCGCGAATCCGCAGCATCCGGCGAGGAGTCCAGACCGGTTCAAGTGCGCGGGCTGCAACGCGGCGTGTCGGAGAGAAAGAAGTGGCAGGCACTCGCCGAGCAACGCTGGGCGCTCTCGTTCGACGATGACAGCAAGAGGTGGATGGGGGATCGTACTTGCCGCATCGAGACGATCTATGAGCCGCGTCTCGCGGACGAACTGGATCGCATCAGGGAGCGTTGCGCTCCCCTCGGTGAATGCGCCGCGGTTACGGTAGGAATTCAGGTCTATCACCAAAGGAAAGTGTCGGCCGAGATCATCAAAGCAGACGCGTTCCGCAGTGATACGAAGAAAGGAAGTGACTGGTATCCCTACGTCTCCGGGAATCAGGTTCAGCGCTACTTCGAGGTTCCGCACGGACGAGCGTTCCTGCGCTATTCTGATCAGCTCTGCGACAAGCGGGAATTGGTTCACTACTCCGAGCCGCGCGTGCTCGTGCAGCAGATTACATGGGGCAGGCTGGCGGCATCCTATTCTGAACCTGCGGGAACGTCGCTCTATCTGAACTCGTTGTTCTCTGTCACTCGTCCGCGAGACGGCTACACCCTGCCGTACATCCTCGCCATTCTCAATAGCAGGTTTGCTTCGGGTGCATACGAGCGCTGGACGAATCGCCTCTTCGGAGACAAGTTCCCCAAAGTAAGCAAACAGGACATCGCGACGTTTCCCATACCGGGAGCTCCGGCCGCCATGCGAGACCGTTTGGGGCAGCTCGCTCAGGAGCTTCAGGAAGCATGGCAGCGGATGAAGCAAACGACGCTCTCATTTCGTTTTGTCGCAGAGGCGTTTGACGGCAGTGGGCGGCTGGGCAGCGAGACTCGCTTCTTCTGGAATCTCGACGAGAAAGCGGTTGTGCGCGTCCTCGGCGCAACTGCGAGCGGACTCCAACCTGCGCAAGTCGACGGGTTCGTTTCACGATGGGATCAAGACACCGCGGAAGTTAACAGCCTGTGGAGCCGAATCATGGGCGCTGAAGAAGAAGTAGATGACCTTGTGCGCCAGGCGTACGGCATGGACAAGGCGCTCTACGAGGAGATCATCGCGCGAGCGCCGGCGGTGAAGCTCGAGGATGTCCTCCTGCCGCTGTAGTTAGTTTCGGACACAGGCTGTAGCGACGAGCACGAGAAGCTTTCGTATCAATACGCGTAGAATGACTTGCGTGTTGCAGTTGACTTCCCCGACTTGCCGTGCTACGGGCTACGTCAAGGCACACAACGATGAGCTACGTGCAACATAGTCACGTGCAGTCCACCGAGACGGCATTAATGTCGTCAAGCGCCAGACATGTGCCTGTGTTGGCGAAAGTTATTTATATCTGGACTTCTCCTCCAGCCTTGATGAAGCGTCCTGCCATACTTGTTGCAATTCTTGCGAACGTTCTGGCGGTAGTTCTTCTTGTGCGGTTCGCTCGTAATGGGATTCTACTCGTCGCACATCCGTTGTTGCTTCTCATCATATGTGAACTGCTCTTCGTTCTCTGGAAACGCACGTGGTCTGCGTTTGAGTTGCCGAGCACAGGGGCGGCAGCACTGGCCTTCGCTCTCATTGTCGGGGTAGTCATTCAATCCGCGGCATACCGATTGTTGGATCGGCTTCTTCACCACGCCGAGAATTCCGGGGGTGGGCTAGCAGCAGTTCCAATTTTTCTCTTCTTCTACATTCTCCCACTATTCATTGCGTCGATCCTTCTCCTAGTCATTCTCCTGAGAAGAGCTACGACTTCCCTGCAGCGGAGGCTAGCGTTCGTCATAGGGGTCGCGGCGATCATCTATGGAGCGAGCGCATTTGTCCTGGCGATAGTTGGCGGGAGAATCGTCCTCGTCGGAGGATTCCTCATTCTCGTGCTTGGATACTCGGCTTTCATCTGGGCAACAAGAAGTGTTCGTTCACAGTGATTGAAGGGTGGTCAGGCCATGCGCTTAGCGGGTGGTGAAACTAACATAGAGATGAGGAAGCAAGTATGAGCTACCTCACGATGCGACGCGCTTTGGCGGTGTGCCTTTTCTCATCTGCAACAACGATCATGGCTGTTGGATGCAAAGACCCGTCTCCCGCGAACTCTAACGTCGAGAAGAAGAGCAGCAGTCTCTCCAACGACAGGACGAGCCAGCAGGAGGTCATCGGCGTGGAAGGTGGTTGGATTCGAAAGGAGTTCAATCCCAACGATGCCCGGATTCTTACCGAGGCGCGCTTGTCGGTGCCCGAAGGAGCGCTGGTCAGGCCCATTTCGTTCGAGGTCACGCTATCGCGACAGCCAGCACCAGTACCTGGAAGCCCGCCAGCGTTCGACACCGTGCACGTCGGCCCTTCTGGGACGTGGTTTCTGAAGCCAGCCGAATTGGAGATCTGCTACGACAAGTCGAAGGTTGAGAATGCTGGCATCGTTGATGTATCGTACGCACAGATTCTTACATCCGTCGATGGGAACCCCCCGTGGGAAGTGCTGTCAGTAGCTCGACGGGACACGACGCGTGGATGCCTAGCTGTTTCGTTGCAGCATCTGAGTTACTACTCATTTGTTGCACCTCATATCTATCCCAGCCCAGCGAACGTACTTGGACCGGAAGATAGAGCACCAGTTGTGCTTGTTCACGGTTTTCTCGCCGGGCTCAATCCGAAGGATCCACTCGCAAGCAGTATCACGCTGAATCAGTTCCTTTCCGGCAACTCGGAACCATACGCAACTTGGGGACCAGTGAACGACAATCTTCGCACCTTGCTCGACAGCGAGAGCCTTGGGGCGGTGAAGGCATACGAGGTCGATTACTACACATTCAACAAGATAGAAGCCAATGGCTGCATGTTGAGCGATGCGATCTTGAAAATCGTCGCAAAGCACAAGACGAAGAAGGTGCGAATTGTCGCTCACTCAATGGGTGGGCTGGTTGCGAGGACGTACATTCTTGGCTTGGGAAGCTACGACGGAACCAATGCTTTAGTGGAAGGACCGAGCGCCGGCGTGACAAGCGGAAAGACCTGCCCCTACTTGGACAACGTGTCCGCGTTGCTTACGCTCGCGACCCCGCATGGTGGAACAGGGTGGATCGTCCAGAGTGGGGGAGAAGACACCTCATTCGGAGAAATGTTCGAGAAGTCCGACTTCATGAAGAAACTCGAGAGCCTGTCGATGCCTCCCCTTTCGGACTCCGCATCCTACACTGCACTTGTCGCAGGCAACGACAGTCTTGTGACTCCGTTCTGCTTTCCCGGCACAACGGGCTGCTCAAATCCGGGCGGCTCGTGCTGGTATGTGCAATCGGGGCTGCCTTCAACAACTCAGCTCGGCACGTGCGTAAACTCCGCGAGCATCCGCGACTCACTGTGCGTTGGTGCGCAGGCGAACGGCACGGCAGACCTGACGGCACTCGGCGCATGCCTTTCTGCACCACTTCCTGGGGGCTTGTGCGAAAAGACGATTCCAGATGTTGATCACACAAACGTTGCCAACAACGGAATCGCCTACTTCAACGCCTCCTACCCTCACTGGTACTATAAGTGGATCTGCCACTTCGTCGGAGCCTGCGATGCGAGCAAGGGTGAGCTGCCTGATTGCCTAACCACCCTTCCCACAGCGAAGATCGACTTCCCTCTGGCAAATCAGAACGTCTCGGGGAGTGACTTACAGGTCCAAGCCGAGCTCACCGACAATGGCAAGGACACGAACTTCACTTCGACTATCTCTGCGAAGGTTAGGTCGATCGACTTTCCCGCAGCTGGCACATGGACCCTGCTCCCAACCATGAAGGTCGGGTCCGGTCTGCGTTGGGTAGCGCACGTGGACACGACCATGTTGCCGAATGGGCCACAGAAACTGCAAGTAACGGTTACCGATATCGCTGGGAATGCTATCTCTGCGAGTGTCACTGTCGCGGTCGACAACGCTCCCACAACATGCATCCCCAGCCAGTGCAAAAACGGAATCTGTCAGGGCAACACGTGTGTGCCCTGCAACTCATCCACAACACTTGGCTGCAACGGAAAAGACGTGTGGCAGATTGATCTTTGTGGCAATCCAGTGGCGCTTGTTCAACCACCTTGTCCGGACTACTGCGATGGGGGTAGCTGTGTCTCTGGATCCTCCTCGAGTTCGTCAACATGCGACATGGGAGCATCATGGCAGACGTGCTACACATCCACATTTGGTGGAA
>Ga0209515_10005017_pt1 | contig 17462 bp, 19 predicted proteins | sample Subgroupgradi54m_FD_187454 | JGI IMG/M metagenome (GOLD analysis project Ga0209515, IMG submission 187454) | Subsurface groundwater microbial communities from S. Glens Falls, New York, USA - GMW60B uncontaminated upgradient, 5.4 m (SPAdes)... ...
GTGGATGCCTTCTACCGTACGGTGGTGCGGGAAATTAGTACCCTCATCCCGAACGGATCGGTTTCAATTGAAGTCTACGCCGACCGACACACGACGAGCGAAGCAATGCTTGCGGAAGCACGAGAAAAATATACATGGATCCCGAACGCGCATATTAAGTATCCCACGACCGCTGCCGGCCTTACTGCCGCCGAGCACAGCGTCCGCGAAGGCATGCGCGTCAACATGACGCTCTGTTTTTCGCAGGCACAGGCCGCTGCAGTCTCCGCGGCAACGCGCGGCGCAAAACCGGGCGATGTTTTCGTCTCTCCATTTATCGGTCGACTCGATGACATTGGCAAAAATGGCATGGAACTCATTGAAGACATCATCCGAATGTATCATGCAGGCGACAGTCATGTTGCAGTGCTCACGGCGAGTGTCCGCAGTCTCGATCATTTTATGCGTGCAATCCAGCTAAAGTCGGATATCATCACCGCGCCCTTCACAATTCTCAAAATATGGGCCGACGCTGGCCTTCCCATGCCAGGGAATGACTTTCACTACAGCCCAATCGACCGCACGCCGATCCCCTATCAAACACTCAATCTCAAACAAGACTGGGATGCCTTTGATATTTCCCATCCGCTTACCGATAAAGGAATTGAGCGTTTTTCCGCAGATTGGAATGCGATCATTACATAGTGCATGTATTGTGTTCTTGACATCGGCGGCACAAACCTCCGCGTTGGCGTGTCACGTGATGGGGCTGCGTTGCAGGCCATAAAAATCGCGCCAACGCCGAAACGGTTTACCGATGGCGTCGCATTGATACAAACGTTCGCGCGACAGCTGACTCGCGATAAAAAAATAAAGGCCGTTGTTGCTGGAATGCCAGGGCAAATCGACCAGCGATCACATCGCCATTCCGGCGCCGGAAACCTTCCCGATTGGAGCGGCAAACCGATTGCAAAAACGCTTTCTCGCCTGCTTCACGCCCCCGTACTGCTTGAAAACGATGCCCTGCTTGCCGCACTGGGAGAAGCGCACCGTGGCGCCGGACGCGGATACCCTATTGTCGGCTATCTCACCGTCAGCACCGGCTTGGGCGGAGCAAAAATTGTTGATGGCAAACCCGATGCCAATGCATTTGGATTTGAACCGGGTGCGCATATTATTGAGAGCAAAAAACTGCAAACACTCGAATCATTGGTTTCCGGCGCTGCCGTTTTACGCCGCCATAAAAAAAGTGCCGCATCGCTTTCTGGCGCTGCGGCGTGGAATGAACTCACGCGATGCCTGGCCATGGGAATTCACAATGCGATTCGCTTCTGGTCCCCCGATATCATGGTCATCGGCGGCGGTCTCATGAAACGCATCGCAATGCCACGACTGCAACGGGAAGTAAGAAACTTGTTTACCCAACCGCGCATTCCTAAAATAAAAAAAGCGGCGCTCGGCGATCGCGCTGGCCTCGAAGGCGCACTTATCTATCTCCACCAAAACTTTGCTGTAAAAAAAATTGACCGCCCTTGATGTTATCGCGGGCGGCATGTCGACGAAACGCCGGGAGGGGCTTCGTAGACTTTAGCCCTTCTTGGGGGCCCATTCGGGGATATACCAATGCAGCGTACACTGCTCTCCACCGTCACCCGTACGGGTGACGAAGTCCTTGCCGCTCTCCAGCAGCGCCTCAACACTCGGCTTCAACTCCTCGGTTCCAATGAACCCGAGTCGAGAGGCAATATCTGGCTCCGCGATCCCCTTGTAGTGGTTGGCCAGAACGTGACGACCATCCCAAACGAGGAACAGATCAAGTACGACTGTATCTGTCACGAGGACGGCGGGGTCAACGCCTGCTCCGATTATAAGGAGTAGGTTATTAATGTCCTTCACCCTCAATGAGACCATGACTTCACCTCTTCATTAAGGCTCATATCACTTTTACTAGAGGACTCATCCTGATAATGTGTAAGAGGCCGTATGCGGTCGAACTCCGAAGGCTGAATTCGCATGCAGCGCTTGGACATCGACCGCACTATTTTCAAAGTGCGAAGAATTCTTTTACCATATCCGTAACGGAACGTCAACCCGCGCCATGCGACCCTGACAACACCTACCCTCCAAAAATTCCTCAAGATGGTCTACAATAAGCAATGTCCAAAGGAGAGGTCGCGGGAAAGACTAGTGATCAGCGTGGAGGCGTCGCATAGTGGACTAGTGCGGCTGTCTTGAAAACAGCTAGGCCTGCAAGGGTCTCGGAGGTTCGAATCCTCCCGCCTCCGTTTCGAATACTCAAGGAAGGAACTGCCGATGCAGCAGTTTTTTTGGTTTTGTTATGACAGAGCCGTGTTGACATAAAATATGTAAGTTGCTAATATATTTAGTATCTTATCATATCAATTCATATCAATCGGGTCTCTATGGTCAACCGGAAAGAAATCATTGAGGAACTGCTGCAAAATATGCATGCCATGCGCCACAAGCTTATGGTGGGCTATACGGCAAAAAAAGAGGTTCCTATTACTCCATCGCAAGGGTTTGTACTGCGTTTTGTAGCAAAAAATAGCTCCGTGAATGTAAAAGCCATTGCCGAATCGCTCCATATCAGCAGCAGTGCAGCAACACAGCTCATTGACGGCTTGGTTGGTAATGGATACCTCGTTCGCAAGGATAATCCTGACGACCGAAGAGTGAGCGCCCTCTCTTTATCTGAAAAGGCACACAAACTCTTTAAAGAATTTAAAGAACAAAGCGTCCAAAAAATGACCGAACTTTTCAAGATTTTGACCGACGAAGAACTCGCGCAGTATGCCGATCTCAATAAAAAAATTGCCAGCAACATGCTGAATAATAAAGAATGTCCCGTCAATGATCAAAAAAAATACTATGGATGACAGGAGCTCGGCATGACGTATGGATAAAACGGATAACCAAAAATCGAATCAGTTCAACCTCTCGGGCCTGCTGAAGCCGTATTGGAAACTCATCGCCTCACTCATTGTATTGGCGCTCGCGAGCAATGCGCTCACCTTGTGGCTCCCCCGCTTGCTCTCGCACGGCATTGATCGCTTTTTACGGGCAGAACCATCCGATACGATTCTGTGGCAGTTCTTCGGTGCCGCGGGATGTATCTTTCTGCTCACCTATGCGCAGAGCATCATGCAAACGTTTGCCTCGGAACGCGTGGCGAAAGATTTACGCAATGATCTTTCGGAAAAAATTTCCACCCAGACGTTCGCGGAGGTGCAAACGATCACGCCGGCAAAATTATTGACGAATTTAACATCGGATATTGATGCGATCAAAACTTTTGTCGCGCAGGCGGTGGCAACCGTCGTTTCTTCAATTTTTTTAATTTTAGGAGGCAGCGCGCTGCTCATTTCAATCAATTGGCGGTTGGGCTTGGCGGTGTTAGTGATCATGCCGATCATCGGGGGCACGTTCTTTGTGATCTTACGAAAAGTGCGCTCGCTCTTTTTAAAAACACGGGAAGTCATCGATTGGCTCAATGCCGTCATCAACGAGAGTATCGTGGGGTCGGCGTTAATTCGGGTGCTCAACTCGCAGCAACGGGAGCACGAAAAGTTTGCCGAGGCCAACCGGAAGGCCCGCGACATCGGCATTGGAATCTTGAAACTTTTTTCGGCCATGATTCCGATTATCACCTTCGCCTCAAACCTCGCAATTTTGATTATCTTGATGCTCGGCGGCCGGTTTGTGATTCAAGGCTCGATGACATTGGGAGACTTCGCGTCGTTCAATAGCTATCTCACCATCTTAATATTCCCCATGATCCTGCTTGGCTTCATGAGCAATATCATCGCCCAAGCCCAAGCATCGTATGGACGAATTGCCGCCGTCCTCGCATCGCCCAAACCAACGGAGGAGGGCACGGTCATCAAGAGCCTTCGCGGCAGTATTCAAATAGAAAACGTCAGCTTGTTCTATGGAGAACGAGCGGCATTAAAAAATGTTTCCCTTGCGATTGAACCGGCGAGCAGGGTCGCCATCATTGGCCCGACGGCAGCCGGTAAAACACAATTGCTGAACCTTCTCATTGGATTACTCCAGCCCACGAGCGGAGCAATCCGCTACGATGGTCGCAGTATCAATGACTACACAAGAGAAAACCTTTATACGCAGATCGGGCTTGTCTTCCAGGACAGCATTATTTTTAACATCAGCCTTCGAGAGAACATCGCGTTTAACACCGATGTGACAGAAGAAAACCTCCAAAAGGCCATTCAGACGGCGGAACTTTCTGATTTTATCACCAGTCTGCCGAGTGGCCTGGCTACCATCGTTTCTGAGCGCGGAACGAGTTTATCCGGAGGACAAAAACAACGGATCATGCTTGCGCGGGCCTTGGCCATCAACCCAAAAATCCTTTTACTCGACGACTTTACCGCCCGGGTTGATACACAGACCGAAAAAAAGATTGTAGAAAATATCTCCAAAAACTATCCCGGGTTAACGCTCGTCTCGGTGACACAGAAAATCGCCTCGGTCGAACACTACGACCAGATTGTTGTGCTTATGGAAGGAGAGATCATCGCGACAGGAAAGCATCAGGATTTACTGGCACGCTCCCCGGAATATGTCCAAATTTACCATTCGCAGCAAAGCACCAACACGTATGAACTACGATCTCAATAAATCCGACCGCGCTCAAAAAACATCGCTCTGGCAGGCCATAAAAAAACTATGGCCATTGATCGTTGAGGAAAAGAAGATCGTGATTGTTGCACTCGTCGCGGTAACCACAAACTCTCTTCTCAATCTTATTGCTCCGCGGCTCATCGCCCATACCGTTGATACGTATATTGTCGGCCACGATTATCATGGAGTGCTGGTTTTTTCCGGCATCATTTTTACCCTCTACTCGCTTGCGCTTGTCACGAGCTACCTGCAGACGCGCCTCATGGGTGGGGTGGGACAACGAGTGCTCTATCGCTTGCGGAACCAAATCTTCGACAAACTCCAATCGCTGCCGGTTGCATTTTTTAATCAAAACAAAACGGGCGACTTAATTTCTCGCATTAACAACGATACGGATAAGATCAACATATTTTTCTCACAATCGCTCGTACAATTTTTCGGAAGTATCTTCCTGATGATCGGCGCAGCGATTTTTTTACTCTCGATTCATCTTCGCTTGGGCCTCGCGACGTTAGCCCCCGCGTTTACGCTACTCGTCATCACCCGAATCCTTTCCGCGTGGGTAAAGAAAAAAAACTTCTTGAGCGCGCAATCCCTCGGCGGGATGAGTTCAGAGGTTCAAGAAAGCCTCAATAATTTTAAGGTGATCATTGCGTTTAATCGCAGAGACTTCTTCAAAAAACGCTTTCAAGAAGTGAATGATCACAACTATACGGCGGCCATCGCGGCAGGGGTTGCCAACAATACCTTCACTCCTATTTATGGGTTGGCGTCGAACATTGGGCAGCTGATCGTGCTTGGGTATGGGATCGCATTGATTGCTTCGGGGAATTTTACGATTGGTCTCTTGATCAGCTTTCTTTCGTATGCAAACAGTTTTTATAATCCCCTGCGACAGCTTGCGGCATTATGGTCTAGCTTTCAAGCGGCGCTTGCCAGCTGGGATCGGGTCCATGAAATACTCATCTTAGAAAATAATTTACCAATCGTTGCCGAACATGCCGCTACCGATAGCGATGCGGTGATGGAATTTCGCGATGTTCATTTCCGGTATCCAAATGGCACCGACGTCTTGCATGCCATGAACCTTCGGCTCGAGAAAGGAAAAACGTACGCGCTCGTCGGTCCGACCGGCGGAGGAAAAACGACGACCGCGTCACTGATGGCCCGGCTTTATGATCCGACCGCTGGAGTTGTATTATTGAACGGCAAAGATATTCGCAGCTACTCCGCGGAAGAACGCGCCAAAAAAATTGGGTTTATCTTACAAGAACCCGTCTTATTTACCGGTTCGCTCAGAGACAATATTCTCTACGGCAATGAAGGATATGCGTCCTCCACCAACGAGCAATTGGAAGTCGCGATTCAGGAAGTAGGCTTGGAGCGACTCCTCAAGCGTTTTGATGATGGATTAGAAACAAAACTGACCGCGAGCGGCGATGCCGTCAGTCTTGGCCAAAAGCAACTCATTGCTTTTATTCGCGCCGTCCTTCGGAATCCGGAAATCTTAATCTTGGATGAAGCAACGGCGAACATTGATACGGTGACCGAGCAACTGTTGGAAGACATCTTGCGCAACGTCTCGCCGAACACGACAAAAGTTATCATCGCACATCGTTTGAACACCATTCAAAATGCAGATGAAATATTCTTTATTAATGTGGGCGAAGTGACTAAAGCGGGCTCAATGGAGCAGGCGATGGACATGCTCTTGCATCACAATCGAAAAAGCTAACGACGCCACGTGCTCACGGCTTCTCGATGGTTTCACCGAGAAGGCGGCGAATCATGTTGTCTCCGAGTGCTCTGCCGTAATCTTTCACAAGCCTGGAATCGTAGATTATCTTTTCCATGATATGGAGAGCACTGCTTGGCAGATCGCGTGTCGCATTTGATTCTTGAAAAATATCCTTCCATTTTTTCCATTCAAACCCGCTTAATTCACTTGGATCAATTGAGAGCGATGGCGGTTGATCGCTAAAAACAACCCCGGCGAGCAACGCGCGAGTTCTTTGTTTTGGTGGCATATATGCGCCCAACGGATACCCATCATCGGGGAGGTATGCCATCGGCACAAGCCACACCGTCTCCGGATCATTAAACTTTTTCTCCTTGGCATACCGCATGAGTTCATCGTACGTTCCAGGCCAAACAGAAAAGCGAAACGGATCAGTATCGTGTCGGAGCTCTTCGTTGGTTTCTAATGCCGCATTGATGAGCGAGGCGCGCGGACCATCGGTGACGCGGCTGCCATCCGCAGCAAATACTTCTTTCGCCACCCCATGCGCTGACGTTGATTTTTTGCTCGGGTCAATACTTTTGTGCGGCGAACGCTGCTGAATCAATACCTCTTCTCCACGACAGAGCAGCGTCGTGACAATGAGGTACCGTTTCCCTTGCGCACGAACTTCTTTACGCGTGAGCCGTTCGTCGGTGATATTCCCGTCCTCATCGGTGACATACACCGTCTCACGTACCTGCTCGGCGACACCCTCGATATTTTTGTACCGCGCAGGGTGGATGGCGATGACGTCTTCAGTTTCGGGATCGACATCGATCGCACAGAGCGTCTTTCCTGCCTCATCCAGGACACCCTCTTGAACTGCCCGTTGCTCACGTTGCATCAAGAGATCATTAAGCTCCTCAACGGAACGATCGGGAATCTGGCGAAGGATATCGAATCCTTGTGGCGGATATTGACCGCGTGGATGTTCAGGCATATGCCAGACGACTATACCATAGTCCCCATTGGTGAGCCAAAAGAAGCCCAAATCTTGTGCAGTTTCATCAATTGCTGCTACCATACGTTCACGTTGAGACCCAACTGAGCTATCCTTATGAAACTTTCAAAATATTTCCTCAAAACAACCAAAACCGTCTCGGAGGACGATAAGAGCGTTTCGGCAAAACTCTTGAAACAGGCCGGATTTATTCGCGAATCCGTTGCCGGACGGTTTTATTTCTTGCCGATTGGACAGAAGGTCCAACAAAAAATCATGGCCGTTATTAAAGAAGAAATGGATGCCGCCAGTGCACAAGAAATGGTCACACCCATTTTGCACCCCCTGGAACTCTGGAAGGAAACGAACCGAACGAATACGGCCGGTTTTGAACTCATGAAAGTAAAAGATCGCCGCGGCGCAGAATTTGCCCTGGGCGGAACGGCGGAAGAAATGTTTGTCGATTTGGTACGACAATACAAATTAAGCTATCGCGATCTGCCGTTTCATATTTACCAGTTCTCTGCCAAATTTCGCGATGAGCTTCGGGCACGCGGTGGCTTGCTTCGCGTCAGGGAATTTATCATGAAAGACGGATACTCATTCGATAAAGATGAAGCGAGCTTCACCATTGAGTACGAAAAGATGAAAAAAGTGTACACAAAAATTTTTGATCGTCTCGGCTTGGCAACATCCATTGTCGAATCAGACAACGGCTACATTGGCGGCGAGTACTGTCATGAGTTTATTGCTGAATCCGACATTGGGGAAAGCCGATATTTTGTTGCAGAAAATGGCACCTATGCCGCACACGAAGATGTTGCCGTGTTTGAAAAAGAAATAAAAAATAGTGATGAAAAACAACAGCCACTGAAGGAAGTCGAGGCCAAACGCGGACCAACCATGGAAGATGGGGTTCTGTTTCACGGACTCCCCTTGTGGCAGCAGATCAAAGACGTCCTGTTCGTCGATGATCGCGGAAGATTTATTTTAGCCATTATCCGAGGTGATTGCGATGTGAATGAGATGAAACTCAAGCATCACATCAACGCAACGACACTCCGTCATGCCACCGATGAAGAAATTCGGGAACAGATGAAATCCGAACCAGGGTTTCTCTCGCCTGTTGGCATCAAGAACAATATCGCCACAACAACCGAGCTCGTCATTGTCGCCGATGATTCACTCCGAACCATCGCGAACGCCTACGGGGGCAGTAACAAAAAAAATCACGATCTCCTCAACATCAATATTGATCGCGACTACACGCCCGATATCGAAGGAGACATTGCACTCGCAAAAGCCGGTGACGCATCCTTGAATGGCGCTGGCGCATTGCGTGAAAAGCGCGGCATTGAGGTGGGGAATGTGTTTCAACTTGGCTACCACTACTCGAGCAAAATGAAGGGCGCAGTCTATATTGATTCGGATGGAAAAGAAAAACCATTTTATATGGGCTGCTACGGCATCGGTGTCGGCCGAACCATGGCTGCCATTGTTGAAAAATATCACGATGAAAAGGGCATCACCTGGCCGGAGTCCTCTGCGCCATTCCAGGTGCATCTCATCGCCCTTGAAGGCGCCCAAGACGAAACCGATGCCCTCTACACCGCAATGCGGCAGAAAAGCATTGAGGTGCTCTACGATGATCGCGATAAAACGGCGGGCGAAAAATTTGCCGATGCCGATCTCATCGGCATACCGACGCGTATTTTGGTGAGCAAGAAGTCACTCAAAGAGCAGAGCTGCGAGCTGAAGAAGCGAACCGACTCGACATCAACACTCGTTCCACTGTCGTCGGTGCTCGAGATGCTTTTGTAGGGGTATGACAGTGAGCATCACCTACTTTGTTCACGGCACGACAACCGATAATGAGCACGATCTCGCGACCGGATGGAATCACGGCAAACTCTCGAAACGCGGCAGGCAGGAATCGAAAAATCTCGGCGTACTCGTGGCCCATCAATCGTTTGATGTCGTGTTCTGTTCTGATTTGAAACGCGCGGTTGAGTCGGCAACACTCGCCTTTGAAAACCAATACCGCATCATCCAGGATGCGCGCCTTCGAGAGTGTAACTACGGCGACAAGAATGGAACGCCGGTGTCGGCATTCAAAAACGATCTCAATCGCTTTGTTGACGAACCGCTTCCCCATGGCGAATCCTACCGCGACGTTGAAAAACGAATGGCCGACTTTCTTGCGTTTCTCAAGAAAAACTACGACGGAAAGCACATTGCCATCGTCGCGCACCAGGCTCCACAACTCGCACTCGATGTGCTACTGAAGAAGAAAACGTGGACCCAAGCGTTTGCCGAAGACTGGCGAAAGACGGGAAGCTGGCAACCAGGGTGGGACTATATCCTCGAATAACCATAACCGATTGCATCACTATGAAAAACCCAATCATCAAACATGCGCTCGAGCAGGCACTGGCAACCGCACTCTACGTTGTCGTCATCGCATCATCGCTATTTTACGCACCAACATTCTTTGGAGAAGCAGAAAAGAAGACGGTGTTGATTCCGATCATCATGCTCCTGCTTCTTGTTTTCTCTGCTGGACTCACTGGATCACTCGTCTTTGGACGATCCATTCTCTGGTACCTTGACGGCAAAAAGAAAGAAGCAGTTTCGCTCCTCCTCTATACATTCGGATTCCTGTTGGGCATCATCCTCCTCGGATTGCTCGGACTTTTCTTCATCCAACGCTCCTAGGAGACGACGATGCGTTTGTTGCTCGTTTTCAGTTGTATTACCGGGATCGCTTTGCTTCTTGCGCTTACACAACGGACTATGACGCCCCCGATGACCCTACCACCCTCCACGCCAACAGGAACGATTCGCTCTATTGCCCTCGGCGACTCGTATACGATTGGTGAAGGGGTTGAGCCCGAGCAGCGATGGCCAAATCTCCTCGTGCGCGATCTTCAGGTGCGCGGTATCCCCATCGAGCTTGTCGCAAACCCATCCCGCACCGGCTGGACCACCGCAGATGTTCTCGAGCGTGAATTGCCAGTCGCAAAAACCGCGCAACCGACCTTTGCAACGCTTCTCATTGGGGTCAACGATTGGGTACAGGGTGTTCCAGCAGAAATATTCCGACAGCGACTCGCAACGATCCTCGATGAGACCCTAAAACTCCTCCCCTCCCCGCGACGACTTATCACGGTGACGATCCCTGACTTCTCGGCAACTCCGACGGGAGCGCGCTTTGGTGGCGGTCGTGATATTTCAAAAGGGATCGCCGAATTTAACAGCATGATCATCGAGGAATCAAAACGCCGGGATATTGCGGTCGTTGATATTTTTACATTAAGTCAGGGGGTGCGTAACGACCCAAGTCTCATTGCCGACGATGGCTTGCATCCCTCTGCAAAAGAGTACGCGCTCTGGGAAGCAATGATCCTTCCTGTCGCTCTCGCGGCCCTCCACTAAGGCACTCAAGCACTCCTATGGGTATTCTCTCACTGAAAATCGCTCTTGCCCTCCTCTTGCTGTGGGCCACCGCAAGCCTGATCCGAATGCGCATCCGTATTGAACGAGGAAAGCGCGTAGCCGCAACCGCGGTGGCGTTTGAGCGAAATATACCACATGCAACGACGCGGATTCTTATTGCCGGAGATAGTACTGCGGTTGGCGTTGGCGCCGCACGCCCGGAAGAATCGGTTGCGGGCCGATTCGGCACTGAAAACCCGAATGCTGAAATTATCAACATCAGTCGCAGCGGCAAACGCATCCACGAGCTCCGCGAAGAACTCAACCGCCTTCCCGCACAGAAATTCACACTCGTTGTGCTCATGATCGGGGGTAATGATATTGTGCACCTCACTGATCTTCGATTGGTCGAGGCAGATCTGACCGCCCTGCTGACGATGGCAAAAAAAATGAGTCCGGTAGTGCTGGTGGTGCATTCCGGCAATATCGGCGCAGCGCCGTTATTCCCCTGGCCGGTCGGTCTATTCTACACCTCACGAACACGAAAAATCCGCGCGATATACATACAAAAAACCCAAGAACTTGGCGCAATCTATGTGGATCTATTCAAAGAACGGCACGATGATATTTTTCTCTCCAACCCCGAAAAGTACTACCTCCCCGACCGCTTTCATCCCTCCAGTGATGGCTACGCCGTCTGGTACTCGGCCATCAAGCAGGCACTTGCCTCGGCCGGACCGACACCGGGAATACAACGATAACTAGCCACGGAGTATCGTGAGGCCCCACACTGATTGAGCGCCAGCCTTCTTGAGTGCTCGAGCACAGGCCGTCAGGGTAGCGCCCGTGGTCACCACATCGTCAACAAGCAGAACGCTCCGACCGACGATCCGTTCCGACGGAACACGATCGAGGATTCCAAATGCAGCGCGCACATTCTCAAGACGATCCGCAACGGTCGTGAGCTCAACTTGCGGCGCGGTAGAGCGCACACGATCGAGAAGATCATCATACTCAACCGCGAGGCACTGGCCGACGGCGCGGGCGATGAGCTCTGACTGGTTGTATCCCCGTTCGCGACGGCGGGTGGGGTGCAATGGGACGGCAGTGATCATGAGCCTACTCGCTTCACCGAGCATGGCGCCGGGGAGTAGTGCTGCAATCTTCAAAGCAAAGAGGTTTGCGAGATCTCGCTTTCCGTGATATTTCAAGGCCCATACCAACTGGCGCAGGCGCGGATTGTGGTAGAGTCCAAAACAAAACACGCCCGCGAGGGGTGTTTTGTTGCTGCATGGATCACAGGTTTTTCCAAACATCGAGACGCGATCGCAGAACGGACAACCATGCAGCACCGCAAACGGAAGGCCCAATAGGCACGATGGACAGACAAGCGCGCCTTCAGCTCCGCAAAATAGGCACCACTCCGGGAAAACGGCGTCGAGAAAAATGCGCTGTGCAGCCTTAGCGAATCCACCGAACGTTGTCAATTTTCCATGCATCGCTCTCTCGCTTGAATTTCACTTCAAAATTCTGTGCGTAGGTTTTTTTTGGCCCCGCTCCGGTATCGGTCCGACTGGTTTCCACCACCACGGTTGACGTTCCGGCAGCCCGGTCAAGCGCAGCAACCTTTGCGCGCAATGCGACGGTCGTCGTGGCGGTATATGTCGGTGTACCAGTGCGCTTTTTGGATTCTTTCGCAATGTAGCCGTCGAGCCATTCGGCAAGTGAACTCGTCATAAACGGTCGAAGCGCCGAGAGATTCGCAAATCCGTTTTGGCTTGAATACGTCCCAAAACGTTCCGCAATCATTTTCCCCGTTGGCGCCAAAGTATCGCGAATTTCACTATCACTTGCAGTGGCATCGATGGCAACGATGCTCCCCGCAACCGACGGGCTAGCAGATGCAGATGGTGCGACCGCACTGCTCTGTGTACCGCCCGGGGTGGCAGGTTGGGTCGCGGTTCCCGAAGCGGACCCGACCGATGGAGCCACTGCGTCACTCGCCGGCGTCGACGATGGCGAAGCGGGTTGCGCCGGCAGTGTGCTCGAGGGCACCAACGCAGTCTCCCCCGGCGCTGCAGCACCTGATGTTCTTCGACTCTCAAGTACTTTCAGTGTCACCGCGACCGCAACGCCAAAGAATAAAAATACGCCAGCAATGCTCAACAAAAGTTTTACACGAAAGGACATAGGCTTATTTTGTAGGATTTGCTAAATCAAATTCCTTCTTTGCTTGCTCAATCTCCAAAATCTGACGCGGATCGGAAGTAATGATCTGATCCTCCGTGTACGACGCGATGATTTTGATCGCGGCATGCTTATCGCCCGCAAAGAAAATACCTTCCCCAACCGCTGATTCGAGGAGGAGGTAGCGCTCTCCTTCGGTGAGTAAAAAGGTTTTTGCAATTGGCTCAATGGCCGAGGGCGCCTGCTTCATCAGCACGCGGATGGAGCTGTTGTTTAAAATGGCCTGGCCATAGGCCGATTGCAAGAAATCCTGGACGTCTTGGGTGATGGTGGTCAATCCCAGGTAATACTTGCGGCAGCGTTTTGCAAGCGCGTAGATAAATTTTGCGCTATCTTCTTGCTGCATCAACCACCAGGCCTCGTCAATGACGAGAATGCGTTTTTTCAACTCACTGCGAACCACATTCCAAATGAAGTTGACGATGGTATAGATCGCAATCGGCCGCAGCTCATCTTCAAGATCACGGACCGAAAAAACGACAAACTGATTTTTCATGTCGACATTCGTCGGGTTGTTCAAAAGCCCAGCAAAGGTGCCTTCGGTGTACTTTTTGAGCCGCAACGCCAGGTTCGCTCCCCCCTCCATCCCCCCCAATACCTCCTCAAGATCTTTAATGAGCGGCGGTTCGATACGGGTGAGGTCGGCGCTCGCGGTGATATCTTTCTTTGCGTACGATTCGAGCAATGCGCGATCCATGAGCGAATCTTCCTCGTGACTGAAGTTCCCCAGCATCAACCGCAGCAACCCTTTGAGCGTGATGACTGCAGAACGAATAATATCTTCGGCCGAGGTCGCATCGTTTGAAACCGCTCGCGGAAGATCAAAGGGGTTGATTTTTGCCGACCCGGAGAGCGTGATGTTTACATAGGTGCCGCCCACCGCATCGCACAGATGCTGGTATTCTCGCTCGGGATCAATGACAACGATATCCGTGCCGTACATGAGCGTGCGGAGGATCTCGAGTTTAATGGCGTACGATTTTCCTGCACCCGAGGTCGCGAACACGACCGCATTGGCGTTTGGCAAGGAAAACCGATCAAAGATAATGAGGCTGTTGTTATGCCGATTGATCCCGTAGAGAATGCCGCGATCCGACGAAAGGTCGCCCGAGATAAACGGAAAGGATGATGCCGCCGGAGAGGTGTTCATGTTTTGTGAAATTTGCAGCTCGTCCCGGCCGAGGGGCAAGGTGGAGAGAAAGCCCTGTTCGGCCTGGAAGAATACCTTCCGTGAATACACAAGATGCGAAGCAAAAATCTGCTCAACTTTATCCGAAAGTTGGTCGAGCAATTCTTTCGATTTTGCGTACACCGTCACATAGAGTGCGAACTGAAAAAATTTCTCGGTGCCTTGGGTGAGTGAATCGCGAAGTTCTTCGATGTCTTTGAGTGCCGTCTGTCGCATGGGGTCGCGCGGGCGCCCTTTCTCTTGATCGGACGATAACTGGGCCTCGAGTACGCCGACTTTGTTGCGGAGCTGCTTTAAGATGACACCGGAATCCATCGGATAGAAGAACATGCTGATATCAAGCGGCGCAGAAAAATTGATAATCGGCGCAAACCACCCCACGGTAATGAATCGCGGATAGGCCATGACAAACAGCGTACGCGCAAACGTTGAGCCGACGAGCACATGATCACTCTCCACTCGAAAACTTGCCGGCGCAATGAGATCGCGCACGGAAACAATCCCGCGCGCCATGGTACGCTGGGCCTCGAGGAGCTCCTTCGTCTCTTCAGGACTCACCGGCGCTACAGGAGCGAGAGGAACGGGAATATCTTTCTCTTTTTGAAAACGACTCAACAGCGACATAGCAGCGTTACGTTTCCAACTTTAATTCTCCCACTTCCGGCAACGCTTCGACGCGCGCGATATCGGGGTTGTACGTCGCGTAATAGAGCTCGATGAGATGCTGGGTCGACAGTGGCACCGACCGCAGTCCAATACCGGCGAGACCACCGACCACGTGATCGACACGCTCGGTTAACCCCTGGCGCGCACGCGTAAAGTCGTCGCTGCTTAAGCGCACGCTCTTGCCGGGATTAAACATGGTGAGCGCACGAGAAAAAAATCCGCTGGCGCGATGGGCAACGCCCGCAGGATCATACGGGATGACAACATAGAAACGTTTCGTCATGATTTCGGCCAACTGCACCAGTTCGCGGACAAAGCCGCGGTAGTCTTTCGTCTGCATTCGCAACAATTCATTCGTCTGTTCTTTCTCCAAATTTTCAAGCTCTTTGAGATAGGGATCAATCGAGAGCGGACGCGATTGAATGACGATATGGAGCGGGTGCTCGAGTGAGTTCAAAAATGCGACATACGCCTGAATGGTGGCCTTTTGCTCTTCGTCGGATTTCAATGAAAAATTGAGCGATGATACCAAGAGCACCGCGCGCAAGGTTCCATCTTTTAACACAACAATATCATCGCGAATCTGCGCAATGTTTAAGAAGGTTTGCGTCGACGGCATGTGATCAAGTTTGGACATCGCGATGCATGTTCCGTAGTCCATGATTCATGATCGCAGTATACATGATTCACGGCCTGCGGTCACCTTTGCGGATGACGTTCAGCCTCGTGAATCATTCCGCCGGTGTCAACCAAGAGCGCGAGTTCTGCAATGGTGCGTGCTTCGGCGTGTGGCGGGCGCGCTGTTGCGCGATCTGCCTTTACCGAAGGAATGTGCTCAAAAATGGGGTCGCTTGATTCTCCCAATTTTTTCCAAATCCGTACCCGGGGCCGTTGCACCACCCCAAAGACATCAAGGGTAAACTCGTGGAAGGGGCGTCCGTTCACCCGTAAAAAAGCGACAACGCCAGTCACGACCGCAATCACAAACGCCAGCACCAAAAACAGGCTAAAATCGGCAATGCGATAGGCAACAAAAATCAGTAAGAGCCCAACGAGACTAATAAAAAACTGTCGGGTCGTGATCGGCCCAATAATCCGATCTTCGACATCAATAAATTGGGGAACAGTAAATTGCTGCACAAATCGAGGTTTTAGGTTATAGGTACTAGGTATTAGGTACGGCGAGTTCGAGTTTATGAATAAGCGCGTTGAGCATCCGCATGACCTCTGCAAGGAGACTATCGACATGATCATGGGATAGTCCTCGTCCCAAAGAGAGATTTTTAACGATTTCTAATTGCGTCTCGAGTTCGGCGCCTGACCCAAAAGCATCAAGAAGAAAGTGGCGATAATCTTTTCGCGTCCCTCGCATTTTTCCTTCAGCAATATTTGAAGGAATCGAAACGGATGCACGACGCATTTGACTCACCAAGCCATACCGCTCTGATTCTGGAAGTTTACCGGTAAGGTCATAGATGGCAATAACGAGCTGCATCGCCTTCTGCCAAACGGTAAGATTTCGATACGACGTCACTGCCATAACCTAAAACCTATCATCTAAAACCTAACACCTTCACAGCCCGAGCCACTCATTCAAGGCTCCGATGGCACGGAACTCTTCTGCGGTGAGCGTCTCCTTTCCTTCTGCTGCTAATTTCTTTATCGTCTCGGGTACCGGCACCAGTCGTTTGAGGCTCTCGCGGCCAATTTCGAGATACAGCAAAAAAACAACCGAATGTTTCCAGTATTCGACCGCGGCGATCTTCGTGCTGTAATTCTCTTTTGCGAGCGCTTCCGTCTTCCGTTTCAACACCTCAATGCGGCCGTCAGCGGTATCCGCAAGCCGTCGAAAATCTTCCAGGGTCAGCTGAAACTCTCCCGCAGGACTCACGAGTGTGCTCGCCGACTTGTTTCCTCCTGGCCACCAACGCTGCGTGCCTGTACTCGCTCCAGAACGCGGTTCTGGGGGACGGATATCCACCAGCGAGGGGCGAGACGGCGTGCCGTTTTCTGTTGCAGCACGGGTGACGGGAGCCCGGACCGGTGCGGGTGCGGGCTTGCTGGGACGCGTCACCGTGACGGGTGGCGTTTCTGTATTGATCACTGGAATTGAGGGTGGTTGCGATGCTTTCGGTGCCTCTACTACGGGGATGATGGGCTGGCGAGCACGCGGTGGCGGTGTCGGGAGCTGGGCAAAGACCGTGCTCGTCGCTACAGGTGCCGATGGAGCAATGACCGGTGGCTCCGGCTTCGGTGGCGCTGGCAATGCGCGTTCCAGAGATGCGGTCGTATACGGTCCAGTAGCTGCCGCCCGCGTGATCACATCAATGCACGTTTTTGCAGCGCCGGAATCAAAACCCAAACCCCCAATTTTTGGCGAGCGCAACAAAAACGCTTCAATCTCTTTGAGCTTCACTCTCCCAGTCAAAAACAGGGTGATGAAGCTATGAAGCCGCCGACCAAGCACGTCGTCCGATGATGGCACTGCGCACTGCTGTACAATCCGCTCTGCAACCGCGTCGAGTCCATCATCATGGAATGGCGCCGGAGCCGCAAACACCGTA
>Ga0209515_10005018_pt1 | contig 17461 bp, 19 predicted proteins | sample Subgroupgradi54m_FD_187454 | JGI IMG/M metagenome (GOLD analysis project Ga0209515, IMG submission 187454) | Subsurface groundwater microbial communities from S. Glens Falls, New York, USA - GMW60B uncontaminated upgradient, 5.4 m (SPAdes)... ...
ATGACGTCTGCGCGGCCATCAAGTAAATGCAGCTCCCAGCCCTCCAGGAACTCGTTCACAAGACCCGCGACGCGCGCCGCAAGCAGACCCTGCCGAAGTTTCCCGCCAACGAGCGCGACCAGCTGATTAAGAAGTACCATCCCGATCATCGCGAGAACGCCTACCGCCCGATCAAGTTCGGCCCGAACGCTGGCGAGAAGACGGTGCACGAGCTGGCCGCCCTGCTGGAAGGCGACAGCCCGGTGTCGGCCGATGCGGACCTGACGCCGGCCTATTCCACGGACGTGCTGGTCGTCGGCGGCGGCGGCGCCGGCTGCGCGGCCGCCCTGCACGCTCACGCGCACGGGGCGAAGGTTTTGCTGGCCACGAAGCTGCGCCTGGGCGACTCCAACACCGTCATGGCTCAGGGCGGCATACAGATCGCGATCACCAGCGAGGACTCGCCCGTCCAGCACTTCTTGGACACCCTCAAGGGCGGCCACATGAAAAACGACCACCAGCTCCTCAAGACGATGGTGGAGGAGGGACCGTCCATCGCCAAATGGCTGCTGGAGCTCGGCGTGCTGTTCGACCGCGACGCCGACGGGAACCTCCACGTGAAGAAGGGAGGGGGGAGCTCCAAGCCAAGGCTGTTGACCTGCTCCGACTACACCGGCCTCGAGATCATGCGGGTGCTGAAGGACGAAGTGCTGAATAAGAAGATCCAGCTCCTGGAGTTCAGCGCGGCCGTCGAATTGCTCAGCGACGGCAACGGCGCCTGCACCGGCGCGATCCTGCAGGACCTGGACAACAAGCGCCTCTTCGTGGTGGCCGCCAAGGCGGTCATCCTGGCGACGGGCGGCATCGGCCGCCTGCACATCCAGGGCTTCCCGACCAGCAACCATTACGGCGCGACGGGCGATGCGCTGCCCATGTCGTACCGGATCGGGGCCAAGCTGCTGCAGATCGACACTTTCCAGTACCACCCGACCGGCGCGGTGTACCCGGAGCAGTTGATCGGCGCGCTGGTCACGGAGGGCATCCGGTCCGAGGGCGGGCATCTGGTGAACGCCAAGGGCGAGCGGTTCGTGAACGAGCTCGACACCCGCGACGTCGTATCCTCCTCGATCATCCGCGAATGCGAGGAGGGGCGCGGCGTCCGCACGGTGACGGGGCGGCTCGGCGTCTGGCTCGACACGCCGCTGCTTGATGTGGAATCGGGCCCGGGCACGCTGGAGAAGCATTTCCCCGCCATGGTCCGCCAGTACAAGCGGTACGGACTGGACATCACGAAGGACCCGGTGCTCATCTACCCCACGCTCCACTACCAGAACGGCGGCGTACAGATCGACGTGAACGGCGAGTCCGGCGTGCGCAATCTCTTTGTGGCCGGCGAGGCCTCCGGCGGGCTGCACGGGCGGAACCGTCTGATGGGCAACTCCCTGCTGGACCTGATGGTGTACGGCAAGCGGTCCGGCAGCACCGCCGCCGAGCGCGTCAAGTCCATGACGCACGGCAAGCTGGCGCTCGAGCATCTGAAGCGCTTCCGGACGGAAGCAAAAAAACACGCCGGCGCGCTCGAAGCCCGTTCGCCGATGCTGTTCCCGGATTACGTCAGGAAAGAAGGCTAAAGTAAAAGGACCACATGAACATTCATGAATTCCAGGCCAAGCAGTTGTTCGCACTGTTCGGCGTCCCGGTTCCGAACGGCAAGGAGATCAAGACGCCGCTCGCGGCCGAGAAGTGGGCGGAGAAGCTGAACGCTCCGGTGTTCGTCGTGAAGGCCCAGATCCACGCCGGCGGGCGTGGGAAGGCAGGTGGCGTCAAGATCACGAAGAACCGCGCCGAAGTCCCCGGCCTCGCCAAGGAGCTGTTGGGCAAGACGCTGGTCACGCACCAGACCGGGCTGAAAGGGCGCAAGGTCCGCCGCCTGCTGATCGAGGAAGGGGCTGATATAGCCAAGGAGCTCTACCTGAGCCTCCTCGTGGATCGTGATTCCGGCTGGCCCCTGTTCATCGCCAGCACCGAAGGCGGCATGGAGATCGAGGAAGTAGCCGCCCACACGCCGGAGAAAGTGCTGAAGGAGCCGATCGATCCGGCCGTCGGGTTCCAGGGCTACAATGGGCGCAATCTGGCCTTTGGTCTGGGGCTGCCGAGCCTCGAACCGACAATCATGGGTCCCTTCATCACGATGCTCGGCAACCTCTACCGGCTGTTCATGGAGAAGAACGCCTCGCTGATCGAGATCAACCCCCTGGTGATCACTACCGATAAACGCCTTGTCGCGCTCGACGGCAAAGTCTCGTTCGACGACAACGCGCTGTTCAAACACGCGGACGTGCAGGCGATGCGCGACCTGCACGAGGAAGAGCCGCTGGAGATCGAGGCCACCAACAACAATCTGAACTATGTCAAGCTGGACGGCAACATCGGCTGCATGGTGAACGGCGCGGGCCTGGCCATGGCGACGATGGACGTGATCAAGCTGGCTGGCAGCGAGCCGGCCAACTTCCTGGACGTGGGCGGCGGCGCGACGAAGGAGACGGTCGCGGCCGGGTTCCGCATCCTGCTCAAGGACCGGAACGTGAAGGGCATCTTCATCAACATCTTCGGCGGGATCGTCCGCTGCGAGCGCATCGCGCACGGCGTGATCGAGGCGGCGAAGGAAGTGGAGATCAAGCTGCCGGTCGTGGTGCGGCTCCAGGGCACCAACGCCGAGGAGGGGCGCAAGCTGCTGCTGGAGTCGGGCCTCAAGGTGGATGTGGCGACGGACCTCTGGGAGGCGGCGCAGAAGATCGTGGCGATGACGGGGAAGAAGCGGAAGAAAGCGGAGGCGACCGCGTCATGAGCATCCTGGTCAATAAGAACACGCGGGTGGTGGTGCAGGGGATCACGGGCAAGGAAGGCTCGTTCCATGCCACGCAGTGCAAGGCCTACGGCACGCAGGTCGTCGCCGGCGTGACGCCGGGCAAGGCTGGCCAGGAGGTCGAGGGCATCCCGGTCTTCAACACAGTCCGTGACGCGGTGAAGAAGACCCAGTGCGACATCTCGCTGATCTTCGTGCCGCCGTCGTTCGCCGCCGACGCGATCCTCGAGGCCGCCGACGCCGGCATCCGGCTGGTCATTTGCATCACCGAGGGCATTCCGGTCAACGACATGGTAAAGGTGAAACGGGCCCTGCGCGGGCGGGATGTCCGGCTGATCGGGCCGAACTGTCCGGGGATCATCACGGCGGACGAGTGCAAGATCGGCATCATGCCGGGCTTCATCCATAAGAAGGGCCGGGTAGGGGTCATCTCTCGTAGTGGCACGCTCACATACGAAGCAGTCAACCAGCTCACGACACTCGGCCTTGGCGAAACGACCTGCATCGGGATCGGCGGCGACCCGATCATCGGGACCGGCTACATCGACCTGCTGGCGCTGTTCGAGAAGGACCCGGAGACTGAAGCAGTGGTGATGATCGGGGAGATCGGCGGCGACGCCGAGGACCGGGCCGCGGCCTTCATCAAGCAGAACATTCGCAAGCCGGTGATCGGCTTCATCGCGGGCATCACGGCCCCGCCGGGACGCCGCATGGGTCACGCCGGCGCGATCATCACGGGCGGGAAGGGCACGGCGGCGGAGAAAATGGCCGTCTTGGAAGCCGCCGGCGTCCGCGTGGTGCGCAACCCCGCCGAGATCGGCAAGACCGTCCTGGAGGCCCTCAGCCCCCGCTGCACTGTGTAGGGGTCACGGCAGGCGGTTCTGCAGCAGGAGCATCAGCAGTTGGCGTAAGCGGGCCTCCTCCTCCGGCCTGATCTGTGAAAACACCACCCCAATCCGTGTCCCGTTCACCGTTCGAACCCTCGCCCCATCGATCTGGATCGGCGGCTCCTGGTCCGTCACCTGAAACTGCAGGCACAGGCAGTCCCCTCTTGGAACCGGGACTCTGGTGTCGATCGTACAGCCCCTGATCGAAAGGGCAGTGATAGTCCCTTGAATCGGCCGGGCGTCATCTTTTGCAAAGGTCAGGCGGAAATACACCTGGTAGTGCACTGGAATCCGCTCGTATTCCCGTCCGGGCTTGTGGTTGCCCCGCCAGAGGACGGCCAGAAACCGGTGAGTGCAGAGCTGGCAGCGCAGCGGGCCGATGGCCAGGAAACGCAGGAGATGCTCAAACGGCCCGCGGCGGGGCGCTTCTTTCACCAGCCACATTCCGCATTGCGGGCAATTCGGCATAGATTTCCGGTCGCAATAATAAGTAAAATTTGTATCTAACGCACTGGTAGGATAGGCCAAATGGCTCAAGAAATCGATAGGGAAGCTGTAAGTCAGCTTGACCAGGCGCCGCTTCCCGCGTATAGTGACCTATGACGTTTGAGCCAGCTGACTATCCTGTCCCTCGCGTTTCCTGATCTCTCCTAACGCGTTCGATTCCCCAGTCTCCGCCGCTCCTACGCCAGAGTCTCATGGTGCGCTGACACTTTTGACTGTGTCGAGCCCAGGGAGGTCCACAGATGAGCTGCTTACGGTGCCATGGCTTGATGGTGCCCACCAGGTTGGAGGAAGCGGCAGGCGTCACAAGCGGCGGATCTTTATCCGGATGGAAATGCCTACTGTGCGGTGAGGTCATTGATTCCGTCATCGCAGCCAATCGGAAACATCCCCAGGAACCAAAGCGGAACCGGGCCCGTCTTCGCAATGGCGCCGTGCCGGCGAAAGCCGGTGCGTCCAGGCGCCTGGCAAATCGTTGAGATCATCTGATGGCTCAAGAACCTTCCCAATCGGCTGTGAACTCTCCTGGCTTCGTGACTTTCGCCAAATGCTTCTGCATTAATCCGGTCTATATTAATCCGGTCTATGGCGGAGGACACTATCAGAAGCGCAAGGGGTGGGTCCTGATCGACCTGGCCACAAGGGCGGAGACGAACTTCAAGACGTTGCGTGACGCCAAGCATCACCTGATTCGCCTCTACATGGAGACGACTCCAAAGATCATTCCAGCAGAAGGGTGCTGAAGGGCCTGCCATGGACGAGACTGAATTGAGCGAGTTGCTGACTGCGCCCGGTTTCTTCCGGTTCCTGGCTCAACAGGCGAAGCTGGATTCCGAGGAAATCAAACGGATCTACATGCTCGGCAGGCCATGGGGGCTGTGGCCGCCTGACCTGGACATAAGCCATGAAGCGGCCGAGGTCGGCGTCGATGTGTTCACGTATCTTGCCGCACTACAGCCGTTGCTCGACATGGACACAAAGGAGAAAGAGGCGCAGCTGAATACCTACGAGGCCACGCTGACCGGGGGTGAAACCACGCAGTTGATTCCGGCTGTTCGTGCCCAGGTGGAGAAGGTCGCCGCGTTATCGAGAGAGGACGAGGCAACCATTTGCCGCATCCTCCATGCGCTGTACGCCTATCGTCAGCGTGTCGGCCGGTTGTCTATACAGAAGGTCGGCGAGTCGTCGAGGCACAAGATGGAGCAGGGTAAGGCGGCCGCCATCGCGAAACTCCAACGCACCCTAGCCACGGAGCTTGAGCAACGCAAAAACCTCCCGTAGAGTTTTAAGAAGCAGCAGGCTCGGACGCGGGAAGCGGAATCTTCGGCGCGGCAGGCGGCTGGACGTCTTTGAGGAGCGACTCCTTCAGCGCTTGAATGGACCTTGTGGTATCGCCCGGCGTCGATCCAAACGGGTCCCCCAGGACCTTGATTGCTTGATTGATCGCTTTCGTCATCTTCGCAATTTGCTCATCGGGCGTCATTGAGAGTCCTCCTCGTTAAGCTTCGCCATCCCATTGAGACATTGTACCACGTCCCTGCAGCGCTATGTGGTCCCCCTGTTGGTTTCAGACCGAGACGCCCCAGAGGGTCTTGGCCATAAGACCGATCGCGTAGGTGATGGCGACCGCGCAGGCGATGATGACCAGGTTGGTGAGGATGCGTTTTTTGATGTCCATGCCGGAGAGGAATGCCAGCACCATGGACACCAGGATGATCATGCTGCCGGCCGTGAGGAGCGAAAACAGCGCGTCCTTCGCGCCGAACAGGACCGGCAGGACGGGGACCATGGCCCCGGCGATATAACTGCCGCCCACAACCAGTGCAGAAGCGAGCGGCTGTTCTTCCACCTCGGCTACGACCGTATCTGCCTTCAGAAACTGCTGTCTGTCCGATTCCGTCTTTTTGACTTCCTTCTCGGAGCCGACCGCGACATAGATGCCGGCGCCCATGGAGAGCGACCCGGCGACGGCCGTGGTGGAGGCGGCGATGAGGACGGTAGCCGCATCGCCGAAGGCCCCGAAGAATCCGCTGACGGCCCCTAGGATCTCGACCAGCCCGTCGTTCATTCCCAGAAAGATATTGCGGATCTTCTCCGGATTGATCTTCCGTTCGGTCAGTTGGGTAACCAGCACATCCTCGTGCTTGAACTCGTCTAACAAAATGCCTTCGAGCGCGTGGCCCAGCGGCTGGCCTTTATAACTCTTCCACAGCGACAAGTACTTCCGTACTCCGTGCACCTCGATCGCCTCCAGCACCAGATGTACGGCCGTTGATCCGAAGATGTGGCACACCAGAATCATGCCCTGGAGCTTGAGGCGGCGGGGGAGATCGAGGGCGATCAGTTTGAGGTCGAAGAACTTCTGCCAGAAGGCGAGGTGCTGCGTCTCGACCAGGACGAGCTCGTCGAGCACCTTCCGGGATTCGCCGCCTATGATCTCGCGCAGGGCCTTGTAGAGCGACAGATCGAACAGCTCATCCAGGATGAGTTGTCTGGCAAGCTTGGGATCATGTTGTTGGGGAGTCGGCATGACGCTGATTCTATCAGATATCAGGACGCGAGTGGCGCGGAGCGGGGGCTCGTCGCCTGGAGGCGAAAGGCTAAAGCCGATAAGGGGTAGGGTCAGCGACAGGACCCACGGAAAAGAAGAAGCCCTGTCTTGCTTGGAGCAACCCGCCGAGGATGAGATTCAACTCCTCTTCGGTATACTTCCCTTTGAATCCGTCAGCGATGTCTTGCAGCAGTTGATTTCTGCGATCTGCTTCGCGCAGAGTGGGTCATGGGCGTGAGAGTGGGCCGCATCGTATTTCTCGTTCTGTTCGCCGTGCTGGCCCTGGTGGAGGCCGAGTCCCCCTCGCCAGCCGTGCATTGGGGCGGCATCGGTTATCCGGATCAGCACACGACGCTCACGGCCGGGTTGACGGTCAATCGGTTTACCGAATTCGATAAAGAAGTCCCACCGACGCGCTACGATTCCACTCTCCGTGAGACATTTGGATTGAACCTTCTCTCGCTGAGTTGGACGAAGCATTGGGGACAGAGTGGGACTGCGTTTGCAAACCTGAGCACCAATCTCACGCTGGGCATCGGGCCCACCGCAGACGAGCCCAGCAAGTTCGTTCAAAACGAGCTCCATCACGCCCTCGGTTTCCGGCAGGTGCCATCGGGCGCGTTGCGAGAGGACACCGACGCGATGGTTGACGGGTCGGTGACCGGCTGGGCGCGAGGGCTCAACGGGCTTGGGCAGCCGAAGGAGTTGTTCGGAGGCGCCGGCGTTGCGGTCGGCACGCTCTACCAGGAACTCTATGGAAGAGCCGGCCTTCGCCGGCTGCACCCCTTCCCGGACTGGGAGAGCCCTCCCCTGGCGCGCTACGTGGGGCCGATTGGAGTGCGTTTCTCGGGCATGGGCCGCTACAGCAGGGTGTTCGACGGCGCCGTGTTGCACGCCGTCAAGCCGTCCGCGACCGTCTTGCAGGTCTCCGGAAGCGTTGGATCGTACGGGACCGGGGAGGATCCGCCTCCCTGGGAGATGGAGCTGACCTTCACATGGGATTCAGGTCTTTTTGTGAACGGGGTTGGCCAGAGTCGCAAGGAATTCTTCGGGTCAGGGTCCGTCGCCATCAGTTTCTTCCGGTTTGAAACCTGGAATGACACCTTCAACCACAAGGATAAGGGGCCGACGGGCGGGGCCACGCTCACCGTGGATCTCCTCCGCGCCTTTCCCGCGTTGAATCTCGGCTTCTTGCGGTGATCGATTGGCGGACGGAACGTGACTTGGTGCTCTTGTGGGGAGCAGTTCGGCTTACGGCCTCGGCCGGTACCAGTCGATGTTGGAGGCGCGGCCGCTGAGGAAGGTGATCTCGATGAGCCACTCGTCTGGGGTCGTATAGACCCAGCGCTCGATATTGCGGCCGAAGCGGAAGACGTGCTTGGGGTCGCCGACCCGGGTCAGGATCTCGGCCTCGGTCATGCCCGTGTCGAGCATGCGGAACTTTTCGAAATCGATCTCGCCTTTGGGCTTCGGCTTCTCCTCTGAACGGCGTTCCTGGGGGGGAAACTTCTCGTACGACTTGCGCGGCTGATCCCTGAAAGTGCGGTCCTTGTCGAGGTCCGGCGCCTGCGTGATGCCTGCTGGCGGTGTGTATTGTTTGCAGTCCTTTAGCGCCCCAGGGTCGGTCGTGTAGATCTCCGATCCGTCCGCCTGATGGCAGAGCCACAGCGGCTCGTCGGCCTGCGAAGGCGCGGCCCAGAGCAGCCAAACGCTTACCGTCACGATGGTAATGAAGCTCACCCGATCCTCATCGCCTCGCTGACTTCTGAGATGGTTTTTGCGGCGACGGCGCCGGCTTTCTTGGTGCCAGCGTCGATGACCTCGTCCACGAGCTTCGGCTTCTGCACGAATTCGCGGCGCTTCTCCCAGGTCGGGGTGAGCAGCGTCACCAGCCCGTCCGCCAGCAGTTTCTTGCAGTCGATGCAGCCGATCGCGGCCGTCCGGCATTCCTTGTTGACCTGATCGATGACGGGCCGAGCCGAGATGGACTTGTGGAGGGTAAAGACCGGACAGATATCCGGGTTGCCCTTGTCGGTCCGCCGGATGCGGGCTGGATCGGTCACCATCGTCTTGAGCTTGGAGCGAAGCGTCGCTTCGGGATCGGAAAGGTCGATCGTGTTGTTGTAGCTCTTGCTCATCTTGCGGCCGTCCGTACCGGGCACCTTGGGGATCTCCGTCAGCAGGGCCTGAGGCTCGGGAAAGACCGGCTTGTAGAGCTGGTTGAACCGCCGGGCGATCTCCCGCGACAGCTCCAGATGCGGAAGCTGGTCCACGCCCACCGGCACGAAGTTCCCCTTGTAGAGCAAAATATCGGCGGTCTGCAGGACGGGGTAGCCGAGAAAGCCGTACGTCGAGAGATCGCGGCCCTCGAGGTTCTCCTGCTTCTCCTTGTACGTCGGGTTCCGCTCCAGCCAGGGCACCGGCGTGATCATGGAGAGCAGCAGGTGGAGGACCGCGTGCTCCGGCACGCGCGATTGGATGAAGAGGGTGGAGCGCTCCGGGTCGAGCCCCGCGGCGAGCCAGTCGATGAGGACCTCGCGCGTGTACTCCCGGATGCGGCTCGTGTCCTCGTAGTTGGTCGAGAGGGCGTGCCAGTCGGCGACGAAATAGAAGCACTCGTGCTCCGCCTGGAGACGCTTGAAGTTGTCGAGCGCCCCGAAAAGATTGCCCAGGTGCAACAGGCCGCTCGGCTGCATTCCGCTGAGAACGCGTTTCTTCATGCTATGACGCGAAGGTCGAGATGATCGTGGCCGTCAGCGTATTGATCAGAGGCCCTATCAGGCTTCCGAACAAGTGGACCTGCGGATCCACCATGACCAGGAAGAAGATGATCAGCATCCCGTAGGGTTCCAGGCGGCTGAGCGTCTCGGCCTGCCGCGGGGGCAGGAGGCTGACGAGGATGCGGCCGCCGTCGAGCGGAGGGATGGGGATCAGGTTGAAGACCATCAGCACCAGGTTGATCTGCACCGAAAAAATGCACATCCAGATGAGAGGCACCAAGATTATGCCCAGCAGGTCTCTCCGCATGCCGGAATCCCGCAATGAATTGACGACCGACGGATCAACGGCGAAGATGACGCTCAGGATCACCGCGCTCGCGACGGCCAGGAGGAGGTTCATGCCGGGCCCGGCGGCGGCCACGAGGGCCATGTCGCGGCGGGGATTGCGCAGGTTCCAGGGAATGACCGGCACGGGTCTGGCGTAGCCGATAAAAAAACCGGGTGAAAAGAAGAGGCACAGCAGCGGGAGCAGGATCGTTCCGAAGGGATCGATGTGGGCTCTTGGATCGAGCGTCAGCCGCCCGTCCAGGCGCGCCGTCGAGTCGCCGTAATGGTTCGCGACCCACCCGTGGGCGTACTCGTGGAACACCATGGCGAATATGAGCGGCAGCGCCACGTACGAGAGAGTGTGAAGAGTCTGGCCGATGCTGTTCATCGCGCGTCGGTTACCGATACGAACTTGCCGTTCTTCACCTGGACGATCGCGTAGCGCCGTTCCAGGCTGCCCGCCGGCGTCATGGTCAGCGGGCCGACGAGACCGGGCACGTTCTTCGCGTTTTTCAGGCTCTCCCGCAAGGCCCGGCCCGTCGTCGCTCCCTTCAGTATAGCATCCAGAGCCAGCTTGGTGGCTTCGAATGCCTGTGCCCCGAAGGAGGTCGGGGGCTGCTGAAAGCGCTTCACGTAGCGTTCCACGAAGTTTTGCACGGCGGGGTCGGGACTGTCCATGGAAAAGCTGTCGGCGAAGACGGCGCCTTCGACCCCGCGGGGGTCGAGGCGGATCAACTCCGGCGAGTTCATGCCGTTGGTCCCCAGCATGCCGACGGAGGCCGCGTAGAACCGGAACTGGCCCGCGATCAACCCGACCTTCTCGGCGTCGCCAGGCAGGAAGATTGCGTCGAAGCCCGGATAGTAGATCTTGTCGCTCTTGCCCTTCTTGGTGTTCTCGATTTTTTCGAGCGTGCCGTATTTCTTGAGGTCCAGGTCCTTGATGCGCTTGATGGGCTGGCCGAAATCGGTATCCTCGGGCGCGTAGGCCTCGGAGGCGATGATTTCCCCTCCCAGGCGGCGGATTTCCTCCGTGAAGGCCTGGGCCATTTCCGTGCCGTAGGCGTCCCTGGAGGCGAGGATGCAGAAGCGCTTCCATCCCATCGGGCCGGTCGCGTAGGCGGCCAGATCCCGCACGAGCGCGCGGTTGTTGACGGCCGTGTTGAACAGGTAGTGCCCGAACTTCTGCACGTCCTGCACGGTTGCCGTCGGCGTGACGAAGACCACTTCGTTCATCTCCGCGGCCTGCCCGACGGCCTTCACTTCGCGGCTCAGCAGTGGGCCGATCACGGCGATCGGCTGGTACTCCTTCAAGAGGTCCTCGAGCTCGCGCGCCAGCTGCTTCGCGTCACCCTCCGTGTCCTTCGTCACGAGGCCGACCGACAGGGATGGGGACGCCTCGGCGACAACCTCGAGGGCGATACGGACGCCGTTGAGCACGTCGGTGCCGTATGGGCTGAGTTGCCCCGAGAGCGGGAGCAGGGCGCCGATGCGGTAGGTTTTACTCAGCGGCTTCTTCCTCTGCGCGATGATCGCGGCGGTCGCGGCACCAGCCTTTTCGTGCTGGGGGAACTGTCCCAGGAACTCCCGCGCAACGCGGCTGACTTTGTGGTCCTCGCCGGAGGCCTCGTACAACTCCATCAAGCGCAACAGCGCCGCATCCGCCGGGAACGACTTGGCGTGCTTGTCCGCGATGCGCCGGAGGTCCTTTTCGACGACCGTGGATTTGAGGAGGTTTCGCACGCGGCCTTCGATTTTTTTGCGCTCCTCCTCTGAAGACAGCTTGGCGACCTCGACGGCCGACTCCACCGCGCGCACGTGGTCCTGCTTGGCGAGATACGCTTCTTCGAGATGCCGGTGGATCGTCAACAGCAGGGCCCGGTCCGTGGTCTGGACCTTGGCCTCCAGGAGCAGGGGAAGCGCCGCGTCGGGCTGTCCGGTCTCCAGCAGCGCGGACGCAAGGGCGAGCCGCGCTTCGGGTACGTGTTCCGACTCCGGGTATTCCTCCAGCAGGCGCCGGAAATAAGGGCCGGCCTCGTCGGGCTTTTTCAGTTCAGTGTGGATCTGCCCCAGAAGCCAGTAGGCCTCGGGCACCTGCGCGCTCTGGGGCGCGTCGGCGATCAACTGCTGGAGGGCTTCGACCGCCGGCTCAAGCGTGCCGGCGTCCTTCAGCTTCTTCGCGGCCTCCATCTGGCTCTTGGCCTGCTCCTCGATCTTGGATGAAAGGGGAGCGGGGGGAGCTTGGGCGAAGGCATGCATGGGGAGCAGTATGCCGGCCGCCAGGACGGCGGCAACGCAGAGGCGCCCGACGCTTCTCATGGATGGGAGCGGGAATCGCACCGACGATTACGTGACGGCGTGTTCGAGGCGTGTGAGCATGAGGTCAGGCCAATATAGGTTCGCGGCGGAATGAAGTCAAGGGATGCCTATGGTAAACTCAGACAGCGATGAGGACATCACCATCGGCATTGGCAAGCGCGTTTCTGCTGGCGGCCGGGGTGTCGCTCGCCGTGACCCAGCCGGTCGATCCGCCGAAGGAGATCACCGCCAGGGACGGCACGTCCATGGTCTTGGTACCGGTCGGAGAATTCTGGATGGGACTATCGGAAGGCGAAGGGCTGGATGACGAGCAGCCGCGCCACAAGGTCTATCTGGACGCGTACTACATCGACAAGTATGAGATCACGACGGAGCGGTACGCGAAGTTCCTGGAGTTCGCGGGGTGGCAGAAGCCGATCAACTGGAGCATGGTGAAGTTCCCCAATCACGCGGACCGTCCGGTCATAGGGGTGAGCTGGATCGACGCCGATGCCTACTGCCGGATCAGCGGGCGGCGGCTGCCCACCGAGGCGGAGTGGGAGAAGGCGGCGCGCGGCACGGCCGAGCGCAGGTTTCCCTGGGGCGACAAGCGGCCGCAGGCCGCGATCGCGCTGTTCGGCCAGATGACCAAGTTCTCCTACGACATCCTCAAGCCGGTCGGGAGCTATCCTGAAGGAAAGGGGCCCTACGGCGCGTTCGATCTGGCGGGGAACGTGGCGGAGTGGGTGCAGGACTGGTACGACGGGGAATCCTATCGCGAGAGTCCCGAGAAGAACCCGCCGGGGCCGCGGAACGGCCAGTACAAGATGGTGCGTGGGGGATCCTGGTCCGATATGCCGGTGTATCTCATGGCGGCCAGCCGCACCTCAAAGCTCCCGCCGGACACGCGCAATGCCTTCATCGGCTTCCGCTGCGCGCAAAGTATGCAGTAAGATTTATTTCAGCGAAACAGGCTTGCCGTCGCAGTCCACGGTTTCCCCGCTGTGCGTCTCGTCTTTCAGCTTCCAGAGGGCGGGCGTGACCTCGAAGGGCTTGCCTTTGCCGGTATAGAGCTTGGCCTTGTGGATCTGGATGCGGTTGCCGTCCAGGAACTTCACTTCCAGCAGGACGTCCTCGGTCTCGCGACGGAGCAGCTTCACCACCTGGGGCTCGGAGCGCATCTCGAACTCCCCCTGGAGATTCACTGCGAGGCTGTTCTCTGCGATCTTCGCCACCAGCGATCCGCGCTGATCGAAGATGAGCCCTCTCAGCATCATCTCGTTGTAACGGCGATTATACTCGAACGAGAGCGTGGCCATCCCGTCGATTTCGATGCCGTCGGCCGCGTTCCGGTACTGATTGGAGCCGATGTCGAAGTCCATCCTTATGCGTCTTCTTGCGCCGGGACGACCTGCTGATGCCGTATCACCTTGATGGCCGCCTCGCGCACCTCGGTGAAGATGACTTTGATCGTCTCGCGGAAGATGTCGGCGGTTTGAGGGTCCTCGATCGGCTTGCCCAGGATCTGGATCGCGGCGGCTTCTCCCAGACGCTTGTACTGGGTTTTATACGGGTGCGTCGTGTCTTCGCCCTCGATGGTCTGGCCGTACAGCCGGTAGCGCGGCACGAGGTTTTTCTCATGGGCGTCGGCGATGTCCTGTCCCGCCTGCGCCGCGATCTGTTTCAGAAAGGCGGCGTGGAAGGCCTTGAGCGCGGCGGTGGCCCGGTCCCGGTCGGTTGCGGAAAACGTCCCGCACCCGCTCGTGATGGCGAACAGGATCAGATAGGTGAGCTCCCACTCCGCGGCATTGGTCTGCATCAGGTCGAGGCTCTTCACGTCCACGGCCTTGCCGATGTGCTCCTTCAGCCAGTCCTGTTCGATGATGCCGAAGGCCAGTTCGGACAGTTCCCTGCCCAGTTCCTCCGGCGCGGCGAGGGGCATGGGTCAGAAGGCCTCGATTTTTCCGAGCCGGCAGTGATCCATCCGGATGAGGTGGAAGCGGCCCTGGTCGTCGGCCACGAGGAATCCCGGCAGGTTTCCCGATCCAGGCGAGAGGACATCGAGCACCGGATAGGTCGCGGTATGGGTAAAGGCCTGGTGGGGCTGGCCGTTGCCCTCGATGATGTCGGTGACGGTAAAGCGCCTCATGCACTGCCTCCGGTTTCAGTCGTGACGATATTAAGGAAAGTATACCGTATACCATGGCGCGCGCGTGAATCAAGTCCGTGAGGTTTGACGCCTGTGCGCAGACATGTTATCAAGCCCCAACCGTAGGACATATGTTCTAACGGGTGACGCCTCTCCATTTATGAGCACGCGCCAAAAACTGCTCTGGGTCGCCGCGCTGTACTTCGCCGAAGGATTTCCCTTCGGGCTCGTCGCGGACGCCGTGCCGGTGTATTTTCGTTTGCAAGGGGTGAGCCTCACGGACATCGGCCTCTTGGGGCTGGTGGGGCTCCCGTGGACGCTCAAGTTCCTCTGGGCGCCGGCGGTGGATCTCTGGGGCCGCCGCCGCACGTGGATCTGGGTCTGCCAAGCCCTGATGAGCGTGCCGCTCCTGACGCTGGCTTTCCTGCATACCCAGGAGCAAACCTGGGTGCTCTGGACTGTGCTCGTCATGCTCGCCGTGCTCTCGGCCACCCAGGACATTGCGATCGACGCCTACACGATCGAGCTGCTCGACAAGAAGGAAATGGGCGTCGCCAACGGTGTGCGGGTGACGGCCTACCGTATCGCCCTGATCGGCGCGGGCGGGCTTTTCGTCGCGGCGGCCGGCTATGTCGGCTGGACTTCCGTGTTTATCGGAGCGGCCGGCTTGATGGGATTGCTCGCGGTGGTGTCCTCCGCCACGCCGGACGCGCGGGCGGAAAGGGCCGCCGGGCAGCCTGCTCCGGCTCGCTCGGCGGCGGACGCGACCCGAGAGCCGTTGCGGCTGTTTCTCGCTACACCCGGCTTTTGGGCCGTGGCGGCCTTCGTCCTGACGTTCAAGCTGGGCGACATGGCGATCGGGCCCATGATCAAGCCCTTCTGGGTGGACCAGCAGTTCACGCCGGTCCAGATCGGCTTGGTGCCGGGCACGCTCGGGGTCGTGACGACGATCGGCGGCGCGCTGATCGGAGGGGCCCTTACCACCCGGTGGGGCATCTTCAAAGCGCTATGGGTGCTGGGGGTGCTGCAGGCGGTTTCCAATCTCGTCTATGCCGGGGCCGCCGTGCTCCCTCCGTCCGAGGCGCTGATGTACGTGGCCTCGCTCGTCGAGTCGTTCTGCGGGGGGTTGGGTACGGCTCCGTTCCTGGCCTTCCTGATGAGCATTTGCTCCAAGGCTCACGCCGCCACGCAATATGCTCTGCTCAGTGCCTTGTTCGGATTGACGCGCGCCCTCTCCGGGGCGTTCTCCGGCGCGGTGACGGAACAGGTCGGCTACGCCGCCTATTTCACCGCCACGTTTTTTCTCGCCTGGCCGGCGTTTCTCCTGTTGCCGTGGGTGAAGGTCTGGGCCGAGGACGAGCGGGAGAACCAATAAAAAAGGGGAGGGTCCTGCGACCCTCCCCCCGGAAAAACAAAATCTGTACGCCTTACTTATTTGGGATTGGCGTTGACCTTGGTGGCGTCCTTGATGTGGTTTTCGGCCACGCCCTTGCCGACGTAGCCGGGCCCCGTGGGAGTGGGCAGCGCGCGCGCCTCGCCGCGCTTCAGCGTGTCATCCTGCCCTCCGGATGAAGACATGTTTTGCTGCTTCAGGGTCTTCGGGGCGTCTTCTGCGGCCTTCAGCGAAGCGGCCGAGCCGACGGCGGTGGTGGCTTTCTTCGTCTCATCCGGGTAGCCGTCGTGCTTCTTCAGCAGGGCCGGGTTGGCGAAAGCCGAAGAGGCCATAAACATGAATCCTGATACCAATGTGATCGCGAGCAGCGAACGTTTCATCGGACCCTCCTTAAATGGATGAAACCCGGTTTTCAATAATGACCCGAAAATTAGGGGGTCGAGCAAAGCCGACGGCGACGATACCGCATTCCCCATAGGCTGTCAAGAGGCTACGAGGAACGGGGGCGACGGCGTCCCCGCCCGCGCTGATGGCGGGCTGCGGCATGCGCTGGAAGCCTGATGATCACGGCCGTGCCCTGCTCCGGGCCGCTGGCGATCGAGATCTGGCCCCGGTGCTCTTCGATGATCTTTTTGACCGACGCCAGGCCGAGCCCGGTGCCGGCCGCCTTGGTGGTGAATCCCGGCTCGAAGATCTTCCCGATATGCTCGGTGGGAATCGGGGCGCCGTCGTTCTGGATCGTGATGGCCACCTCGTGCCGCCCGCGCGCGCCTTTGTGGGGCGCCGCCTGGAGGCGGATGTGGCCGCGGGGCGTCATGGCTTCCAGGGCGTTCTTGAGAATGCTCAGGAACACCTGTTGGAGCTTGCCCTCATCCGCCTTGATGGGCGGCAGGATGTCGGAGAACTGTCTGGTCACCGTGATGGCGTTCTTTTCCAGGTCGTCGGTGATCACCGCGAGCGCGCTTTCGAGGACCTCCGGGATCCGGACGACGCGCGGGTGCAGGTCAAGCGGCTTGGCGAAGTCGAGGACCTCGTTGAGGATGGCCTCGATCCGCGTGAGCTCCAGGGAGGCCTTTTCGACCCGCTGGAGCATGTTCTCTGCGTCCGCCGCGCGTGACGGCGGCTCCTGCAGGGCCTCCTCCATCTCCATGCGCGTCTTCGTGAGAGGACGCTGGATTTCCTGCTCGAGGAACGTGGTCACTTCGCGGATCGCGCCTTGCCGCGCGTGGCGGATCATCAGCTCGTGCGCCTCGTCGGCGTCGTGGGACGGCATGAAGCCGGCGCCTTCGCCGACGTTCGGAGCGCCGGTCGTTTCGGGGGGAGCGACGCCTCCTGAGCGCGGCCCCAGTGCGGGGAGCATCGCGGCCAGTTGGTCTAGCTGGGGGGCGGCGGCCCGCGCCATGTCGGCGTTGTAGACGTCCGTCGCCTTGGAGCCCAACACGATGGTGCCGATGAAATCCTGGCCCTTCCGCAGGGGGAGGCCCAGCGCCGTCTTGAACTTGTCTTTGTACAGCTCCTTATAGTCCAGGAACCGGCCCTGGGTGGAGGCCAAGTCGCGGTCCATTCTCGGTTTCTTGTGCCGGATCACCCAGCCCGCGGCGGAGCCGTCCAGCGTGAGCGTCTGGCCGCTCCGCCACTCGCAGCGGCCGGCCGCGTGAGACAGGAGCGTCGTCAGGATTTTCGCGTGCGGGTCGTACCGCGTCAGGAGCGCGCGATCGTACGGGATCAGCGACCGGATCTGGGCGAACAGCGATTCGAGCCCTGCGGGTCCGGTTTCCGAGACGGGTCCT
>Ga0209515_10005021_pt1 | contig 17455 bp, 20 predicted proteins | sample Subgroupgradi54m_FD_187454 | JGI IMG/M metagenome (GOLD analysis project Ga0209515, IMG submission 187454) | Subsurface groundwater microbial communities from S. Glens Falls, New York, USA - GMW60B uncontaminated upgradient, 5.4 m (SPAdes)... ...
CTGATCAAATCAGCGCGGGTTGCTGCCGCTGTCCGCCAGGCGGATGCGCATGGCATCCGAGTCCCAAATGGTGTCGTCATCGACGGGGCCGCGGTGCTTGAGCGCATGCGCAGGCTGCGCGCCCGTATTGCGCCGGCTGACTCCGTGCACCATCTCACCAAAGCTGGCGTCGACGTCTTCCTAGGCCAGGCGAAGTTTACGGGTTCAAATCAAGTGGAGATCGGCGGCCAGACACTCACCTTTGCGCGGGCGGTCATTGCGACGGGCGCCCGAGCAGCGGCGCCACCCATTCCTGGGCTGCGGGAGGTGCCATTCCTCACCAATGAGACCGTCTTTCAGTTGACAGCGATCCCGGCCCGCTTTGCGATGATTGGCGCTGGGCCGATCGGCTGTGAGATGGCGCAGACATTCGCGCGGCTCGGCAGTCGGGTCACGCTCATTGATACCGCTGCGCATGTCCTGATCCGGGAAGACGCGGATGCCGCAGAGTTGGTGCAGCAGGCCTTAATACGCGACGGGGTCGAGTTGACCCTCAGCGCAGTCGTCAAGTCGGTTCGTCGCAGCGGGCAAGAGACAACCGTCGCGTTGGAGCAAGCGGGAAAAAGCCGCGAGCTGACGTGTGATGCGCTGCTCGTCGGCGTCGGACGGACTCCGAATACCGATGGCCTGAATCTTGAGGCCGCAGGTGTGGCCTACGATAAGACGGGTGTCAGGGTCAACGATTTCCTCCAGACGTCCAACCCGCGCATCTATGCTGCGGGGGATGTCTGCACGCCGCTTAAGTTTACTCACACAGCCAATGCGCTCGGACGCATAGCGATGGTCAACGCGCTGATCTCGAAGTGGGCCGGTGGGCGGATGAGCCGGCTGGTCGTGCCCTGGTGCACGTACACGGATCCTGAGGTAGCCCATGTGGGCTTGTACGAAGCGCAGGCTCGCGAGCGTGGGATTGCGGTCCACACGATCACCGTGCCATTGACGGAGAATGACCGCGCGATCTTGGATGGAGAGGACGCGGGGTTCGTCCGCGTGCACCTGCGACAGGGAACGGATCGGTTGCTGGGAGCAACGATTGTAGCCGCGCATGCGGGAGATCTGCTCAGCTACTTCACGCTCGCGAAAGTCAGTGGCCGCGGACTGTCGTCACTGGCGAAGGCGATCTATCCGTATCCAACACAGGCTGAGGTGATTAAGAGAATCGCCAATCAATACCTGCAAACCAAGCTTTCTCCGTCGGTCAAGACACTGATGCGGAGATGGTTGGCGTGGCGGCGATCATGAGGATTGTGGCAGTTGCGATCTCCTTAAGTTTGAACATGGTAGCCCCTTGTTTCGCGCAGGCTGCTGTAGATTACGGTTCATGGGATGTTCTGCTGCGTACATATGTGAAAGACGGGCAAGTGGATTATCGGGCTATACAGGCTTCACGCAGCCCGCTTGATCGCTACCTAGCTGTGGTGGCTGCGGCCCGAATGGATTCATCTGTATCGCCCTCGGAGAGGTTGGCTTTCTGGATCAACGCCTATAACGCAAACGTAGTGAGAGGGGTGCTGGATCATTACCCAGTAGCTTCGGTTAAGAAGGTGCCGGGCTTTTTCGACAAAATTCGGTATCCGGTAGCAGGAAGCGAGCTAACACTGAACCAGATGGAGCACCAAGCCCGCATGCTAGGCGATCCACGGGTTCACTTCGCCCTTGTCTGTGCCTCTTCCAGTTGTCCCGTTCTGCGCTCGGAAGCCTATGTGCCCGAACGAGTCGAGGCGCAACTCCAGGATCAGGCAGTGCAGTTTCTGGGCGATACCTCGAGAGGAATGCGTATCGAGGGTTCAGCGCTGTTGGTTTCTAAGATCTTTGAGTGGTATAAAGCCGATTTTGTGCCAGCTAGCGAGCTCGGCTGGCTCGGGAGGCTGACGCCGCAGAAACTGTTACCGCGGATCGAGCCTTATCTGAGTCGACGCACCGCTGAGGCCATCCGGTCGCGGCAGTTAGCCCTTGCGTTTCTCGACTACGATTGGTTGTTGAACGAACGCACAGGCGATCGAGGAGAAAAGTAGAATCCATTTTGGGAATATCAGCATCCTAAGCATTAGGAGATTATGTGCAGCAGGCCCGGCTTCTCGTGAAGCGTTGACGGGCCATAAGCAAGGAGGAAGCAATGGGTGACGGATGTTGTGGTTCCGCGGAGAAGGTGACATACGTATGCGCGGCCAATCCGCAGGGCTGTCTGGCTCAACAGGCGCCAGCAAATCAGCCGGCTCCGACGTGTTGCGGCCGGCCCATGAAAAAGCAGGCTACTAAGGCGGCTTGCAGTTGAGTTTTTGGTCTTTGGGTCGGGGACAATGCAATCTCCTAGTGCGCCGACATTTCCTGCTCCATTCTTGTGGGGAGCGGCGATGTCGGCTCACCAGGTAGAGGGTGAGAACGCCTACAGCGACTGGTGGGCTTGGGAACAGGCCGGACACGTGAAGGGTCGGTCGGGGCTGGCCTGCGACCACTACCGGAGGTTTCGTGAGGATTTTGACCTGGCCAAACAGCTCCACCACAATGCGCATCGCCTCTCCATTGAGTGGAGCCGCATTGAGCCACAACCTGGCCGATGGGACGAGGAGGCGATTGCGCATTACCAAGAGGTCATTGCTGCATTACGTGAGCGTCACCTCGAACCAATCGTTACGCTCTTCCACTTCACGAGCCCCAAATGGTTCAGCGAACGGGGAGGATGGCAGCAGCCTAAAGCCACTGAGCAGTTCGGTCACTACGTCGAGCGAGTCGTTGAGGCCCTCGGTTCCTCGGTGCGGTATTGGATTACGTTCAACGAACCGGCCATCTATGTCTATCAAGGCTACGTCGCCGGCGTGTGGCCCCCTGGCCAGCGCTCATGGCCAGCGGCCTTTCGTGTACTTGAGCGGCTGCTACACGCGCATACGATGGCCTACCATCTCATTCACGCTCGCCTGGATAGTCAAGGCTTTGTACCGCTAGTTGGCTTTGCGAAGCACATGGTCGTGTTCACCCCGTGCAATCCCCGTTCACGCAAAGACCGCCTGGCGACGTGGGTGCGGCAGAGCTACTTCAACAGCGCGATTGCCGAGTCCTTCGAACGTGGGCATCTGCTGCCCCGGCTTCAGCACCTGCTCCGGCGCAGCATCCACCGCCGGTATCTGGACTTCATCGGCCTGAACTACTACACACGGGATTTTGTCCATTTCAAGGGCTGGACATGGGGCAAGCTGTTTGGGGAGGTGTGCTCGCTCACGCACCATCCGGATGCCGGTGTCCGGAACTCTCTTGGGTGGGAAGTTTACCCCCAAGGGATCTACCAGTGCCTCAAGCAACTGGCGCGTACCGGGCTTCCAGTTCTCGTGACGGAAAACGGCATTTGCACGAACGATGATGGGCAACGCACACGGTTCATCCAGGATCACTTGGCCGAAGTTGCCCGCGCCATGAGCGAAGGCGTTCCGGTGCTGGGTTACCTGTACTGGTCGCTGCTGGATAACTACGAATGGCATGAAGGCTTCGTCCCGCGGTTTGGCTTAGTGGAGGTGGACTACGCAACACAGCGGCGGCGGATGCGCCCCAGCGCACGCTACCTAGCCTCCATTGCCAAGGCCGGGCAACTTGTACCAGGGAACGGAACCGCTGAATGATGTATTAGAGCGTAAGGAGGAAGAATGCGAGATATGGTCCGCAGGGCACTGCTTGGCGGGTTGATCCTGATGGGAATGCAAATGGGTATTCCGATTCCTTCCGCCCAGGCAGCGGGCAAGTACGCAATCATTCTGCAAGCCGGCAAGGAGAGTCACGAGGGCACGGCGCGGGCGCTCCATGCGTTCCTATACGCGAAAGAACTGAAGGAACACGGGCACGAGGTGGTGCTGATCTTCGATGGTGCTGGGACGGAATGGGCGGAAGAATTGAGCAATCCGGACAGTCAATCGAAGCTCAAGCCCATGTATGAGCAGCTCAAACAGGCCGGCATTGTGGAAATTATTTGCGATTTCTGCGCTGGAGCCTTTCAGGTGAAGGATCGGCTGGCCCAACGGCAGGTACCAGTGACTGCTGAGTACGCGGGGCATCCGAGCATCGCCAAATGGGTCGATCAGGGATATGAGTTGATTGTGCTGTAGCGATATTAACGGTGAGGGAGGGAACGATGAAACACGGATGGGGTGCATTCATTGGTGTTGGGTTGATCGTGGGCTGTGCGAATGTCTGGGCGGAAACGGGCAAAGCCGTGATCAAAGGGACGACCGAGGGTTCTCACGTCTCAGGCAGCGCGACGCTGAAGGATACCCCACAGGGACTCAAAGTTGTGGTGAATGTGGCTGGCGTTCCGCCCGGCACGCACGGGCTGCATATTCATGAAAAAGGTGACTGCGGTGATCAAGGGAAGGCGGCGGGTGGGCACTTCAACCCGGCTGGAGTGCCGCACGGATTTCTTCCGAAGGATGGTTCCACGAAGGCGCATGCCGGTGATATGGGAAACATTGAGGTAAACCCGAAGGGGTCCGGGAAAGCCACCGTCGTGCTACCAGGGGTATCACTCAAAGGAATGGGCGGAATGCCCAGTGTGGATGGCCGGGCCATCATCTTGCATGAGAAGGCCGATGACTTCGGCCAACCGACCGGCAACGCTGGCAGCCGAATCGGCTGCGGAGTCATCATGATCACGGAGAAGTAATTCGATGGTCGCATGGCTGGTGCTTACTGTCGCGTTCCTCGCGTATGCTAATGGTGCCAACGATAACTTCAAAGGGGTCGCCACCCTCTTTGGCAGCGGCACGACGGACTATCGCAAAGCGCTCTGGTGGGCGACGGGGACGACGTTGGCCGGCTCGTGTGCCGCGATCCTACTCTCCGGTGGGCTGGTCAAGACGTTCAGCGGCAAGGGGCTGGTTCCGGATCTGTTGACGCAGGATCCGCAATTCCTGTTGGCGGTAGGTCTTGGCGCGGCCCTCACCGTCATGCTGGCAACGCTGACGGGCTTTCCTATTTCGACCACACATGCGCTGACCGGTGGTTTGATCGGTGCGGGGCTAGCTGCCGTCGGGACAGTCAACGCAGGAAAACTCGGGCAGAGTTTCTTCGTGCCGCTGGCGGTTAGTCCGCTCTTGAGTTTCGCCTCGACAGCCATGCTCTATCCGCTCTTCCGCTTCGCTCGTTTACGCCTGGGCATCGAACGGCAGATGTGTCTGTGCGTCAATGGCGGAGTCCCGCAACCCGTCATGGTTCAGCCGAATGGGACCGCCGTGCTTCGCTCAACCGGCTTGTCGCTGAGTGTCGGGGAGTTGTCAGCTTGCACTGAGCGCTACCAAGGGCATATCCTCGGCATTGATTCGCAATGGGTGCTGGATCGTGTGCACTTTCTCTCAGCCGGGGCGGTCAGTTTTGCCCGCGGACTGAATGACACGCCTAAAATCGTGGCACTGCTCATCGCGGCGCAAGCGCTTCGGATTGCACTTTCCACCGGGCTGCTCGCAATCGGGTTGGCGATGGCCGTCGGTGGACTCCTGAACGCCAGGCGGGTTGCCATGACCATGAGCGAGCGGATCACGACGATGAACCATGGCCAAGGCTTCACGGCGAATCTGGTGACCGCGGTGCTGGTGCTGTTTGCCTCGCAGTGGGGCCTGCCGGTTTCTACGACTCATGTGTCGTGTGGGAGCCTCTTCGGATTGGGCACGGTGAACCAATCGGCCCGGTGGGGTGTCATTCGTAACATCCTGCTCTCGTGGCTCGTGACATTGCCGCTGGCAGCCCTGTTGGCCGCCGCCATCTATCGCTTCGCGTAGATAATCGGGCTACAATGCGTGGAGATGACCAAAGAGGCGGAGGTGCGGAATGCGGAACGTGGGGTTGGCAGTTGGGATACTGGTTGGCGTCTGTGTCAGTCCGGGGATGATCCACGCGGCAACGCCGCTGGATGGCACGAGGTGGCAGATCACTATCACCCCTGATGCGGCGGCGAAGAAGGCAGGGGAGAAGCCTTCGAAGGACGCGTTGATCTTTCAGGGCGGACAAATGACCTCGACAGCCTGTGTGAAGTATGGCTTCGCGCCATCGAGCTACACCACAGCGGGTACAGCAGCGAGCCCTTCGTTTCAGACTGAACAGGCCAGCGCCAAAGAGGGAAAGATGACCTGGTCTGGGCAGGTGGCCGGGAATACAATCAGCGGCACGGCGGTATGGGCCAAAAAGAATGGGCAAGTCCTCAACTCGACCTTTACTGGAAAGAAGAAGGCGAAGGTCTCCTAATCATTGGTATCACGCACGAACAGTGCGAGAGCGGCGCTCAGATAGGCAACCTAAACCGCCTCTCGGAGGCTTACCAAGGATCACGTGAATCAGGTTAAGAACGACCGGCCAAGATATGCCTGTGCTGAGAGGGGGTTCGCAAGGAACCTGAGAGGTTGATCTGAATCGTAAACGGCCAGCCACTCCCTCGGATCGGAATCAGCGTCGAGGAAATGAAGGAGTCCTGATTCTCCGTCGAGAATCAGGACTTTTCACATCCCCGACGGCTCCGTGCAAGGGGGGCGATTGTGCGGATCTCTCCGAAGATGTACACTTATTCCATGAAGCGTTTGCGCATCGTACTGATTGGGCTATTGTTGATCGCCGGCGTCTCACGCACCTGCGCTGAAGCGGCCGATACCGGAGAGCACGCTTCTCAACCACCCAAGCCTACGGAGGGGACGATGAAGAGGGAAAAAACGACCTTTGCTGCCGGCTGTTTCTGGGGAGTTGAGGACGCCTTCCGGCAGGTCAAGGGCGTGACCAACGCCACGGTCGGCTATACCGGCGGCCACACCACCAATCCTACGTACCAGCAGGTGTGCACCCACACCACCGGCCATGCCGAAGCGGTGGAAGTGGAATACGATCCCGCCCAGATCTCCTATGAGCAACTGCTAGATGTGTTCTGGAACATCCACGACCCGACCACGCTGAACCGGCAGGGGCCTGACGTCGGCGACCAGTACCGCTCGGCGATCTTCTATCACACCCCGCAGCAGCAGGCTGCGGCGGAGTCGTCGAAAGACCGCCTGCAGCGCAGCGGCACGTATAAGCGGCCCATTGTGACCGAGGTGACTCCTGAGACGGTCTTCTACCGGGCTGAGGAGTACCACCAGCGGTACTTCGAGAAGAACGGCGGCGGGCAGTGCCACATCAACTTCCGCCATAAGACGTGAAACGGATGAGTCGGACGATGGGCGGTGGACGGCGGCAGCGTTGCGTGATGGGGCTTGTGGCGTGCGCAGGCATGCTGCTGGCCGCCGGACGATTTCTGCACGCTGAACGGGAGGACAAGACGATGGCGGAACCGCATGACAAGACACCGGCGAACGTGCCCGAGCAATGTCCCTTGCCCGTCAGCGAGGCGGAGTTCAAGCGGCGGTTGAGTGCTGAGCAATATCACGTCATGCGGGAAGGCGGCACGGAGCAGCCCTTCAACAACGCGTATTGGAACAACCACCAGCCCGGCTTGTACGTGGACCCGGTCACCAGGGAAGCGCTCTTTGCCTCGACCGACAAATTCGACTCGCGCACCGGATGGCCCAGCTTTACGCGACCCATCAAGCCGGAGTCCATCATAGAGAACAAGGACACGAACCACGGGATGGTGCGCACGGAAGTGCGCGCCAAACAGAGCGGTTCGCATTTGGGGCATGTGTTCGACGACGGGCCCGCGCCCACCGGCATGCGGTATTGCATCAACTCCGCCGCGCTGCGGTTTATCCCGCTGGAGGATTTGGAGAAAGAAGGCTACGGGCAGTACCGGCGGTTGTTTACTCCTGCCGCCGGCCCATCCGATTCACCGTCCCGGTGAATCGTTCCCACAGATCAACGCCATGAAGACAATCATCCTGGTGCACGGGGCCTATATGACTCCGGCGTGCTGGGATCTCTTCAAGGCCCGCTATGAGCAGCGCGGCTATGCTTGCCTCGCGCCAACTTGGCCGTACGACGACCGCCCGGTCGCTGAGTTGCGCCGCCAGCCGGCACCGGAACTCTCCAAGTTGGGGATTGCCGAGATCGTCGACCACTATGCGTTAATCATCACGCAGCTGCCCGAGCCCCCGATTCTCATCGGACATTCCTTCGGCGGACTCTTTGTGCAGTTGCTCCTCGACCGGGGTTTGGGCTGCGCGGGCGTGGCGATTGACTCGGCTCCGCCGAGAGGGGTGCTGCCGGGGCCGAATGCGGTCCGGTCCGGATTGCCGGTGCTGTGCGCCTGGCGCGGGTGGAGGAAGTTATTCATGATGTCGCCGGAGCAGTTCCGGTGGAGCTTTGCGCACACGCTGCCGGAGGCGGAGTTGCGCCAGGTGTATGAGCGGCAGGTGGTGCCGACGCCCGGACGAATCTTTTACCAGGCGCTCTTCGGCGTCGACACGCGCATCAATTTTCAGAACAGCCGGCGGGCTCCGCTGCTGCTGACCGCCGGGGAATTGGACCGGGCCGTCGACGCGGTCACGAATCGCGTCAACTTCAGCAGGTATCGCGGATCCGCCGCCGTCACCGAGTTCAAAGAATTCCCTCGGCGCACGCACTGGTTGATCGCCAGTCCCGGCTGGGAAGAGATCGCGGACTATGCGATTGCGTGGGTTGAGCGGCAACGGCCATCCTAAAAATATCCTGACTCGACCTTGACGCGCACGCAGCGCCTCAGGTATGGTTGTCTTAAGTTGTTTTACGTAAGTTTGTCCGCGGGTATTTGACATTCTCGATAACGGCAAACCCGGAGCAATCCGGGGACGCAACGCCACGGGTCCCACCACCTGTCGGGGCCGCTGAAAGCGGACCTCGACAGGAAAATAAGTGATCGCGGCACGGCCGCGATCGACAGGTGGTGGGATAGCCGGGCTACCGAAAGAATGGACATGGTTCCTCAGGATCGTCTTGGAGCGCGGTACATCCGCGATGCGCGGAAGTGCCGTATTTTTATTTGTGTACCCGCCCATGACTGAGTCCGCCTTCGCGCTCTTTCTGTTGTCGGTCATCGCCGTCTGTGCGGTCGTGATGACGGCCACGATGGTGATGACGGCCCGGCAAGCGCGACGGACATTCCGCCGGATCAACGCGCTGCTGCCGTCCTGCCGGCAGATCTTGCGGCAGGCCCGCCGCGTGTTGGCAAGCGCGGATCACGTCGTCAGCCAGGCGGAGATGGTAATCAGCGCGGTGTCCGCGGCCGCAGGGCGCACGATGCATCAGTTCGTCCAGGCCAAGCATCGCCTCGAGCGATGGCTTGGCTCGTTCAACGGCAATGGCACGGGGGCGGGCAGTGGAGCCCGCTCATTTCGTCACCGGACGAAGGGATAGGAGGATTGTAGGATGAAGGAACAGCCCCGTCGGAACGGGAGAGGTCGGACGGTTTTAGCGTTTGCATTGGGAGCCACAGCCGGCAGCCTCATCGCGCTGTTGTATGCGCCGGTCTCAGGGAAAGTGACGCGGCGCCGGCTCTTGATGCGGGCCCGGGGCGCGCAGAAAGTGGTGGCGCGCAAGTTCGGTGAAGCGAAGAAGGCCATCACTTGCAAGGCCGAGGAAGTCCGCGACAACGCGACGGAGTGGATCGCTGAGCGCATGCCGCACAACGGCAACGGCCACGCTCGGCGGACGACTCGCCGCCGCGTGCTACGCCACGCGTAAGTCCGCTTCATTTCGAGTGTGAGAACGGCAGTCCGCAAGGGCTGCCGTTCTTCTTTTTGTCCGTCCGGCGTGATTTCTTCCGGACCTGCGCTATAATGTCCCTCATCAGCCACCGCACGACCACCGGGAGACTCCTCATGGCGGATCAGCAGACCGCAGCACGCGAACAGGATCACGTCCAGAGCGTCCAGAACATCTTCGCCGCGTTCGGGCAGGGCAATATCCCCGCGGTCCTGCAGGCGCTTGCTCCCGACGTGGAGTGGGCGGTGAGCGGTCCGCAGGCGGTTGCGTTCTCCGGCACGCGCCGCGGCCGGGACCAGGTGGTGCAGTTCTTCGCCGCGCTTGGACAGACCGTGGACATCCAGGCATTTGAGCCAAAGGAATTCATCGCGCAGGGCGATGTCGTTGTGGTCGTCGGGATGGAGCGGTTGCGCTTTAAGGCTACCGGCAAGATGGCGGAGAACCACTGGGTGATGGTCTTCACCTTCCGGGATGGCCAGGTGGCGCGCTTTCGCGAGTACGACGACACCCACGCCCTCGCGGCGGCCGCAGGGTAAATCATGGCGTCATTGCGTCGGCGCATCGCGGCAGGGCTTGTCGGAGTGCTCGCGCTCGTGCCCTTGGTGTGGGCCGGGACGATTGACACCGCGTTCATTGAGCAGTCGTGGCCCGCCCAGTCGGTGCGGACCTATGAGGTGGGCCGGCATGCGGTGCGCTGGCGGCAGCGTGCGAGCCGCAAGGACGGCGTCTTTTCCGGGGTGCGGTTTACCGCGCCGCTTGACCGGCCGACCGTGTGGAAGCTCAGCAACGACTACAAGGACATCGGGAAGGTGACACCCGGGGTGACGGCCGTGCGCTTTCTTGAAAATACCCCGACGCGGCAAGTGATTCAGATTGACGTGAAGGTCCTCTGGAAGACGGTGCAGTTGACCTTTGAAGTGGAGCAGGATCCGCCGAAGGCCACGCGGTTTCGGCTGGTCAACAAGGCGCTGGGGGAATATCGCGGGGTGTGCACCTTTGAGGAGTCGGCGGCGCCGGGGAAGGAGGGCGCGCCAGCGTCGACCCAGGTGGAGCTGGCGACGTGGCTAAAACCCGCCCGGCCTGTGCCCATGGGGCTCTTGCTATATGTCGAGCGCGTCACCTTTATGGAAGCGGCCAGGAGTTTCCTGAAACAGTGCGAGCAGTATCCTCTTGCGATAGATAAGGTTACGGAAAAGAAGGCCTGACATACTCCAACAATGTTCCAGCGGCACCGTCGTGGTTCTCAAGATCAGGGTGGAGTTGACAAGCCGGTCGGACTTGGTATACTAAGCATCCCATCTGTCGTCACATGACGATGTCGATTGGCCCAAAGGAGGTGAGTTGTATGAAGTCTGCTATGTTACGTCGTTTGGCTCTCGGCATCGCCCTGGCGGGCGTTGTGTCGATTGCTGCAGTATCTGCAGAGAACACCGGGAAGGCGCTTCCCACGCTGTTGATCAAAGGTGAGGTTGTGTCATTGGACACCAGTGACCCCAGCGCGGAGCTCTTGACCGTGAAGGACCGCTATGGCTTCGAGACCCCGATCCTGCTGACCCAGGAGACGAAGATCTCTCAGGGTGCAGCATCGGCGGATGCCACGAAGCTCGCGGCAGGTACCGCCGTGGAAGTGGAGTATAACTTCGACGTGAACACCGCCAAGCGCCATGCGGTATCAGTCAAGCTCCCAACAGCCGTGGCAGTCGAAGCCACCCCTCCGGCTCCAGTGTCGCCTCCAATGGAGGTTCCTCCAGCGGTTGTAGCGCCCACGCCGACACCGCCTCCAGCTCCAATGACACCAGCAGCAGCATCGATGCCGACCTCCTCAGCACCAGCACCGACCGAGTCGGCACCAGCGCCCAGTGCGCCGTCGGCTCCTTCGACGCCAAAGGCGGCTCCAGCTAAGACCCAGTAAGTTCCGTTGCTGATCATCGTGTTCGTTCGGCAGATCGGCGGCCCATTGCTTGGGTCGCCGTTTCTGTTATCATAGAAACCGACCATCACGCTCATGCCGCCACAGCCGTCCTCCGCGTACGAATCCGTCGCACCGGTCATGCAATATCGCAAGCCGGTGCGCGGCTCGCTGGTGTGGTGGGGCCGGTTCATCGGCGTGACGTCCTTCCTGGTGGTGTTCTTGGTATATCTCGCGCGCTCCCGTGAAACGAGCTTCCTCCACCTGAGCGTGCGATGGGTCTGGCTCAGCGCTGCGCTGACTCTCGTCCAGCTATTTCTTGACGCGTTCGTCTGGTACTGGTTGCTGGCGATTCAGCACATCCGGTATGCCTATTTCAAAACGCTGCTTGCGTATCTCACCAGCCAATACCTGGGGTTGGTGACGCCGAATCATGTGGGAGAGCTGCTGGCGGCGGGGCACATTTCGGTCGACACCGGCATCACGTTCGGGTACGGGCTCTCGAGCGTCGTGATGAAGAAAGTGCTGTCCATCGCGACGGTGATCGGCTTTGGGGTGTGGAGTTTGCCCTTGCTGGCGGAGATGCCGTTCTTGCAGGGGGTTCAGGCGGTGGCGTGGAGCCTTGCGGTGCTCGTGATGTTCTCGGCGGGGATCAGCCTGTGGGTCGTCTCACTGCGGCGGCTGGCCCACAAGTGGGAGCGGGTCTCGCCGGGGATGATTGACATGACGGAGTTCTGGGCCGGGATCCGCAGCCTCATGACGCCGCGGCTGGTGATCCCGCTGGCGATCGCCGCCCTGGCATTCAGCCTGCTCTTCGTGCAATTGGATTTCGTGGCGCGTGCCTTAGGGATGGGGCTGCCGCTGATCCTCATCGCCAAGATGATGGCCTTAAGCCGGATCACCGGACGCTTTCTGCCGCTGTCCTTCTTTGGTTTCGGGTCCAAAGACGCCATTCTCATCTTGCTGTTGGTGCAGCATGGCATGCACGTCGCCGATGCCATCACCGCCGCCCTCCTGCTGCTGATGTGTTCCCACCTTGTGACGCTGCTGTTGAGCGGGCTGTGCTGGTGGATCAAACCGCTCGTGATCCGTCGCGCTGCACCAGCCAGCTCATAAGATAGCGGGTCATCGGCATCTGCAGGATCCACGGATGATCTGGCGCCTGCATCGACAGCGCCCGCACCCGCAATCGCAGCCCGCGTTGCTCCGCCGCAATCCGGATGATCTCCTCAGTCAGCCCCAGCAGGTGGTACGTGCAGATGCTCAGCGCCAGCGTGCCATCCGCCTCAAGCGCGCCCAACGCATTAACGATGAGGTGATGGAGCGCCTGGCGGCCCTTGGGCATCTCGGCTTTGCTCTTCGCGAGCGATGGAGGGTCGAGCAGGACCCAGTCGAATCGCTCCCCGCTGCCGGCCTTTGATTCGAGCCAGTAAAACGCATCTCCCGCGACGCACTCGACGCGCGACTCCACGTTGTTCATCCGGGCATTCTCTTTGATGAGGCCCAGGAGCGCTTCCTCCTGCTCAACACAGACGACGCGCGCCCCACAGCTTGCGGCTGCGATCCCGAACGCGCCGGTATACGCGCAGACATCCGCGACACGCGCCTTTGGCGTCATCAGCTCGCGAATGCGCTGTCGGGTGTCGCGCTGGTCGAGGTAAAAACCGGTCTTGTGTCCGTGGTGCGGATCAACCCAAAACTTCAAGCCGTGCTCCTCGATCAGCACGCGGTCGGGGACGGTGCCGGTCAGCACGCGGGTGACCGCGGGGAGCCCTTCTTCCTCACGGAACTCTTTATCGCTGCGCTCCAAAATGCCTTTTGGATGGATCGTCTCACGCAGCAGATCCACGATCGTGGGTTTCCAGGGCTCAAGTCCCGCCGTGCGGCTCTGCAGGACCAGAATGTCACCGTACTGGTCCACGACCAGACCCGGGAGCCCGTCCGCCTCACTGAACACCAGTCGTCGCGCATTGGTGCCCTCCACGCGGCGCTTCGCAATCGCAGCCGTGAGGCGTCCGGCAAGGAGCGCTCGGTCCACCGGGCGGTGCTGCTCGGTGCTGACAATGCGGGCGGCGATGTGAGAGCGGGCGCTGAAAAACGCATAGGCAAGGAATGTGCCGTACCGGTCGGTGAGTTCGACCACCTCGCCATGGGTCGGGGACTGCTTCGGCAGGGTGAGCTCGTCATGGAAGACCCAGCAGTCAAAATGCTGGATGCGTTTCGCGGCGGACGGGCTCACGACCACTTGGGGCAAAGCCATGACGACATTCTACACTACCGGCGACTCTGTTGACATCGTTGGGGCGAGACCGTAGAGTACCCCTGCGATGATCCCACCACCTGTCTGTAGGCCGAAGGCCGTCGCGGCGACGATCCTTCGACCCCTCTTGCCGCGACGCGCTGCCTGCGGCGGCGCCAGCCAGGTGGTGCGGATGATCCCACCACCTGCTGGTTGGCCGAAGGCCGGTCGCTGCTCCAAGGAGGTCACGATTGTTGCAGCGACCGCTTCGCCTTCCGGGGCCATCGACGTTCGAAACGGCGAAGCCCAGCAGGTGGTGGGATGAGTACGCGACCGGTATATCTCAAACAGCTTGAGCTCGGCCCCATGCAGAACTTCATTTATCTCATCGGGGATCCCGCGACGCACGAAGCCGCGGTGGTGGATCCGGGCTGGGAGGTGCCGAAGATTCTGAAGGCCGCCGAGGAGGATGGGTACCGGATCACGAAGGCGTTTCTCACCCACACCCATTTTGACCATGTGATGGGCCTCGCCGACTTGCTCGCGGCGGTTGACATCCCGGTCTACGTGCATCGCACGGAAGCGCCGCAGCTGTCGGTTGAGCCGGGCAACCTCCAGGGTGTGACGGGCGGGGACTCCGTGCTGGTGGGGCAGGTGCCCGTGTCGTTGATTCATACGCCAGGCCATACGCCCGGCTCCCAGTGCCTGCTCGTCGACGGACGCCTCTTGTCCGGCGACACGCTCTTCATCAAGGCCTGCGGCCGCTGCGACCTGCCAGGCAGCGATCCGCGCCAGATGTACGAGAGCCTCACCAAGACGTTGAAGGCGCTGGATGATGCGACCGCGTTGTATCCGGGGCACAATTACGCCGAGAAACCGGTTTCGAGCATGGGGGAGGAAAAACAGACCAATCCCTTCTTGAAGGTCCCCACGCAGCAGGATTTTCTCCGTCTCGTGGGGGCGGCGTGATCCCACCACCTGCGCCGGCTGGCCGCAGGCCAGCCCGAACCAGAACTTCCCAACAACGAATGGAGAGAGCAAGTTCCACAATTGATCATGGTTCATCACGGCGGATCAGAACGATTACCGCACAGAGCCGCCGTGGGGCGCAGGTGGTGGGATGACCCCACTTGAGACCATGGCAGGAAGTTGCGATTGTAGATTTTGGATTTTCGATTGCTCGTTAATCCACAATCCAAAATCACCAATCCAAAATTCCTCGGTCTGTTTTAAGCGGGTGGTGGGATGATGGCGCTCGCGGCGTTGCCACATCAGTGCACGACAGCGCTAAAAGAGTGGGCGACCGTCCTTGAGGCGATGGGGCGCGGCGAACAGCTCGTCCTGATCCGCAAGGGCGGGTTGATCGAGCCGGGCAGCGGGTTCGAGCTGGCATCCTCCGCGTTTGTGTTCTATCCGACGTTCGAGCACCAGGCGGTGAATTACTTGCGCCCGACGTACCGTCGCTATTTTGACGAGGCGGTCAAGCGCCGGGCGCCCGAAGGGCGCGTGCAGATTGATTTGGCGGGGCTGGCGGTCTCCTCGGTGGGCACGCGCGATCCGGACGTCATCGAACGGCTGAGCGCGTTCCACGTCTACAACCAGGAGTTCAAGATGCAGCGGTTGAAGTGGCAGCCGGATCAGCCGCTGGCCATCGTGGTGGTCAGGGTGTTTCGTCTCGCACCCCGGATCCTGGATGTCGTGCCGCGATACGCCGGGTGCAAGTCCTGGGTGGATTTGGACGCCGCCGTGTCGCTTGAGGGGGCGCAGCCGGTGATGGACGATGCCGCGTTCCAGCAGCGCCTGCACGCCTTGAGCCCGCTCCTGCCGTAAGTCCCCCCATGCGCGTTCTCGTCTTCGGGGCCGGCGCGATCGGCAGCGTCCTTGGCGGATTTCTCGCGAAGGCTGGACATGACGTGACGCTGCTGGGACGCGCCTGGCACCTCGACGTCGTGCGGCGGGACGGCTTGCAGATCAGCGGCATCTGGGGCACGCACCACATTCACACGCTCGCGATCGCGACCCGCTGGGAGGAGGTGGCGGCCCAACCGTTTGATTGGGTCTTCGTCTGCGTCAAGGCGCATCAGACACGAGTCGCGGCAGAGGAGATGGCCCGCCATCTCGATGTCCGGGCGCTGGTGTGCGCGTTTCAGAACGGCCTTGGCAACTACGAAATCTTGACCGAGCAGATCCCGCCGTCGCGCGTCGCCCTCGGTCGCGTGATCTTCGGCGTCGAGCTGAGCTCCGGCCATGCGCACATCACCGTCTGTGCCGACGATGTGCTCATCGGGGCTCCGGATCGGCGGGTGCCGGCGGAGTCGGTCTCAACGCTGGCATCAGCGCTGAAGGCGAGCGGCATCCCCTGCCGGGTGACGTCAGACATCCTGGGGGTGCTCTGGGCGAAGGTGCTCTATAACTGCGCCCTCAACGGCCTCTCAACCGTCCTTGAGGCGCCGTATGGGAAGCTGCTTGAGCGCGACGTGTGTCGCCGGCTGATGCGCCAGATTATCGAAGAAGTCTACCGCGTGGCGGCCGCGCGCCGCCTCGTGCTTGATCCGCCGACGGCTGAAGAATACGGTACGCTCCTGCTGACCACGCTCATCCCGAACACCGCGGCCCATCACGCCTCGATGCTGCAGGATGTCCAGCGGGGGCGGCCGACGGAGATCGACGCCATGAATGGGGCGGTCGTGCAGCTTGGCAAGGAGGCGGGCGTTCCGACGCCGGCCAATGCGCTCGTGACGCGTCTGGTCCACGCGAAAGAACGGTTTGCCGGTGTGCCGGGTGAACGCGACGTGTAGCGGTTGATGATGCGGATCCGGCGGGCGCAGGACCAAGCCCGCGGCGGCTAGTTCGGTTGGGTACGGGGCAGGTGAACGATGAAGCGGCTTCCGTGGCCGAGCTGGCTCTCCACCCAGATCCGTCCATGGTGCAGTTCGACGATCGCCTTCGCGATCGGCAGTCCGAGCCCGGAGCCTTCCTGGTCGTCCGAGCCCACCCGCTCGAATTTATCGAAGATCCGTTCCAGATCCTCCGCGGGGATCCCTCGTCCGGTATCCACCACTTCGATCTGCACCCCGTCCGTCTCGCTCAAGAGGCGCAGGCGGATCCCGCCCTGTTTGGTGAACTTGATGGCGTTGACGACCAGGTTGATGAAGACCTGGCTCAGGCGGTCCTGGTCGCCGGTGACGCGCACCGGCGAGGGAGGCATCTCGAGCGCCACACTGAGTCCTCGTTGCTTCAGCATGCCCTCGAACGATTTCGCGACAGCGCCAAGACACTCCTGCAAGTTGACCTCTTGACGCACCAGCCGCATCTTGCCCGCCTCAATCCGCGCCACGTCGAGCAAATCACCGACCAGGCGCTTCAGCCGGTTGATTTCCCGCTGGCTCATCGTGATGGGTTCCATCTGATCGGCTGAGACCGTGCCGTGCAACCCGTCCGCCAGATTATCCAACGCGCCTTTGACCACCGTCAGCGGTGCGCGCAGCTCGTGCGCCACATTGCTGACGAACGCCGCTTGCATTTGATGGAACTCCTCAAGCTTTTCGTTGGTCGCGACCAGTTGCTGGATGACCCGGCGGATGAGCAATTGTCCGACAATGAGCCCCAGGATGGCGAACACCACCGCCAGAAGA
>Ga0209515_10005024_pt1 | contig 17449 bp, 16 predicted proteins | sample Subgroupgradi54m_FD_187454 | JGI IMG/M metagenome (GOLD analysis project Ga0209515, IMG submission 187454) | Subsurface groundwater microbial communities from S. Glens Falls, New York, USA - GMW60B uncontaminated upgradient, 5.4 m (SPAdes)... ...
AGTTTGCAAAAAAATATGATTGGAACAGGGTATTTAATAATGCATTTTCAGCGAGTTTTAAAAATAATGGATAAAGGAAATAAAATAAAAAAAAACGACAGATTTTTCCCAAAAGTATTGATCTTTATTTCTCTTCTGTTTCTGCTTCCTCTGTTGTTTACATTCATATATATTTTTAAAACCGGAGATAATTTATCTATACCGGAATATGCATATTCAAAAGATGTATATAACAATGTAAAAAATACAGAGCTGTTAACTGGCGACAAAATTCAAGGAGAATTTTTTGCTCAAGAAAATAATTTAGGAATTGTGTCGGTTCGATTTAATACATTTAACAGAATAAACACAGATATTATTGTGTTTAGAATTAAAGAAAAAAATCAAAAGGAGTGGTATTACGAACAAAATTATGAAAGTAGTAAATTCGGAGGATATCCATTTTTCCCTTTCGGTTTTCCAATAATTGAAAATTCAAAAGGTAAAAGCTATATGTTTGTCTTAGAGTCTCTTAAAGGAAAACCGGGAAAAGCAGTGGGCATAGCAACAGAAGATCAGGCAATAGTAGCAAAACATAAATTTACCAAAGCAGAGTTACTTTCTAACAAGAAAGATCTTATAAGACTATCACTTCGGAAAGTTTTTTATTCGATTGGCAGAGAAGATGTCATAAAATGCTATGTACAATCTATTGTAATTGTTGCTCTCATCATCTTTATTTTTAATTTGAGAAAAAAGAAACATCTTTTTGTTTTTAAATTTAATATTTTGGATATCTTAAATAAGATAGTTAATCCTTCTCTTAAATTTTTCCCAAAATTAAAATCTCTTCTTATACTCGTATGGCGTATAAGCAGGTCATTATATGCAAAGCTATCACAATTTTACCAATGGGCGAATGGATAATTTTGTCTGTGCTTATACATAGTGTATAATTGAAAACATGATAAAACTAATTAAATCAACCTTTTATAAGGAAGAAGAAGTTAAAGAGAAGTTGTGTCAATTTATTATATCTTCAAAGCAACTTAGTATTGGGCAGGAGTGTAGAAAGTTTGAAGAGCGATTTGCTTTATATCAAGGTAGAAAGCATTGCGTACTGGTAAATAGTGGAAGCTCGGCGAATTTGGCATTGATACAGGCACTACTTAATTTAGGAAAAATAAAAAAAGGTGATAAGGTTGGTTTTTCCGCACTTACATGGTCTACAAACGTTATGCCGCTTATTCAGCTTGGACTGCAGGCTGTTCCCGTTGATATAGAGCTGGATACGTTAAACGTTTCAAGTAAAACACTTCTTGATGTAATTAAAGAACATGACATCAAAGCCCTTTTTCTTACAAATCTATTGGGTTTTTGTGATGATATCGATAAAATTAAAAAAATATGTGATGGGGAAAAAATTTTACTTATCGAGGATAATTGTGAGTCTTTGGGAACAGTATACAAGGGAAAAAAACTTGGTAATTTTGGATTGGCAAGTACATTTTCGTTTTATGTGGGTCACCACATGTCAACAATAGAAGGAGGGGCAATTTGCACAAATAGCAGCAGTCTTGAGACAATGTTGCAGTTGGTAAGAGCTCATGGTTGGGACAGAAATTTAACTGAAGGAAAACAACTAAAAATTAGAAGTAAATATAAAGTAGATTCATCATTTTATTCGCGTTATACTTTTTATGATCTTGGATATAATTTGCGCACCACAGAAATTAATGGTTTTATAGGAAATATTCAAATTACTTATTTGGGTGAGATTACAAGAAAAAGAAAAGATAATTTTTTCCGTATGGCAATTCCTATCTATGAACAATCAGAAAAATATTATCCGATAAAATATAATCATATTGATTACCTTTCTAACTTTGCTGTCCCGGTTATTTGTAAATCTCAGAAAATTCGTGATGAATTGGTAGAAAAGTGCAAAAATAAAATTGAAATTAGGCCAATCGTCGGGGGCGACATGATGCTTCAGCCATTTTTTAAAAAATATATGCCTGATTTTGTAAATCATTTTAAAAATTCAAATGCAAAGTTAGTTCATGAACAAGGTCTTTACTTTGGGAATAACCCAGAGCTGACAAAAGAAGAAATGGATGAGATTATGCATGTTTTTACCTCGTAATTAACATTTTATTTGCCCCTTGTTTTTTAAAACTATTACATATAAAATGATTTGATAAAGTAGCCATGGAAAACTTTAAAAATATCACAAAATGCAGGGTCTGTCACTGCGAAAATCTATTACCAGTAGTTAAAATAAAGCCGCAGTTTATTGCCTCAACATTTGTAAAGACAAATAAAAACAATCCTAAAGCAAAAATTAAAATTCCCATGACACTTCTTCTTTGCCAAAAATGCGGATTGGGGCAATTGAGGGAAACGGTTAAGCCAGATCTTCTCTACGAAAGCTATTTTTATAGGTCAAACGTTAGTAATACCATGAATAGAGATTTGCGCAATGTGGTTTCTGATGTATGCAGTAGAGTAAAGCTTAAAAAAGGAGATGCAATTTTAGATATCGGATGTAACGATGGGCTTATGTTAACATTCTTTCCGGATTATCTTAAAAGAATGGGAATAGATCCGGCAAAAAATATTGATTGGTCGCATTTAAATAAAACAATTACTATTATAAATGATTATTTTCCAAGCCCAAAGCTTAAAAAGGAGTCATTTAAGATAATTACTACTGCTGCTATGTTTTACGATCTTGATGATCCAAATAAAGCAGTGAAGCAATTAAAAGAACTTTTAACAAAAGACGGTGTTATCTGCATCCAGGTAAGTTATCTGTATGACACAATAAGAGACATGAACTTCTATGATATATGTCATGAACATTTAGAGTATTATTCGCTTAAAACATTAAAGTATCTTTTAGAAAAAAATGACATGAAAGTTTTTGACGCATCAACAAATGCTGTTAATGGCGGGAGTCTTCGAATAATGGCGTCATTGAAAGATGCAAAAATACCAGTATCAAAAAATGTAGAATATCTACTTTTACGAGAGAAAGTTTTACAACTTGAAAATCCGCAAACTTACGAGACTTTTTCAAAATTAATAAAAATGAGCACCGAAAGAGTAGGCGAATATATTAAGAATCAAAAAGGACTTGTCATTGGACTTGGTGCATCTACAAAAGGAAATGTTTTACTTCAACTCTGCAATATAAATAACAAATTGCTTCCCTATATTAGTGAAAGAAATGCATTTAAAGTTGGGCTTAGAACTTTAGGAACGGATATTGAATTAGTATCAGAAGAAAGAGCCAGAAAACTAAAACCATCATGCATGTTTGTTATTCCATGGAATTTTAAGCAGGAAATTATCGAGAGAGAAAAAGAGTATATAAAAGAAGGTGGAAAATTGTTATTTATAATGCCCTATCCATATATCGTGGATAAAAACGGAGAAGCTCAATTGTGAGAAGTAAGAACAGGCAGTATAAACATCAGCTAAATTATTTCGATAAAGAATTTGCAGGAAATACTAAATATACCCTCGATGCCTGGATGATAACTTATATAGACCGAATAAAACAGAACGTTTTAGACAAAAATTTCAAAAAAAAAACAATAATTGATATAGCAACTGGTTCTGGTTACGCAGCAATTGAAATGGCTAAAATGGGTATGCAAGTGATTGCTTGTGATTTAAGTCCACAGTCAATAAAAAATCTCCATAAATATAAAAAAGACCTTTCATTGTCAAATTTAAAACTATTTGTGTGTAAGGCAGAAGAAATACCATTGAAAAACAAAAGTGTCGACTACATATTAGCAAATGCAATTCTTGAGCATATTCCAGATGAAAGAGCCGCGGTGGAAGAATGGAAAAGAATTTTAAAACCAAACGGAAAAATGTTTATTACAGTGCCTCTCAAATATAGATATGTTTTTCCATTTTTATGGCCAATAGTATATTTGTATGATAAACGCATTGGTCATTTAAGAAGATATGATTTAAAGAGTTTACAAAAGGTATTTAAACTAAAGACAATTAAATATTTTTACAGTGGACATCTGGTAAAAATTATAGGTCTTATAATTAATATTCTTATGAAGACAAATAAACTTGATCAATACGCTGAGAGGGTAGATCAGGAACAAGAACGTAAACGGTATGGTGCTAATAATATAACGGTAATATTTAAAAATGAAAAATGAAAAATGAAACGTTTTTATACAAAAGCATTTTTTTATATGCTAGTCTGCAATTCTGCGGGAACACCGAAGAGTATTTTGCAAGGCATACCGAAAAACTCCTAGTTTTTATTCTTATGCCAAGAATTAAAAACAAAAATCACCTTGTTCGAATATATAATAAAGGTAAATTAATCCAAGAAAAAAAAATTCAATTGCCCGAAAGTATTTATCTTCATTACCCTTTTTGGTACATAACATATTTGAAACTTATTGCAACGTATTTTTCAAAAAAAGATAATGTTGTTGTTATTGGTTCACATCCCCTTATTTTTTTTGGCATGACTTTACAAAAGATGCTGGTAAATGTTCGATTTGTTTTTTGGATTGAGTATTTTCCACGAGCTAATCTTGTTTTAAGTCTGTTTGATGATCTTAAAAATTTTTACCATAAAAGGGTAGATTTTGCCTGTTATTTCGGAGACAGAGTGAATAAATTAATGAATGGGGAAATTTTGAATACAGAAAAAAGAAAAACCATTCTTTGGGGGGTTAAACCACAAATCATAAAAAAAATGTTTCCAAGCGGAAAACGAACAATTCTGTTTGTCGGTTTAATAAAAGAATCTCAAGGGCTAGATTTAGTGTTCCAATATTTAAGAATCCATAAAAATTATTATTTGAAAATCATAGGAGTTTGTGATGACACATTATATGCTAAATATCAAAAAATGTTTGTTGAATATGGAATTGTCGATCAAATAGATTTTGCAAATAAGTTTTTCTCGGAAAAAGAATTACAAAATATATCGAAAGAGTGTTTTGTGGGAATTGCTCCTTACGCTACCGGAAAAGGAAATGGTGTCTACTACGTAGACCCGGGTAAAATAAAAGCATATGCAGAACTGGGGCTTCCCATTATTATGTCGAATACTTCCAGCATACTCCCATATGTTAAAAAATTTAAAGCAGGTGAGGTTATTCAAAGAAATGTTGTATCATTACACCATGCAATAGAGAAGATTCAACATGACTACAAAAAATATTTAGAAGGTTTGAAAAAATTTAATAAATATTTTTACTTCGAAAATTACTATGCCAAAAATTTTAAATTCTTAGAAAATTTCTAAAAAGAAATACGATATGAAAAAGAATGATAAAAAGGGGGAAATAATGCTTCCCGTAAGTGTCGTCGTTCCGATGCGAAATTCTACGACTACTGTTTTAATTACCTTAAGGAGCATATTGGAACAAAAATATCCAGTCGAGAAAATTATTATTGTAGATAATGCTTCATTAGATGACTCAGTTGAAAAAGTACAAAATTTTGCTAGTAAATCAAGAATCCCAATTCAAATTGTAAAAAATAAGGAAAATAAGGGTGTCGGAGCAAGTTATAATTTGGGCGTTAAAAAAGCAACTTCACCAATTGTTGTACTTATGCATTCAGATAGCTCTATTCCTACTAATAAAGAGCTTGAAAAATTGGTAAAGCCTTTATGCAACGATGAAAACACAGTTGCCTCTTATTCCTATAACATCTTGCCCCAGAAGGTATGGGAAACCTTTAATTTTTGGCAAAAACTACAACAGGCTAGAGTTGTAGGAAAAGAAAATCCAGGTATGAATGGAAAGTTTGATAGCGTAAAGCTAAAAACATTTCTAAAAATTGGCGGATTTGACGAAATACTCTTTAGTGGTAAATATGGTTTTGGCGGAGAAGATGCAGATTTATATTTCAAATTAGAAAAAGAAGGCAAAGTGGTTTTAAGCGATGCAAGAGTTATACATCTTCACTACTTGGGTGGCAATTATACATTGTTCGACTGGATAAAAAATAGGAAATTAAGAGCAAGAACATATGGTAGGTTAATTAGAACAAGAAGAGGTAATCTTCCTTTGAGCACAAAGGGAGAGGGATTATTTATTCCTTTTGGAGTGTTAGTTTTTTTAGTCAAACCTATGTTGGCAATTACACCCTTTCTGCCCAATCTTGGCGGGATTGGATTATTATTGCTGACACTTTACGCCTTTTTGAATTCAAAAAAAATGTATACAAGTTCTTCTACTTTAAAGAACCCCCGAATTATTCTTTTACCATTTATTGAAATTTTTATGGTCTACTATGAAACATTTTGGATGATTGAGGCGTTTATTTTTGTCAAAAAAGGCTATAATAGGGTAATAATATGAAAACAATTATTCTTTGTGGGGGAATAGGTTATAGGTTGAAAGAGGAAACAGAGTTTAAGCCAAAACCTATGGTAAATATTGGCGGAAGACCAATCCTCTGGCATATTATGAAAATATACTCCCATTATGGCTTTAATGATTTTATTATTGCATTGGGATATAAAGGTGATTATATCAAAGAATATTTTTTAAACCAAAAATTCTTTGGATATGATTTTACAATCAATTCTCAAACTGGGCACACAAAAGTACACAGAAACAATAAAATTAACACTGCTGATGATTTTAAAATCACTTTTGTTGACACAGGAGAAGAAACACTTCCGGGAGAGCGAATCCTCAGGATAAAAGACTATATACCGGAAACAGATGAAGATTTTATGGTAACGTATGGCGATGGAGTTTCGGACATAAACATTAAAGAGCTTGTAAAATTTCATAAAAAACAAAATACCATTGGGACAGTATCGGGTGTACATCCAAGAAGTAAATATGGCCTTTTAACAACTAGCAAAAACGGTATCGTTAAAGAGTTTATTGAAAAGCCAGTTTTAAAAGAGTGGGTTAATGGTGGTTTTATGATTTTTAAGAGAGATTTTTTTAATTACTTAAGAGAGGGTGAAATGGAGCATGAGGGAATAAAAAGGCTTGTAGAAAAAAAACTGCTTTCATTATATATCCATAATGGATTTTGGCACTCAATGGATACATATCCTGACGTAGATAGTTTAAACAGACTTTGGCTAAAGGATCCAAAATGGAAAATCTGGGAAAAATAAAATATGTTACAAAGCATTTCCATTCTAAAGGGCAAAAAAGTTGTTGTTACAGGTGGTACAGGCTTTATTGGCAGTAATCTTGTTAATACGCTACTTCAAAAAAACGCAAATGTTCTCGTTATTGACAAAAAAATTCAAAAAAAATCACTTTTTGTAGAAAAAAATCTTCGTGACAAAGCAGAATTACAACTTCTTGATATACTAAAGTTAAAATGGATAAAAGACATTTTGTTATCATTCAGACCAGAATATATCTTTCATCTTGCTGCACAGACTATAGTTACTCAAGCATATAATGACCCTTTAGAAACATTTGAATCTAATATTATGGGTACAATAAACATTTTAGAGGCGTCAAGGAGTATGCCCTTCATCAAAGGTGTTATTTTCGCTTCATCAGATAAAGCATATGGAAAGACAACAAATGCATATAATGAAAATAGCCCGCTAAAAGGAGATCATCCATATGATGTTTCTAAATCGAGTGCAGATCTTATTGCACAAACTTACTTTAAAACATACAACGTTCCTGTAACAATTTCCCGATTTGGTAATGTGTACGGAGAGGGAGATTTGCATATGGACAGAATAATCCCCGGAATATGTAAAGCTATTATAAAAAAAAAGCAGTTACAAATAAGAAGTGATGGAACATATATTAGAGACTATATTTATGTCAAAGATGTAGTCGACGGCTATCTCTTATTAGCACAAAACATAGATAAGACTATTGGTAATGCTTATAATTTTTCATCAGAAGATACACTTTCTGTTTTAGATGTTGTGAAGAAAGCGGAAAAAGTACTGAATACAAAAATTCCTTATACAATCCTTAATACAGCAAAAAACGAAATACCGTATCAGCATTTAGACGGTACAAAAGTTCGTGCACTGGGTTGGAAATCAAACTATACAATGGAAGACGCCCTACCAGCTACATTCTCTTGGTATAATCAAATTCTTTCGTGATATGTCTGATGAAATGTATTTAATTACTGGCGCTTCAGGATTTGTTGGAAGCAACATCGTACGTCATCTTATTGCTCAAGGAAAAAAAGTGAGTATTATTCTAAGAGATACAAAACATGCTTGGAGAATTGAGGATATATTAAAAAAAATACAAGTTGTTGAAACCAATTTACTCAGCCCAACATTAGAGAAAGATCTGACTAATTTACACCCCACATACATATTCCATTTAGCAGCATATGGAGCATTACCACAAGAATCTAGTGCGGATAAGACAATTGATGTTAATTTAAAAGGGACGATACGTTTGTTAAACGCTCTGAAAAATACCCACTTTCGTTTATTTATTAACACGGGGAGCTCTTCTGAATATGGCTATAAAGAAAGTCCAATGGTTGAGACTGACTTGCCTCAACCACTCAATGATTATGGCGTCGTAAAAGTTGCCCAAACACTGTATTGCGCAAAGTTAGCAATACGTGAATCACTTCCCATTATTACATTTCGACTTTTCTCTCCCTATGGGTATTACGAAGACAAAAACCGGCTGTTCTCTTGGGTAATTACAAATGCACTTTTACATAAGCCCATTGCCCTATCATCACCTACAAATGTACGTGATTTTGTTTTTATAGAGGATGTTGTAGATGCATATATAAAAGCATGTTCTTCTACATTTAATCCGGGTGATATATTTAATATTGGCAGTGGAGAACAACATAGCGTAGAAGATATTGTTAATTATGTTGTTGAGTTTACACATTCGACTTCTAAAATAGAATGGGGTACAATCCCAGAGCAGGAAAGACAGGTAGAGCCTTCTATATGGCAAGCAGATATTAAAAAAATAAAAAAACAGATTAATTGGAAACCGAAACATTCTTTAAAAGAAGGTATTGAAAAAACAATAGTATGGTTTACACAACATAAACATCTGTATGAATAAAACAAAAGAGTTTGAAACATTAGTATTGGAAGCAAAAGAACTTCGAAAAACAATACTGACAATGATTACAGGTTCTCATGCATCCCACATAGCATCTTCGTACTCTATTATTGAGATTTTAGTTTATTTATATGAGAAGGTTTTAAAAATAGATCCTCATAATCCAAATAAGCCAGATCGTGACAGATTTATTTTAAGTAAAGGGTGGGGAGTTGCAGCCCTCTATGCAACTTTGGCTCAAAAAGGTTTTTTTGATAAAAAATTACTTGAAACATATTGTAAAGACGGGAGTAAACTGATTGGTATTGCAACACGCAATGGAATACCCGGTATAGAAGCAACAACAGGGTCAATGGGGCATGGGTTGCCTATTGGTGTTGGTATGGCGCTTGCAGCGAAATTGCAAGAATTACCGTATCGAGTTTTTGTAGTAGTAAGTGATGGAGAATGTGATGAGGGTTCTACATGGGAAGCAATATTGCAAGCAGGACATCATAAACTCGATAACTTGACTGTTATTGTTGATTACAATAAATGGCAAAGTTTCGGTCGAGTAAAAGAAATTTTAGATCTCGAACCATTTGCTAAAAAATGGCAAGCATTTAAATGGTCTACAGCCGAAATTAATGGACATGATCTCTCGGAATTAGCAGGTGCTTTTTCAACGTTGCCATTTGAAAAGGGAAAACCAAATGTTGTTATTGCACATACCATTAAGGGAAAAGGCGTTTCTGTTTTAGAAGATCGCAATGAATGGCATTATAAAACTCCCACACAAGCAGAAATAGACATCGCATGGAAGGAATTAGCAGAATGAGAACCGCTTTTTTACAAACACTATTAGATATAATGCACACTGATAAAAATGTTATTACTCTCACAGCTGATATGGGATTTTCCGTATTTGAAGATATGCAAAAAGAATTTCCGAAGCGATTTATAAATACTGGTGTTACCGAACAAAGTTCGATTGGTATAGCAACAGGTTTGGCGCTTTCTGGGCATATAGTCTATTTTTACGCACAAGCACCCTTTGCGACGATGCGATGTTTTGAGCAAATTAGACTAGATGTCTCATATAATAATGTAAATGTAAAAATTGTTGGAACAGCTTCTGGATTTAGCTCAAACCAACTTGGGGTAAGTCATTTTTCTTTAGAAGATATTGCTTTAATGCGGTTGCTACCGAATATGACAATTTTTTCACCTGGAGATCCTCTAGAATCGGAATGGGCAACAAGGACTGCATACGAAATTGCCGGCCCGGTTTATATTCGTTTAACAAAAAGCGGAAGTCCAGTTATACATGAGTCAAAACTAAAACAGTCATTTACACTCGGAAAAGGTATTGAAATAACAAATGGTTCTGACTTTACTCTCCTTGTAAGTGGAAGCTTACTACCAATGGCAAAACAGATTATCGATGAATTAGCACAAAAAAATTTAAAAGGAACTTTAATTTCACTTCCTGTAATAAAACCAATAGACAACAATATAATTATTAAAAAAGCAAAAACAACAAAATACTTATTTACTCTTGAAGAACATAGTATTATTGGAGGTTTAGGTAGCGCTGTTGCAGAAATACTCGCAGAGTCACAAAGCTCGGTTTTTTTTCACCGATTTGGAGTTTCTGATAAGTTTACTTCAATAACAGGATCACAACCGTATTTATTAGATTATAATGGGCTATCCGCCGAAAAAGTTGGAAAGTCAATTTTGAATTTTATTGCCAAATGAAAAACAAACTAAATACCTTAATTACCCAGATTTATAAAGAAAAATTCCCAAAAAAAGAATTTATCCCTGGTCAATCAATTGTTCCAGTTTCTGGAAAAGTATTCAATCAGGAAGAGTTGCTTGCAGGAGTAGAGGCTGTGCTTGATGGGTGGTGGACAGAAGGTAGGTTTGGTGAACAGTTTGAAAAAAGTTTTTCAAAATACCTTGGAGTTCGATTTGTCTCTCTAGTAAATTCCGGTTCTTCGGCTAATTTGGTGGCGTTATCCGCATTGACATCGTCTGCATTAAAGGAAAGAGCACTAAAACCAGGGGACGAGGTTATAACTGCTGCCACGGGTTTTCCCACAACCGTAAATCCAATTATCCTAAAAAAGTGCGTTCCTGTTTTTTTAGATTGTGATATAGCTACTCGAAATGTATCCGCAACAGACGTTAAAAAGGCAATAACAAAAAAAACTAAAGCAATAATGATTGCGCATACATTGGGTAATCCCTTTGAGTTAGATAAAATAGCAAAAGTTGCTAAAGAGCATAATTTATGGTTTATAGAAGACTGTTGTGATGCCTTGGGATCAACATTTGACGGAAAATTAGTAGGAACATTTGGAGATATCGCAACTTTTTCTTTTTATCCTGCTCATCAAATTACCATGGGCGAAGGAGGAGCGGTGGTTACTAATAATCCGTGGTTGCATCGGGCAATCCGACAATTTAGAGATTGGGGAAGAGATTGTTGGTGCGATACAGGAAAAGATAATACGTGCGGTAGAAGGTTTGGGTGGCAATTAGGACAATTGCCAATGGGATATGATCATAAGTATATATATTCCCAAATTGGCTATAATTTGAAATTAACAGATATTCAAGCTGCTATAGGAGTTGCACAGCTTGGAAAATTGCCGGAATTTATTGTAAAAAGAAGATTAAATTTTCAGAAATTGCTCTCAGGTTTGAAAAAATATGAAAAGTATTTAATTTTACCAAAATGGGAAACAAAAGCAGATCCGTGCTGGTTTGGATTTATGATTGTGTGTAAAGAAAATGCTCCTTTTTCACGTCTTGATTTAGTTACCTTTTTAGAGTCAAAAAAAATAGTAACCAGGAGTTTATTTGCGGGCAATTTGCTTCGGCACCCAGCATATGTAAATATAGAAAAAAAAGTCGTAGGCACCTTAACTAATTCTGATGCGATTATGAATAACGGATTTTGGATAGGAGTTTATCCGGGTATAACACAGGACATGATAACATACGTTCTACATAGCTTCGATGAATTCTTCGAAAAATTATAAAGATATTATGTATAAAATATCAAATATTATTGAGTCTCTTTGGAATCAATCAATGAATAGGAATGTTTTAAACATGATTTCTCTTCTTGAAAAAGATCCTAAAGCAGTGGTGTTAGATGTTGGTTGTGGAGATGGGGTGTATACGATGCAATTTAAGCAAAAAATAGGATGTAAAAAAATTATGGGCATCGAGGGAAATACAAAAAGAATCATGATGGCAAAAGAAAATGGAGTTGATAAAATCGTTTCAGCTGATCTTGAAAAAAAGTGGCCATTTGCCGATGAATCCTTTGATGTGATTATTTCTAATCAAGTAATTGAACATATGGTGAGCATAGATAATTTTATTAGTGAAGTTTATAGATTGTTAACACCTGGAGGATATTGCGTTATTTCAACAGAAAATCTTTCAGGATGGCATAATATTGGCGCACTCGTCTTAGGATATCAAGACTTCTCGCATAATCTTATATCTAAAAAACATGTTGGCAATCCCATGTCAATTCATTTCGGAGAAAAAACAAGCGCATGGGAGAAAAAAGCTATGAGTCACGGGGGCGATTCAATGTATCCCCATATGAAAATACCAACATACCGAAGCTTAATTAATATATTTAAAGCGTTTGATTTTACGTTTGTAGATGGGAAGGGAAGCGGATACTACCCGTTTTTTGGTATTTTAGGTGCCTTAGTAGCTTCAATTGACCCATATCATTGTCACTTTATTACTGTAAAAATGCGAAAGTCCAAAAAATAAAACCTATTTTATTTTTCTTCCAATATAAATCATACAAGGACTAAAAAAATCAGTTTCAAATCCTTTATTTCCAAATAATAACAGAAATAAAGGATTGAGTATAAATTCAATACTGCAAAGCATTTTCAATAAATAATATTTTAACTCTTTTTTCTCCATAGGGATTCTCAACTTTAGCGTACCGTAATTTGCGCAAAATACTTTCTGTGTATTAGGCATTAAACAGAGTTTTTCTAATATGTCGTAATTCATAATATCCAGGTTGTGCGACGCGACGTAGTCTGGCCTAAAAAATTTAAGCTTCCACAAATTAAATCCTTTAAATCTGGGAATTTGGATAACAAAATATCCGCCCGGTTTTACTAAATCAACATGAAGTTTAATTGCTTTTTCCGGAGGGAGGATATGTTCTATAAATCCATACGAAAAAACAACGTCAAAGTAATTTTTATATTTACTTAGCACTTCCTTATCGAATGCATCTTTAACAAATACAGTTACCCCATTTTTTCGGGCAATTATTGATTCTTCTTCTCTATATTCTATGCCATATGCTTTATGGTTGAGCATATCTGCAAATTTTTTGACCAGTTTTCCATTACCGCTTCCAATTTCGCATATTTTTGGCTTGTCTTTTCCCTGATTATTACGTGTTGGTATATATTTCTGGAGAAAAGTATCGCAGAGAAAAATGTCATATGACGTAAAAATTCCGTTTTTTGGTCTGCTTTGTATTAGTTGTTGATTTGTATAGAAGCCTTCCCAATTTTGTTGTTTATAAAGATTCTTGATTTTCATTCTACAGACTCACTTCTTCCTGAGGAAACAGCTTTTTGAATTGCGTGTAATACTTTTATTACGTGTACGGCTTCATCAACGTTGGGTAAGGGCAAATAAGAAGTAGCGTTACCAGACAGGTAATCATCAAGAATCTTTACTTCCAAAGCCGTAGTATAAGTTTGAGTATTGGGTAATTTTATAAGTTCCGGTTTTTTGTCTCCCTTTCTGTAAAACATGAGTTTGTTGTCTTTAATGTGACCTGCAAGCTGTCCATTTTTACCATCTACTATGAGATCTGATCCATTTATAAATCGCGCTGAACTTGCATCTAATGCTATATGTCCTAACACTCCGGATTCAAATTTTAGTATTATTTGATACCTTTCATGGCAATCATATTCTGCTCTTACCTTGTTTCCTACATTTGCTTGAACACTTACTACTTTCTCATTCATAACCCAACAAGCAAGATCAACGGCATGAGATCCCCCTACATAGAGAAAATCCTGCATATTTCTCCATTTGGTTCCCATTCTATACTTAGTCATATCATGAAGATAGGTTGTTTCAATTGCAGTAACAGTTCCAAGATCTCCTTCTAAAAGCCGTTTTTTAGTTTCTGCAAAAGTTGGGGTAAGACGATAGTTTTGACCTACAATTAAAGTCGAACCATATTTTCGGGATAACTCTTGTAAATCTAAAGCGTCTTGAAGATTGGTAGTAAAAGGCTTTTCGCATAGCACAGCCTTTCCTTTTTTAAGTGCTAAAGCAATATATTTGGTATGCTTATCATCAGGCGTGCACACATGAACTAAACTCGACCAGTTTATTGCATCTTCTAGATTGTCGAAAACAATTACGTTAGATTGTTTTTTTAAAGGGTTAGTTGTCTTGGGGTTAATACTATAAACGCCAGTTTTGATTCCTAAATCAAGTTGTGCTTTCAGGTGTCTATTTCCCGCAAGCCCCAATCCAATTACAAGCGGCTTGATATTTTTATATTTATTTTCCACTTTTTCAAATCTCTGAATTTTTAACTATTTTAAAGTCTGGTAAGGGGATTATAAAATCAGATTTTAGTCCTCTGGCTTTTAGCTGTTCCATAATAGGTTGTGCATAGTGCCATGCCAATAACACAACAAAATCCGGTTGTTCATCAATTAATATTTGATTATTAACTACGGGTATATGTTTACCGGGTAAGAACATATTTAATTTTAAAGATGTAGGTTGCTCGGCCAAATACGGCAGTAACTCTTTATCTACTCCATAATAGTTTAGAAGTGTCGAACACCTGCCGGGGCAAGAATTTCCAACGATTGATTTATTTGCCTTTTTTGTTTTAATAAGAAAATCCATAAATTCAAGACGAGCTTTTTTTACACGATCTGCAAATATTTTGTATGTGTCAAGCTTACTAAGACCGAATTCATCTTCTAATTGTAATAGTTTTTTTACCGAAGAACCGACTAGTCTCCCTTTTCCTTTTGTAGCATAGATGCGGATGTTTCCTCCATAGCGACTTCCTCTTTCTACATCCGTAATGGTAAAATCATATTGATCAAATAGTTTCAAATACGCTTTTAAGGAATATGTCCTGAGATGTTCATGATAAATTGTATCGAATTGATTACCTCGAATAACATCTAGGAGATAATGTGTTTCGTTGACAAATACACCATCATTTTTTAATAAATTATAGGCACCTGTAATAACTTCTCCCAATGTCTGCATATGCGCAAAGGTGTTTGTTGTTACAACCAGTGTTGCCAGCCCGTATTTATTTTTAATTTTTTTGGAAGTCCCAAGATCGAAAAACGACTGGATTGTCTCAATGCCATTTGCTTTAGCAATTTTAGCAATATTTGTAGGTTCTACCCCAATAGTTCTGATACCCATTTTTTTGAAACTACCCAGCAATGTTCCATCATTCGAGCCAATATCTACAACTAAATCATTAGATTTTAGGTCGAACTTTTCTATTAGTGAATGGCAAATATTTTTTTGATATTCATCAAGTTCTTTTGTAATCCCACTTCTGTAAGGGTAATTTGGATGATATACCTCACTTCCTGAAACGCAATAGTCTAATTGGACACAGGTACAATTTTCGCACCACATCATTCTTAAGGGATATGTTTTTTCCGGTTGATCGAGCATCTCTTTTGAAAGTAGACTATCGCATAAGGGTTGATGTCCTAAGTCCAGAATAAGGTGTATTTTGGAGGAATTGCAAACTTGACAGTGGGATATATGCCCTGTTTTTACGAAATGGTGTTTAGGATAGTTTAATTTCATAATCCTATTCTTTATCAAATGATTCCATGGTAAGAAGGAGTGTTAATCATATATCTTTTTTGCGCTAATTACAAGAGGCTTTAGGTTCAAAATTAGTTGTCCTACGAATTTATTGTGGGTTTAAGATCTGCTAAAAAGTAACTATACTCTTGTTTTAGTTTTTTCAAACTTTCTAGAATATGTTCGCTGTTTTCCACTGCCGAAAATCTTATGTACATATATAGGTATGTATTTTTAATAATTTTTATAAAAATTTCAGGAATTATTAATGTCAAAATGAGATATGTCCAATAAGTAGTGCTTTTGCTCATTCCAGGATCCAATGATCGCATTCTTGCAGCTAATTTAAGCAGATTTTTGCTTCCAACAAAAAGTTTTACTAGTGGAAATCTTCGAACATATATTCCCATAAGTTGATTACGTAAAAAAACGCTATATGTTTGTGGATCCAATTTCTCTTTAACTGCGTTAAGGTAATCTTCGGATGCGAGCTTTCCATCTCTTAAAGAATAGAGCAAATTATAAGCATTTTTATTAATTCTAAATTTGGACCAAGAAGCAATTACATACGGGTTTTTAATATGATAAGCGCCATACTTTTTCCCAACATAGAACAGGATCTCGATCCATGAGATGGGTTGCGTGTTAAGTATTTTTATATTGCTTGGAAGACTATTATTAAAAATTATTCCCGTTACAAAAGCAGAATCCGAATCAAGAATAAATCGTATCGTCTTTTTATTGTCTGAAAAAGGCGCAAGATATTGATCTTGTGTAAAAGATTTATTTGCCCTAAAATCAAAAATTCGTTTTTTATCGGGCGCAAGACAAATATAGTTAGCGCGAATATAGCCAGGATTGTATTTTATTATCTTGTTATAAATTTTTTCTAAAGAATTTTCATAAAGAAGGAAATCATCGTCACTATGAAGGAATACATATTTTCCCTTTGTATACCCCAGCGCCTTTTTATAATTTAGGGTAACACCAATATTTTTTTTATTCACAAAATAACGTATTCTTTTATCTCCTAATTTATCGATAATTTCTTTCGTATTATCTGTTGAGCAATTATCCGAAATAATTACTTCAAAGTCTAAAAAACTTTGTCGTAAAATGCAATACAATGCAAATTGCAGATCAGATGCTCTATTATAAGTAGGAATGATAATTGAAAAAAATGGCTTATTTAACATATTTTTTTGCAAGTACTGCTACTCCCAGTCCGTTCTTGTTTTTGCTAAATTGATCTAGGATTGCCAAAATATAAAGAATTGGGAAAATAATACCTGCAAGCGCAAAGCTTCTTAAAAGCGTAAGATGATTAATTTCCCATGTAAGCTTACCAAAAAATCCAGACGTTTCCTCAGACGTTATTATCCGGAAGCCTAATTTTTTAAGCTGATTCTCGAGTGTATTTTTGGCAATGCCTTCGCGAACATGGTCTTGATGATGCCACGTCTTAGATGAACTAAAAATTCGTTTTTGGTTAGGTTGCGGAACATGTATATATACGTATCCATTGTTTTGTAGCAGATCATAAAAAT
>Ga0209515_10005026_pt1 | contig 17443 bp, 16 predicted proteins | sample Subgroupgradi54m_FD_187454 | JGI IMG/M metagenome (GOLD analysis project Ga0209515, IMG submission 187454) | Subsurface groundwater microbial communities from S. Glens Falls, New York, USA - GMW60B uncontaminated upgradient, 5.4 m (SPAdes)... ...
CCGGCAGCGGTAGCGGAGGTTCAGGAGGAGGAAGCGGTGGAGTTAGTGGAGGAGGTTCCGGCAGCGGTAGCGGAGGTTCAGGAGGAGGAAGCGGTGGAAGCAGTCCTGGGGGTGGATCGAGTCCGCCCTCCTCACCACCGTCGGAACCGCCACCGTCACCTCCATCCCCTCCACTTGAGCCGCCTCTCCCTGGAGGTGGTGGAGGACTCATCTTGCGAGCCAGGGGCACCGACCAATGGACAGGTTGGCCAGATACGAACACAAGAAACATTACCGGAACCCAAGGCGTAGAACTGCTTGGCGCGGCATTTGACCTCGTGGCAAACTCTCTGGCGAGTTCGGTCACCAATGACCTGTTTCGCAAGGGCCTCTCAATTGCCTTTGGGAGTCCGGCGGACTTTGCCGGTCCCCTGGCCAGTGCGATCGCCTACTTCAGTTTCGCAGGGATTGTCACCATGCCAGCCACGCCTGATCCGCTTCCCTTCATCCTATTCAACCCCAAGTTCATCACCGAGGATCCGAAAGTGCTCGCCGCTGTGCTCGTCCATGAAGGGACTCATTTCCAGCAGTTTCTTGACGGTACTACCGTCGACTATCTCCTAAGGAACAAGACCGTTGTGGACGTTGAGTTCACTGCGTGGTGGAATGGCGCGGCCTTCTGGCAAACCGTCCGTGGTAACTTCCTGCCGCCAGCTACGACTGTAGCGTTCACGAACGAAGCCGGCTACCAGGCAGCCCTTCAGGGTGAGGGCGCGCTCAGGGACTTGATTACGTCGCTCTATACGTAAGCGCCTGAACCGGGAGACAGGAGAATACACCGATGAGACGCACAATCACATCAGCGATGATCCTCATCGCCCTGCTGGGGGTGGGGTGGTGGTTCCTCTCACGACATGGTACGATCAAACGCGAGGGACGAACGATGAACCCGTCGATCGCCAAGTACGTGGACTACGTCTCGACAGAGCCCCGCTTAGCCGTGCGCTTCCAAATCCCTAAGGGGTGGGGAGTCCAGCGGGAGCAAGGGAAGGTGGAGCGTTACCACCAGATCCGGATTCGCGGACCGAGAAACCAGGAGGACACGTATACGTGTTACCTGTCGGTCCGCGCTTCGCCGCTACAATCGTATGGCGGAAAGTTTGGGAGCGTGGAGGAACTGGTGAGCAACTATAAGAGCCATCTCTTCCAAGACCCTCAAATACTTGTGCAGCATCCGGTGAAGGTCGCTGGCATCGCGGCGCAGGAGTTGCTCGTCTCCTTCACAATTCCTCCCCTGCACCAGCCCGGCCTCAAGGCGATCCCGATTCCTGTGAAGACGCGTAGTTGCTTTTTCGAACGGAGTCCCTATCTCTACGAGCTGATCTACAGCGCGGACGCCCGGGAATTCGAGCGGTATGTCGAAGCGTTTGAACGCCTCGTCCGGACGTTGCGCTTCAAGTAACGCCCCCCTCATCCCCAACCAGCCTCACCTATCCGCGGAAAACCGCGCGGCGGTCAGCACGTGCGAAGAAACTGCCAGATGAGTTTGGCGATGTAGTCGGCTTCCAGGTTGACCCGGTGGCCAACCGCGCGGCAAGCCAATGCGGTCTGCCGCAACGTCTCGGGAATCAGATGCACGGTGAAGGTGCTGCGCGTCACCGTGCGGCCCACCGTCAGACTCACGCCATCCACAGTAATGGGGCCTTTGGGAACGATCAAGTGCCGGATATGCGGCGGCGTGCGGATCTCCAGGACCAATTCGCCTGCCAGTTGCCGGCGCTTGACGACGGTCCCGACCCCATCCACATGGCCGAACACCATATGTCCGTTGAGCCGATCCAAGAGTGTCAGGCTTGGCTCAAGATGCACGCGATCATGCGCGCGCAACCGTCCCAGCGTCGTCAGCTGTTGCGTCTCTGAGATCACCTCGCACACAATCATCCCCTGGCGCACACTCACGACGCTCAGACAGACGCCGTTGACGGCGAGACTGTCGAGCCGGCGGACCCGGGAGGCGGTCTGCGGCGCGTGAAGACTCAGACGCGCAAGACCCTTGGCGCGTTCCACGCGTGCGACCGTCCCGAGTTCCTGGATGATGCCGGTAAACATCAGTGTTTGGGATACACGACGCTGGCCTCAATGCACAAATCCGGCCCTACACGCCGAACGGACAGATCACGCAGGCGCACCGCACTCGCCAACCGGGCAATCCCTTCCCCACCAACTGAACCAGGCGCTGTGCGCCCTCCGATCAGCATCGGGGCCACAAACCACGCGATGCGGTCAACGATCCGCTCGGCAAACGCACTCGCCAGCACCTCGCCCCCGCCCTCGATCAGCACCGAGTGCAGGCCTCGGCGAACCAACTCGCGGCACAACGGGCGGAGCGGAACACGACCCCGGTAAGGCCGGAACACCAGCACTTCGACGCCGCGGCGCGTCAATTGGACGCGGCGCGCGGCACTGTGCGTCGTGGTCGCGATCAGCGTGGGTGCCGGTGAGTGCGCTGAGAGGCACCGCGCGCTCGCGGGAAGGCGCAACCGGCTGTCCACGATGACTTTGACCGGCCGGCCAGCACGCGTATTGGTCCCGCGTGCCGTCAGGCGCGGATCATCCCGCAGGACCGTCGTGATCCCCACCAGAATGGCATCGACCTGCGCGCGCAGACGGTGGGACTGGCGCCGCGAGGCCGCAGAGGTGATCCAGCGCGAGGCCCCGCGGGAGGTGGCGATCTTCCCATCGAGGCTTTGGCCCGCCTTCGCAATCACGAATGGCCTCCGAGTACGCATTGAGGTGAAAAATGGCTCATTGATCTGTTGGGCTTCCCTCGCCAGCACACCAGCCTGCACCCGAAGGCCGGCCCGGCGAAGCCTGGCAAGACCGCGTCCATGGGTGCGGGGGTTGGGATCGCGCGTAGCGGCCACGACGCGCCTGACGCCAGCCGCGAGAATCGCATCGCAGCATGGCGGCGTGCGGCCAACGTGGTTGCAGGGCTCAAGCGTCACGTACAGGGTGGAGCCGCGGCTGCGACGGCCGGCATGTCGCAGCGCTTCCACTTCCGCGTGCGGCAGGCCGGCTCGCCGGTGGTAGCCCTGGCCGACGATGCGGCCATCCTTCACCAGCACCGCTCCGACGAGCGGGTTGGGGGACGTGCGGCCTTGGGCTCGTTGCGCCAGGCGCAGCGCCAAGTTCATGAAGTGCGCGTCGCGGGATGCGTCTCTTTCCATTGGCGCAGCGCATCGACCAGGGCGCACGGCACTTTCACCGCGCCGATCGGCGAGCCCTCTCTGGACGTGCCGTGATAGTCGCTGCCGCCGGTCTTGAGCAGGCCGAGCCGATCCGCGAGCTTGTCATAATGCTTGATCATCTCGGGGGTGTGGCCGGAATGGTACACCTCAAGACCGACGAGCCCCTGTTTCATGAACGTCTTGATGAGTTCGTCGCGCTTGAGGTAGATCGGATGGGCGAGCACCGGCACACCCCCCGCGTCCAGAATCAGCCGGATGATCCGCGCCGGCGGCATGGGCGAGCCCGGCACAAAACCGGGGTTGTCCGGGCCGATGTATTTGGAAAACGCTTCAGTCCGCGTCGCGATGTAGCCGCGGTTCACCAGGACCTGGGCGACGTGGGGCCGCCCGACCGTGCCGGCACCCGCCACCTTGAACACCTCGTCCGCGTCAATCTTCACGCCGATCCGGTCCAGCCGGCGCACCATGTCTTTGACGCGCTCCACGCGGCGCGCCTGCTGTTCCACCAGATGCTGCTGCAAGGCGCGGTGCGCCGGATCGAGGAAAAACCCCAACAGGTGCACTTCGAGCCCCTCGGCGCTGGCGGACATCTCGATGCCGGGCACCAGCGTCAGACCCAGCCGCTTCGCCGTCGGCTGGGCGATGGGCAGCGACTCCATCGTATCGTGATCGGTGATCGCAATCGTCGAGAAACCAAGCTCCTTCGCCAACTCGACCAGGCGCTCCGGGGAGTCCGTCCCGTCGGAATAGAACGTGTGCGTGTGAAGATCGGCGACACCGGCAGATGGCGTTGACGGGCTCAAGGATTGCGGGGTCATGGTGACGATGGCTGACCGGTTAACGGGTTAGCGCGGCAACGGCCTCGGAGGAACCGATGGCGTTGTCGCCGTGGAACGGGCGTGCGCTTTGTAGATCGCATCAAGGATCCCATTGATGAATTTCGCCGACTCGGCAGCGCCGAACCGCTTGGCCAGCTCAATCGCCTCATTAATGCACACGGCAGGCGGCACATCGTTGCGGTGGAGGAGCTCAAACGTCCCCAGGCGCAAAATGTTGCGGTCGACGACCGCCATGCGCTTCAAATCCCAGTTGTTGGCGTGGGCCGTGATGAGCTGATCGATGTCTTTTAAGTGCGCAATGGTGCCCTCGGCCAGCTCCGTCGCGAACGTCTTGATATCAGGTGTGGGCTGGTGCATCGCCCAGAACTCTTCGAGAATCGGCCCCGCCTCGCTATGGCGGATATCCGCCTGGTACAGGATCTGGAGCGCATACTCCCTCGACTTCGTCCGATTGCGCATGTCACACGTTGAGCCGGTCAAACATCCGCAGGACCGCGATCGCGGCAAGCGCGGCCTCGGCACCCCGGTTGTGCTGTGTCCGGCCTACCTGCCGCGCTGCCCCATGCCCGTGCGTGCGCGGCGCAGGCAGGCCGGATCGAGCCTTCGCCTGGGCGAGCGTCGCCGCGACGACGACGCCGAAGGTGACCGGAATCGAAGCGGTCACCGCCACCTGCTCAAGTCCTTGCGCGACCGCGTGCGCGATCACCTCGTATTGCGGTGTTTCGCCGCGAATCAACGCCCCGAGAGCAATCACCGCATCAGGGTGCGGTTGGGCCGCAGCGACGCGCGCCGCGACCACCGGCAACTCAAATGCCCCGGGCACCCAGAGCAGCTGAATGTCCGCCGGGGATGCGCCATGGCGACGCAGCACACGCGTGGCCTCCCGCACCAGCCCTCGGGTGATCGTGAGGTTGAACGATGACGCGACGAGGACAAAGCGCTTGCCCTTCATCGAGGCGGAAGAGCTGGAGCGATCTTTGGGAGACTGCGTCTGTGGCATGGCGGGCCTCTCCTGCGAAGACATCACGCAGGAACCAGCCGCGGCGCGGCCGCGGGGATTTCTGAAGCCGGTTCTAGCTAGCCTTGGCATCAAGCCAGTGACCGAGCTTTTCGCGCTTCGTTTCCAAATATTTCGCGTTTTCTCGCCGCGGAGGAATTTCAATGGGCACGCGTTCCATCACTCGCAGGCCGTAGCCTTCGAGTCCGATGATCTTGCGGGGATTGTTCGTGAGCAGCCGCAAGTCCTTCAGCCCCAGGTCCACGAGAATCTGCGCGCCGATGCCATAATCGCGCAGGTCCGCCCCAAAGCCGAGGGCCTGGTTGGCTTCGACGGTGTCCATCCCCTGGTCTTGGAGGGCGTACGCCTTCAATTTATTCGCCAGGCCGATCCCCCGCCCTTCCTGATTAATGTAGAGCACGACCCCGCGGCCGGCCTCGGCAATTTTCTCCATGGACCGGCGCAGCTGCGGCCCGCAGTCACATCGGCAACTGGCAAACACGTCGCCGGTCAGACATTGGGAGTGGACCCGCACGAGCACCGGCTCGCCATCGTCCACCCTGCCCTTGACCAAAACGATGTGCTGGCAGTCATCCACGCTCGTTTCATACAGCATCATCTGAAATTCCCCGGCTTCAGTCGGCAATTTCGTAGTCACGACGCGCTTGACCAATTTTTCGAACCGGCGGCGGTATTCAATCAGGTTGGCGATGGTGCAGATTTTCAGATGGTGCGCGGCCGCAAACGCAAACAGATCCGGCACGCGGGCCATCGTGCCGTCATCCTTCAAGATCTCGCAGATGACGCCTGCGGGAAACAGGCCGGCCAGACGAGCCAGATCCACCGCCGCCTCCGTGTGCCCGGCGCGCCGCAGGACACCGCCTTCTTTCGCCCGAAGAGGAAACACATGTCCTGGACGGCTGAGGTCGGATGGCGCGGACTGCGGATTGATCAGCACCTGGATGGTATGCGCGCGGTCATGCGCGGAAATGCCGGTGGAAACACCACGCTTGGCATCCACGGAGACCGTCCAAGCGGTCTTCATCGGATCCTCGGACGGGCTCACCATGGCCGGCAGCCCCAGCGCGTCGAGCGCGCGGCCCTCCATGGGGACGCAAATGATCCCGCGGCCGTGCTTCGACATGAAGTTGATATGATCCGGCGTGGTAAACGGCGCGGCCATGACCAGATCGCCCTCGTTTTCGCGGTCGCCGTCATCCACGACGATGACGAGCCGTCCTTCGCGGATTTCTTCGAGAATCTCTGGGATGGGGTGAAAGATTTTGTCCATATGAACGATGTAGTATAGCCCCTCCCTGGGGCAGGGTCAACCGTGATGGGCGAGGCACAACCGTCAGTGCCTCAAGGAGTTACTGTGGCTGGGCGGCGAGCTGCGGCTGGGAACTGCCGCTGGAGGAACCGCCATTGGCGGTGCCGAGCTTTGCGGAGAGAATCTTGGAAATGCCGGCTTCTTCCATCGTCACGCCATATAAGGAGTCGGCCTTGGTAATGGTCTTCTTGTTGTGGGTAATGAGGATGAACTGCGACAGCACCAGGAACTCCTCCAGCACCCGGGTGAACCGGTCCACGTTCGCCTCATCAAGGGGCGCATCAATCTCATCCAGAATGCAGAACGGCGAGGGCCGGACTTTAAAGAGGGCGAACAGCAGCGCAATGGCGGTGAGGGCCCTCTCGCCCCCGGAAAGCAGGCTGATGCTTTGGAGCCGCTTGCCCGGCGGCCGCGCGACGATGTCAATGCCGCACTCGAGGACGTCTTCCTCATCCAGCAGTATCAGATCCGCCTGCCCGCCGTTGAAGAGCCGCGTGTAGTAGGTCTGGAACTCCTGGCGGATGCGCTCGAACGTCTCGCGAAACTGCGTACGCGCCGCACGATTAATCTGGACGATGGACGCCTTCAGGTCATCGCGCGATTGAATCAGGTCCTGCTGTTGCGTTTGGAGAAACTCCAGGCGGCGTTTGAGCTCATCGTATTCCTCGACGGAACCAAGGCTCACCGGCCCGATGCCTTCCAGTTTCGTGCGCAGTTTCTGGACTTGCGCGGACATCTCGGCGCGCTGCTCTTCGCTCAAGGGCGCTGCGTCGGCGCTGCCCAACTGCTCAGCCTGGAGCGTCGTCTCGTCAATGTGATAGAGCTCGCGCAGCCGCTCAACCAACCGCGTCTTGCGGAATTCGCGTTCGGACAGCTGCTGGCTGTGCGCTTGGATCTCCTGCTGCAGCGCCGAGAGCCGCTGTTCCGCATTGAGCAGATGCGGCAGGGCCTGATCGCGCTTGGCTTCTTCTTCGCGCAGGGCCTGGGCCACGCGCTCCACCTCAGCCTCGGATCCTACGCGCTCCACCTGCAGACGTTGGCGCTCCTGCTCATGCTGCGTCAGCTGCTCTGCGAGCTGGCCTGACCGGGTCACGGCCTCTTGCCGCTGTGTTGCGCGGGTATCGATCTGCTGGAGCAGCTGTGTGCGGTCGGATTCTAACTCTTGCCGCCGAGTCGTCAGCGCGGTGAGCCGCTCTGCCAGCGACTGGAACGTCGCCTCCACCTGCGCTCGCGCCAGCAAGAGCTGCTGTTTGCGCTGCTGCGCGGTTTCACGGGCCGCCTGCGCCTCGCTCAGTGAGCGTTCGATCGTCTGTTGGAGGACCTCGGCGTCCTCGGCGGCGCGCTGCAACGTCCCCAACGCGGCGCGCAGCTCCTCGCGCTGGAAGGCGCTCTCATGGACATCCGCCTCGAGCGCGCGCTGCTCTTCTTCGAACCGCACCGCCTCCTGCGCCAACTGATTCACGTGCGCTTCGATCTTGTGGAGATTCGGCGCAAGATGGGTCAACTGCCCTTTGGCGGATTCCTGCTGGGCGAGGATCGACTGCCACTCCTGCTCCGCGGTGTTCGCTTCCGCATCCGCGCGGTTGAAAGCGTCCTCAACCGATGCCAAATTCGCCTGGGCGCGCTCCCATCGCTGTCGCCGGCCAAGGCGCCTGGCCTGTTCCTGATCACCGCGCCCGGTGCCGCCACTGGCGCGGCCCGCGGTGTTGAACCGCCACGAGCGCCGATCCCACCGGTCTCCCTGGATGCTGATGACCCGCCCCTCCGGCGTAGGCCCGTCGCCCAGGACCCGATTCAGATCATCGATAATCCACGAGTCGTTCAAGAGCCAGTCCACCAGCGGCTGGTAGGCCGGGTCGGTGCGGACAAATTCCTTGACCGATCCGGCGACGGCCTCGAGGGCGGGGCGCTGCGCCGCCGCCGGCGCTGCCGGGCAGTCCGACAGCACAAGAAACCGGCATCCCTCAATCTGTTGCGAGCGCAACGCCTCGCGGCAGCGGGCAAGCGTATCGCGGTCGCGGACCACGATCGCATCGGCGAGCGGGCCGAGCGCCGCCTCCACGACATCCTCGTAGCCGGCAGCCGCCTGCACCAGATCCACCAGCGGGCCGATCAGCCCGTCAACGGATCGCTCCATCAGCGTCTTGACCGCATCCGGAAACCCTTCGTAGCGCCGCCACAAATCTTCGAGCAATTTGACGTGCGCCCGCTCGCGCGCGAGCTGCTCCCGCATCTCATGCAAGCGGCCCGTCAGCTCATGCCGCCGTCGCTGCGCGGCATCGAGGGCGTCTTGAGCCGCCCTGCCGCGTTGCTGCACCTCATCGTATTGCGCCTGCAAGACCTCGCGCTCGCGCAACGAGGCCTCGCGGCGAACCCGTCCCTCCTCCGCCCGAGCCGCCAATTGCGTCCGCTGCGCCTCGAGCCGCCCGATCTGCGCCTCAAGCGTCTGGAGCCGCGTGGTCGCCTCGGCCAACTGATTGCGGCCGTGCGTCGCCCCAGAGGCCGCATCGAAGAGTTGGGCTTTGGCTTCGTCCACCGTCCGCAGCACCGTCTCAAGGGTGGCATCGAGCGAGGACAATTCTGTCCCGCCGTGCGTCAACTGCTGCTGAATCGCCGCGTGCTGGGTGTGCAGCTCGGTTTCGCCGCCGCTGACGCGCGCCAACTGTTCGTCAAACTGCCCGATGCGCCCGCGCCACTGCAACGCTTCGCGCTCCAACTGCTGCGCCTGCTGCGTGAGCTCCTCGATCCAGCGCCGCTTCAGCGCCAGCTGGCTTTCATGCTGCTCGATCTTGCTAGCACAGGCCACCACGGCGGTCCGCAGCTCTTGCAGCGTGTGCTGGATGGCCGACACCGCCGCATTCAGCCCTTCGATCGAGGCGACATGACTCTGCTTTTCGGTCTCAAGCTGCTCGCGCTGCGTGGTGAGTGTCTGCAATTGCTGCTCGACTTCTCCGTAGCGCGTCTGGCCCTGGCGCAACTCATCCACCGCCAGCTTCAGTTCGAGGGCCTTCAATTGATCCCACTGCGATTTATACTGCCGCGCCCGGTTGGCCTGCCGCTCAAGCGCCAAGACTTGGCGCTTGACCTCCCCGACGATATCGGCGATGCGCACGAGATGCTCTTCCACTTCATCCAGACGGCGCGTGGTCTCCTTCTTCCTCGCGAGGTATTTCGCCACGCCACTCGCCTCCTCGAACACCACACGGCGCTCTTCGGGTTTCGAGGAGAGCACCAGATCAATGTGGCCCTGCTCGATGATCGCGTACGTGCCGCCGCCAAGGCCGGTCCCCAGCAAGAGCTCCTGAATATCCTTGAGACGGCACGGACTCTGATTGATGAAGCATTCGCTCTCGCCGGAGCGGTAGACGCGGCGGGTGATGGTGACTTCGCTGAAGGAGATGGGCAGGAGCCCCTGCTCGTTGCTAATGGTGAGGTTGACTTCGGCCATCGACAGCGGGGCGTGCTTGTCGGTGCCGTTAAAGATCACGTCTTCCAGGCGCGGGGCGCGGACGTCGCGGGGGTTGTGCTCGCCAAGGACCCAGCGGATGCTGTCGACCACGTTGGACTTGCCGCTGCCGTTGGGGCCGACGATGGCGGTGACCCCGGACTCAAAATGGAGGGTGGTCTTTCTTGCGAAGGACTTAAACCCAAAGATCTCTAACTTTTTAACACGCATGAACCATTGAGCAATTCAGCTATTGAACGATTGAGCGCCGTACCGTCATTATCCGACAATGTCCTCTCCCCCGTCGGCACCAATGACGTTCCCAGTGACCCAATCCGCGCCGGAATTCGACAGAATCGCGATGGCCTGCGCGACATCGTTCGTCGTGGTCAAGCGGTGGTACGGATTGCGGAGTTTCGCGTACTCCATCATCTGTTCGTTGCCGGGGATCTTGCGCAGGGCGGGCGTATCCGTGACCCCGGCCCGGATGCAGTTGGCCGTGGCGCCATAGGGCGCGAGCTCCATCGCCAACTGGCGGACGTGCGATTCCAGCGCGGCTTTGGCCGCCGAGACGGCGCCGTAGTTGGGCCAGACGCGCGTGCCGCCGGAGCTCGTCATCGCAAAGATGCGCGAGCCCTTGCCGATCAACTTGCGCGTGACGAGATCCTGGACCCAATACACGAGGCTGTGGGCCATCACGTCCAGGGTCATTTCCATCTGGTCCTTGGTCAGCTGATTCTTGGGATCCTCGGCAAGATACGGCTTGAGCGTGCCGAAGGCGAGCGAATGCATCAGGACGGCGATGGGCTTGCCGCCGAGTGTCGGGGTGACGGCATCCAGGACTTCCTGCCGCCTGAGCGGATCCGCCGCGTTGACGTTGAAGAAGAGCGCTTGGACCTTGTTGGCCTCGATGGCTTTCATGAGCTGTTCCACGCCGGCCATGCCGGCCTTGCGGTCCAGGTGGACGCCGATGATATTCACGCCATGGCGCGCCAATTCTTGCGCGGTGGACGCCCCGAAACCGCTGGAGGCGCCCAAAATCAACGCCCACTTCCCCGATAAGTTGCTCATGCTTTGAGAGTACCTCCTATGGAAAATAGATGACGCAGATTGAAAAATCGATTCCACAGATTAATCCGCGGAATCGCTTTTCAAACATCTGCGGAATCACAACCCCAGATTAGCATTGTTCATGGAGCATAATCAACTGCAATCCGGAACCGGACTTCCGTCGCTCGCGTCCCCTCGGGAAACACTGTAAACGGCTGGGCCCGCTCCAGCGCCATCTTGGAGGCCGCCACAAACACCTCGCCCTGCGGACTGCTGATGTGCGGCTCTCCCACCAACTGCCCTTGATGGTTCAGCACAAACGACAGGATCACCGATCCGGCTTGGAGCTGGTTGGCGCGGAACTGCGCCGTCAATTGCTCCTGGAGCCGCTGGCGCACGGCGTGGCGATATTCCGCCGGCACCGGATCTTCGAGGACGACGTGCGGCAAGTCCTTGTCCGCAATCGGCCCGGCATTCGGCGGCGGCACGAAACTCGCGCCGTCGGAGAGCACAATCTGCGGAGTGAGGAACACGACCAGCTCCGTTTTCTTCTTCACGTTCGACACGCCGCGGAACGGCAAGCCGAGGATCGGGATGTCGCCGAGCAGCGGCACTCTAGATTCCGTCCGCTCGTTCTTCGTCTCGATGAGCCCGCCGATGATGAGCGTCACCCCGCTCTTCACGAGCACCGTCGTTTCCGCCTCGGTCGTCGTCACGATGGGGATGCGGTTATTCTGGAAGGTTTCTACTTTCGAGGTGCTCACTTCAGGCCGGATCTTCAGCTGCACGTGGCCGTCGCGTTTGATGTTGGGCGTCACGAACAGTTTGGTGCCGACATCCACGAATTGGATCTGGGGAGAGGTCACCACAGACCCGGTGGCCGGCACCGTCGTCGTCGTCGTCACGAACGCTTCCTTCGTGCCCACGAGAATCCTGGCTTCTTGATTGTTCGAGACCATGATGCGGGGGTTCGACAGCGTTTCCGTCTTAGCGAGTTTCTTCAACGCCTCCACGACCAGCTGGGTGGTCGCTTTGGGTGCGGTCGCCAGTTTGAGCGCGGCCCCGGTCGTGGTCCCCCCAACGATGTCGCCCAGGACGCGGAAGTTAGACCGGCTCTGGAGATCAATCCCGGCGAAGAGCTGCTGCCAGTCGATGCCCAAATCCATCTCATCAGTCAGTTCAACCTTGATGATCTTGGCGTCGATCAGCACTTCGCCGTCCGGGACATCAAAGGCCTGGATGATCTGATCGGTCTTCGCCAAGACCTCCGGCAGGTCGGTAATGACGACTTTGTTCGTGCGGATATCGAAACTATAGGCGCCGATCGGCGTGAGAATCTCCTGGAGCTTCTCTTTGAGTTTTTCCGCCTCCGCATAGCTTAAATTATACACGCGGGTTTCCGTCGGACGGTCCAATTGCTTCAGCAGGCTCTTCATCTGCTCGAGACGATTCGGCACGTCGTTGAGCACGAGGGTGTTCGAGCCTTCATCCGCCACCACGCGACCCACCGAGGACTTCACCTGGTTCAACACCGTGGCCACTTGCACGGCCTTCGCGTACCGCAGCAGCACGATCAGGTTCTGGTCCCGGCCCTGAAACTTCTCGCCGTAGAGCAGCTCGTAGTCGCGCGCCATCATGACCGTCACGATGGCGCCGCGCCGCTCGTACGCGAGGTCGTTCGCCCCGATGATCAACTCGAAGGCTTCCCACACGTCGACGTCGTTGGCAAAAATCGTCACCTTCCCGGACACGTTCTTGCCGGCGATAAAATTGATCCCGCTCTTTTGCGACAGCAGCTTCAGGACATCAAGGATGTCGACCCCCTTCAGATCCAGCGAGATGCGCTGGCCGGTGGTCGGTGCGACCGCCGCACTCGCCGCTGGGCCGGTCTGCGCGAACGACACCCGCGCTGGGCTCGCGGCGCACCAGACCGTCAGCACCGCCACGATCCGCCACATTCTCCTCATCCGCGCATCCCCCCTTTCAGAGTGTGAGCTCAACTTTTTCTCCCTGCAGATCCAGAATAACATGGGTATCCAGGACTTGGTCCAGCACCGCGCCCTCGACCACCGTCTGCCCGGTCGACACAAAATAGCTCTTCTTCGTCTCGGAATCCTCGATGATCGCCTGCGCCGGATTGCCGGGAATGATCCCGAGCAAGGTCAGGCGCGAGGCCAGCTGTTTGGCGCCTCCGCTGGGGGCCGCCCGCGACACGGACGGCCCATCGGCCGCCGAGCTCGTCGGCGGCACGAAGAGCGCTCGCGACACGCTCTCGGTGATCGACGGAATCTGGGCTGTCAGCGGCTCCGCGTGCGATGGAGCCGCCGCAGGCGTGATCGTGGTACCCGGCAGCGGCAAGGGCGGCAGCGGGCGCACCGCCTGGATCACGAGCGCCAGCATCTCAATGCCCAGCATCGCACCAAGACCCATCATGACCATCCGCGGCCACGCCAATGGCTGCAGGCGCCCGGCCATTGCAGCCGACGTCATCGGCACGGCCGGTGCGCTGACGGCCGCTCCGGGCAGCGACGGAGCGGGGGCCTGCGCCTCAGGACGAGCGGCTTTGCCCCGAAGGAGTTTTAACAGGCGCTCTTCAGGAAGCGGCGACTTCGTGGATCCATCGGGACTCATCCCGAATCAACTCCTCAATGAGCGACATGTCCACCTGGCGCTTCTCGTGCATCACCAGGGCTTCCATCGCATTGTGGCACAAGCGCAGGATCTTGCGCGGATAGCCCTGCGTAAAGCGGTGGATCGCGTGCACCGCCTCGGACGTAAAGAGCACCTGATCCTCCGGCAGCCCGGCGGAGTGCAGCCGAAACTGGATCATCTCCCCGGTTTCCTGCTCGTCGAGCGGGTTGATGATGTATTTCAGCGCGACGCGGTCAATGAAGTTGTGGATGCGCGTGATGCGGCCCAAGAGTTCCATCTGCGAGAAGATCACCACCTGGATCAATTTGAATTCGTTGGTTTCGTAATTGAGCAGCAGGCGCAGATTCTCGAGCAGATCGAGCGAAAGCTTCTGGCCCTCGTCGATCATCAGCACCGTCGTCTTGCCTTCCGTGACCCCGCGCTGAAAGAGGTGGTGCTGGATGGCCTCGCGGCAGTCGAGCGTCGATTTCGACATCGGGTTGGCGCCGAACAGGCGGCACAGGTGGACCAGAAACTGGAACTCCGAATCAAACGAGGGATCGAGGATCATGTGGAAGGTGAATCCGTCTTCCCGGGGGAAATTCGCAAGGAGCGTGCGGGCGAGGGTCGTCTTGCCGGTCCCCACATCGCCGAGAATCAACGAGAGGCCGCGACGCAGCCGGATGGCGATTTCCAGGCGCGTGAGCGCCTGCATGTGGGAGTAGGAGCGGAAGAAAAATCCGGGGTCTGGGCTGGCAGAAAACGGCTCTCTCGCGAGTCCAATTTCAGCGTAGTAGCTCATCCCACCACCTGTGTGGGTTCGCTGAAAGCGAACCCTTGAGCGAGCACATCAGGCGTGTGATCAAGGCGGCGAACAGTTCTCAATCCCGACGAGCCGTCTTGATACACAGGTGGTGGGATCATCCCACCACCTGCCGGGCGGCGTGATGTCCAGTACCAGATATTGACCGGCCGAGGCCAACATCTCATGGTGTGCGTCTTGGGCGGTTGGCCGTTGCGCCTACGGCGCAACCCGGCAAGTGGTGGGATCATCCCGGCGTCAGTAATCGCTGAATCTCCGCCAGGCTTTTGTCCTCTTTGCGCCACGCGCGAATGCGTGAGAGCCGTTCGACGGTCGTGTCGTTGAAGTATCGAAAGCTGGTCGCCACACTCCGACCGGATTCCTGAATGAGTCCACGCTTCAAGTAGAACTTGATCGTATAGACCGAGTGGCCGCTCAGTCGCGCTAAGTCCTTGATAAGATATACGTTATCCATCAAACAACCATGCACTCTCTATATAGAGAGTGCATGGTAGCATTGGACAAATAGCGTGTCAAGAAAAACAGCTGCTAGACGCCTATATAAGGAAGGCTGAGTTAGCGCAGCGCCAACAATTGAATGACCACGTTGGCGTGAAGGATGCTCTCTTTGGTGGGCACGCTCGACATGCGCACGCGTTCAAGCGACACGAGTTTGGGCAGATGCAGCAGCGAATCGAGAAACGCCAGGAGGTTCGCTTGGGCACCCTCGACGTCTAACTCGACCTCAAAGCGGCTCACGCGCTCCTCGTGTTTGGCTGGGCGCGGCTTGAGATTCAGTTGAAGATTGGCGGTGCGGCAGAGCGTTTCCAGTTCGTTCAAGAATGCGCCTTGGCCCTGCTCATCGTCTTTCGCCGACAGATAGGCGGCGAATTGTTGATGACTCCGCTCGACGGACGGCGCTTGCTCCAGCAGGCTGGAGAAGGCGGCCAGTTTTTCCATCTGCGACTCGACGTGCTGCCGCACATCCTTGATGCGGTCCCACAGCGGTTGCATCACCCAGGACACGATCACCCAGCAGCCGGTAATCACCCCCGCGATGAGGGCGAGCCGCCGCTCTCTCGGATGAAACCGGTCCAGCCGCCCCATCAGGCCTTCTCTTCCCCGAGGACCAGCTCGAAATCGGTTCGCTCACCCGACGGAGTGGAGCGCCGCGTGGAATATTTCAATCGCACGCTGCTGACCCCCGGCAATTGCTCAAGCGCCTTGACGTAGTCGAGGACTTCCTGGGTTGACGAGGCGTTGCCCCTGACCACCACTTCCCGCTTGGCGCGCTCAAACATGACGCCTTCCAGCGCGACGGTCTGCGGGGTGGTCCGAAACACCCCGGACAACACCAGCGCAAGCCGCCGGCGGTGGTCGAGCATCGAGGAGACGAATTTTGAGAGCCGGATTTTTTCTTGGATCTGCTTGGCTGCGGGTTCCAGCTGTACCAGCGCCCGGTCCACCTGTGAGGCCTGCCGCCGTTCACGGATGATCTGAAGTCCCAAGAGACCCACCCCCACCCCCAAGACCCCGATCAGCAAGAGCCCCATCGTGATCAGGTCGCGAAGTTGCTGCCGATCGTGCACCTGGGCTCGCAGTTCAGGCGGGTTCAGGTTGAGCAGCGTGCGCGGATCGCTGCAGGCCACGCCGCCGACGACCACCGGCGAAATGGCAATACCCCCCGGCGCCATGCCTTCCCTAAAGGCGCGCGCCGTTTCCACCACGGTCACTGGAAGATCGACCCGCTGCGACAGCCCATCAGACCACAGGCGAAGATCCCCCACTCCGGTCAAGAGGACGGACCGGACTTCGATGCCCGGCAGTTCCTTGCGAATCGCCGCGCGGCTGCGCTCAATCTCCAGCGCCAGCAATTCCACGGTTTCCGTCGGGCTGGCCCAATCGTGGGCCCCTTGACCCACACTGCGGTTCGAGAGCACATGGGCCTCGGAAATCAGGACCAGGTCCGTCCGGGTGTCATCCACATTGATCACCAGGTTCGGCTCGCCCGACGGCTTGATCAACTGGTACCAGCCGAACACCCCCCAGGAACTGACGGTTAGCAGCCCCGCGGGCATCCCCGCCTCGCGCAGGGTGTGGAGTGTCCGCTCAATCACGTCCCGTTGGCACGCCACCACCGCGACCGTACTGAATCCGTCCTGCTGGCTGATGATGTGAAAATCAAGCACGGCCTGTTCGCGGCTGTATGGCAGCTCGGCCTTGGCGTACAACTCGACCATTTGAGCCAACTCATCCCGCTGGGTCGACGGAAACTTGACGGTCCGCGTGATGACGTGTTCCCGCGGCACCACCGCAATCACGTCGTCCGGCGTCACGTTCATTGATGCGAGAATGGCGCGCAGGATCTCCGCTGGCCCGCCGCCGGCCGCGCTCAGGGGCTGATGGCGCAGCGAAACCAGGCGGACCGTTTTTCCGCGCGTCTGGGCCAGCGCCACCCGCAGCGTGGCCCGCGTCCACTCCACGACAATCCGTTTCGCCATCTAGACCTGTTCCGTGCGCATTGCACTATTCATCTTTCATCTGCTTTTTCTCTGCTCTTCATCTGCATTTCATCTATCTTTTATCTGCACTTGATCTCGCTCAACTCTCTCTCCACGCAATGATCCGCGGCGGCTCGGTCCCGCCTTGCGTACGCCGGATGACCGCCTCAAGATGCTGGCGCACGGGCGGTGCGGCAACATACGACGTGACGGAGACGGTGAACAGTTGCGAGGCGACCCCCAACCGTCCTCGCGCGTTCTGGAATTCCGCATTCCCCGGATCAAACGGGGGCGGCACCGCGGGACTCTCCGTCTTCACATCGGGCGACAGGCTCGTGAAATAGTGCCCCTGGTCGCGGAACTGCACAATGATGTCCGCGAGCGTGGTCAGCCCGGCCGCCTGGAGGACGTCACGGCTAGCCGTATTGATGTTGACCGCCGTGGTCGGACCACTCTGCGGCACCGCAAAGGTCGCCCGTTGGAGCTTATCAAACACGTCCGCGGTCATGTCCGGCAGGTCACGCAGTTCCTCCAGGACGATGATCGGGCCGTTCTTCGGATAGTAATAGGGCGGCGTTTCAACCGGGCTTTCCGATGCGCCGTCGCTATCTTGATCGCGAT
>Ga0209515_10005028_pt1 | contig 17439 bp, 14 predicted proteins | sample Subgroupgradi54m_FD_187454 | JGI IMG/M metagenome (GOLD analysis project Ga0209515, IMG submission 187454) | Subsurface groundwater microbial communities from S. Glens Falls, New York, USA - GMW60B uncontaminated upgradient, 5.4 m (SPAdes)... ...
TCCAGAACGGCACGGCCCTGCTCGACCTGGAGCTCTCCGGCGTCGTCTCCAACGGCGGCCTCACGAAGGCCGGGGCCGGGACGCTGCGCTTCTCCGGCGCCAACACCTACACGGGGCTCACGACCATCAATGCGGGCACGCTGAGCGTGACCAACGCGACCGGCCTGGGCACGACGGCCAGCGGCACGACGGTGGCCGCGGGGGCGACCCTGGACCTCAACGGCGTGGCCGTGGGGGCTGAGGCGCTGACCCTCAACGGGACGCTGACCGGCACGGGCACGGCCTCCCTGACAGGCACGGTGACCCTGGCGGCCACTAACGCCATCGGCGGCACCGGCACCCTGACCCTCTCGGGCAAGGTCACCGGCACCGGCCCGCTCACCAAGCAGGATGCCGGCACGCTGCTCCTCTCCAACACCACGAACGACTACACCGGGGCCACGACGCTCAGCGCCGGCACGCTGAGGTTGGGCGCATCCGGCGTCATCCCTGATGCCTCAGCGGTGACCGTGACCGGGACCCTGGACCTCAACGGCTTCAGCGAGACCATCGGCTCGCTGGCGGGCGGCGGGATGGTGGACGGGACAGCGGGGACTCCGACCCTGACGGTCGGGGACGCCACCAACACGACTTTCTCGGGCGTGCTGCAGAACACGGCTGGGACCCTGAGCCTGACGAAGGTCGGCAGCGGAACGCTGACGCTCTCCGGCGCCAACACCTACACCGGTACGACAACGATTAATGCAGGGACACTGAAGTTGGGCGCTGCCCAGAACCTCGCGGGTCCATTGACCATTTCCGCCGGCACGTTTGATGCCAACGGGCAGACCGCTACCGTCACGGGCCTCACGACGGTGAGCGGCGGGGAGTACAAAGCTGGCAGCGCCCTCCAGACTTTCAACGGCGGGCTGACCGTCTCCAGCGGGACCTTCACCGGCGCCAGCGGGGACGTGGATGTCAACGGGAACGTCACGATCAGCGGCAGCGGCACCCTCACCGCGCCGACCGGCAGCTTCACCGTCAGCGGCAACTGGGCGAAGACCAGCGGGACCTTCACGCCCGGGACGAACACCGTGACCTTCGATGGCGCCGGCACCCAGACGCTCAATTCCGGCGGGGCGAGCTTCTTCAACCTCACGCACTCCGGGGCCGGAACCTTGCAGCTCGTCACGAACGCGCTCACCGTCACGAACAACCTTACGAACAGCGCCGGGACCTTCGACCTCAGCGGCCAGGACTGGACGATGACCGGCGCGACGTTCTCGAACGACGGCACGGTTCAGCTCAGAGGCTCCGAGACGATCACCGGCCTCACCCAGGACACCGACTCCGGCACCTGGAAGTACGTGGGGAATGGCGATGCCGCCGCGGACACCTTCACGCTCAAGGACTTCGGCGGGACGGACTACTTTAACCTCGCGATCAACACGACCGATGCCGCCGACGTGATCCAATCGGCTGCGGCCAAAGCGATCGCCGGGACCCTCACGATCAGCGCGGGCACCTATGACGCCAACGGCCAGACGACCACGGTGACCGGCCTCGCCACCGTGAGCGGCGGGGGCTACCTCGCCGGCAGCGCCCTCCAGACCTTCAACGGCGGCCTGACCGTCTCCAGCGGGACCTACACCGGGTCCTCCGGGACCGCGGACATCAATGGCACCTTCACGCTGAGTGGAACCGGGGCCTTCACGGCGCCCTCGGCCGCCGGGTCGCTGACCGTATCAGGGAACTTCGCGCACACGGCGGGCACGTTCACCCACAATAGCGGCACCGTCACCCTCGACGGAGCGGATCAGACCATCTCCGGCTCGACCACCTTCAACAACCTGACCAAGACGGTCACAACGGCGCGGACGCTGACGTTCGAAGCCGGCAAGACCCAGACCATCCTGGGCACCCTGACCCTGCAAGGGGCGTCGGGCCAGCTCCTGTCCCTCCGATCGAGCGCATCCGGGACGCCGTGGAACGTTGATCCGCAGGGGACCAGGACCATCGGGTTCCTGGACGTCAAAGATTCCAACAACATCAACGTCACCCCGATTGCGACGTCGGGGCTCAATATCACCAACTCCGGCAACAACACCGGCTGGAACTTTACGAACATCCGGACCTGGGACGGCGACACCTCGACCGATTGGGGGAACCCTTCCAACTGGGACTTTGGCGTTCCCACAGGGACGAATGATGTGGTGATTCCCGCCGTGGGCGGCGGCATCCTGTTCAGCCCCGTGTTGGATGCCGACCGATCCATCACGACCCTCACGCTCACCGGCGCGAGTGTCAGTCTCAATGGCCATACGCTGACCGTGGGCGGGAACGTGACCGCGAATGGCACCTCGACCATCAGCAGTGGCACGCTGAATCTGGGCGGTGCGTCGCGGACCTTCACGATTGGGACCGGCGCGGCGCTGACGATCTCCTCAGCGCTCAGCAACGGCACGCTGGCACCGGCGGGGGCTGGCTCGCTCACGCTCTCCACGAGCGCCGGGCTGACCCTGAACGTGTCGATCGCCGGAACCGGCACAGGACCGCTCACGCTATCCAGCGACAACGGGGTGACCCTCAATGCCGCCCTCAATGCCGGCTCGGGCACCGTGACCATTTTGGCGAACCAGGACGGGGCCGGCTCGGAAGGCTTCATCCAGATCGCGGCGATCACCACTACCAACACCAGCTCCAGCCCCTCGGCCCCAGCCGTGCAGATTGTCGTCAACACCGCGGCAGGCGGCAACGGGACCGTCCAATTGCATGACATTACCACCGGTCCAGGAGGTGCGGTCACCATCTCCACGACCGGTGTCGTGACCGCGAGCGGCGGGAACACGACGGGCGGTCAGATCGCGCAGGCCTCCATCGTGGACGTGGGAAGCGGCACCGTGACTCTGATCACGCCGCCGACCAGCGGCGCCGGGGTCGGAACCTCGAGCGCCCCCATTCACACGACGGCGGGGACCATCAACGCGACGGGCGGCTCGGGCGGCGTCTTTATCAACGAGACCGACGGGGCGAGCATCACGGCGACAGCCTCTGGCGCGGGAAACATCAACCTGACCGCGACGACGGGGGCGCTGACGATTGCGGGGCTGACCAGCACGGGAAGCGGTTCAATCACGCTGACAGCACTCGGCACCATCACCTTGGCCGCCCCCCTGACAACCGGCGGATCGGTGACGGTGGCCTCGACGGGCGGCTCGATCCTCGCGCAGTCTGGGGCCACCATTACGGCGGGGGGAGCGGCAGTGCTGACGGCCGGCGGCGGGACGATCGGCACCTCCGCAGCCCCCCTGCATGTTTCCGCAGCCACGATCACCCCCACGGCTGGCGGGGGTGCTGTCTTCATTAATACCGGCACCGCGACTACCGCGGTATCAATCACTGACCTCACCCGCTCCCTCAACTTCATCAACGCGCCCCTCGTTGTCAACCTGCGGCTTGTCATGACACTAGGAGGAGAAATAGTGGTGCTGGCGGTTCCAGCCCCACAGCTTTCGCCTGCCGCTCGTCCAGGCGTTCGGCAAGCCGCTCGGCCAACGGCTCGGGCTAAAGCTCTGGCTAAAGCGAGGGAGAAAGCTCTGGCCAAAGCGCGGGAGAAAGCTGGGGCCAAAGCTCGACGGGAAGCTCGACGCGAAGGTTGGCCAGCGCCGAGACCGACGCTCGCACCTGCGCCTCGACCAGCGCCGACACCAAGACCTACGCCCACACCTGCCCCAACGCCAGCGCCAACGCTCGCGCCGACAGCCACACCCAGCCCTGCCCCCAGACCAGCAGTTCCTTCTGGGCCATCCGGACCCGCGGTCCGGCCACAACCGACACCGCCACCTCCACCGCAACCTGCGCAGCCACCGCCGGTCTCACCGTCTATCACTCAGCCCACGCCACCAGCCCCTGGAGGAATGCCTCGCGCGCCTGAACAACCTATCCTTCCTTCAACCCCAACCGCGCCACTTCCACCAGGTGCAGGGGAGGTGACGGTGTCGCCTGCGGCCGGACCCCATGCGCCTCCCCCGGTCGAGGTGGTCCCGCATCTGCCGGAACCGGTTCGTCCACCCGAGCTCACGGCGATCCTGGGCGAGGCCCGCGTCCCGGAGCCTTTGGGGAACGCGTTCACTGCGGTGTCGGGAGAGTCACAGTTGCCTCCTGGTGTCGGCGTTGAGACATTTGAGGGGGCGGTGGGAGGAGCGGATCTCAGGATGGGGTTCCCCGGCGGTGGCGGGGTGTTTATGAACTACACGATTGGTGTGCCGCTCGGGGCGGAGAAGCCCGTCGTCGTGCCGAGGGTCCGGCGCGAAGAGTCTAGCGGACGGTGAACGGCAGGGTTTTCAGGACGCGCGTCTTGGCGAGAAACTCCACCCGATAGTTCCCAGGGGGGAGCGATTTTCCTTCAATCATCTTCAGCGACACCACCCCGTGGTCGGCACGGCGGGTGAGCGTGACCGGAAAGGCCAGGATCAGAAACTCCTCCGTCGCGTAGTACCAGCGCGCGACCAATTGGAATTGGGGGGGTGCCTCCTTCCAGGCGAACCAGCAGTGCACGACTGATGTCCCGGTCGGAAACTCGCTGGTGATCCCCACCGGCTGGCGATCGGCGTCCACGTTCTGGCATATCTTGGCGTCAGTCAGCGCGAACTTTCCCAACCCCCAACGCGTGCAGCCGGCGCAGGTTGCACTGACGAGGAGCGCGGCCGCCACCACGGTGAGCCGACGCTGGATTCGGAGCATGCGCGGGTCTCTGCCTCCTTTCGCCGTCCCGATAATTCCCTAGTCTAGCACGAGAGAGCCGTTTCCTCCACACCACATTTTCAGGATGCCTTCGCGCTCATTTCAAAACCGCCAGCCTGACGAGGACGCCGATTGCTGCGCTGATGACCGCCGATCCATCTGCGGCGATCTGCGTTGCAATCCGCGGACATCCGCGTCTTTCATGTCTCGGCTCGACGCTTCGTGAGCCAGCGGCTCAGGCCTGCGAGGAAGATGACGCTCGCTGGAAAGCGGGCGTAGTTCCAGGTGTAGCCAGCCACCAGCAGGAGTTCGCTTGCCGCGAGGAACGCCAGGATGAGCGCACCTGCCCAGAGGAAGGGATGCCGGAAGCCGCGGATTGTCATGAGGCAGACGCCGAGCGCGATGACGAGGTATTCCAGCGTCTGCGGGATGGATTTCAGAAAATCCTTCGCGTAGAGGGTGAGGAACGCGTTGGCGTTGAGCGTGATGCCCGGCAGCCATCCGATCGGGGTCCGATGGAGGTCTTGGAGGACCTCGGACAGCAAGCCGATCAGCACGATCTTATCCTCGATGAGGCGTGGGTCAAAGTGGCCGGTGAGGACTTGGGAGAAGGAGAGCCGCTGGAAGGTCCCGCTGTGCGCCCGGAAGTGGATGAGGAACGCCTTCGTGACGGGCTCAACCGGAATCGCCCGTTCGCCGTCAGGTCCCGTGAGCCTCAGGGTGCGGCCCTCGTCACTGAGTGAGGCGAGGTCCACATGGCGGCTGGCCTCCAAGAGTTTCATTTCCCAGCAGAAGGACCGCGCGCGGGGATAGGCCGGGTTGGCCTGGACGAGATAGGTCAAGGCGCTGCGCGTGACCCCATCCGAATCTTGGAGCTTGTTGACCAGGCCCGCGCGGGGGCGTAGCCTTGGGCCGCACAGCGTCGAGTACTCAATGCCACCGGTCTCTGTCAGCGTCGCTCCGAGCGTGATCAGGTTCCCACCGGCCAGGGCGTCGCACAGCGCGGCATCCTCCTGCGGCGTGGAGGCGCCGAAGAAGATGAAGTCGAGACCAATGGCCCGCGCGTTCGCGTGCCTGAGGTTGGCCATGACTTTAGCGAAGGTCGCCCGCGAGTAGGGCCACCGCTCCGGCACTTGCTGGAGGGTCTCCGGGTCAATTCCAACGAGCACGATGTCCCGGATGGCCGGCGGGGGCTGGCCCCATCGCTGGTGTAGCGAGGCGAGGCCGTCATAGAGCATCCAGGAGGGCCGACGCGACCAGTTCAGGAACGAATCGCCGGTCAAGAGGAGGGCGAGGAGGGTGAGGTTTCCAACGACTCGTATGACGATGGACCGCATGGCTTGGCTACCATTGTTCGACTTCACCAGGGCTTGTCAACTATTTTCTCGTCCAGGTTGTGTCTTAAATCCCACCTCGACACCACAGAGGGCACAGAAGGTCCACAGAAACACAGAGAACGGCTCGTCTGGAATTCTCTGTGTCTCTGTGGGATTCTGTGGTTCTGTGGTGTGAAGTATCAAATTAGGACAGCACCCTCGTTCGGTTCAGATTGACCCTTCGGCTTTCCCCTCGTATAATAGCGGTACACTGCGGGGTGGAGCAGTCAGGTAGCTCGTCGGGCTCAATGGACACCAAGCTCAAAGCCGACGTAGCGGAATCCGCCGTCACCACGGAACTGCTCAAGCGTGGGTTCCGGGTGCTCAAGCCGGTGGGAGATCGGCTCCCATACGATTTGGCGCTGGATTGTGGCGGCAAGCTCCTTCTCATACAGGTCAAGAGCGCCTGGTACGAGCGGTCAAAGCACCTCTATACCGTCGACGCTCGTCGGACAAAAACCAACAGGCGCTCCATGGTGCGCGACCTCTATGACGAGGGAGATTTCGATTTCGCTATCGTGTACCTGGCTGACCGTCACGTGTTCTATGTCATGCCGGTGGATGTCTTCACCAGCTATCGAAGTGGGATCAGCCTGGTGGAGATGGAGAAACGGCAGCGACAACCTCGGTCAGCCGCGTACAGAGAGCGCTGGGACTTGTTGTCCGGCTGGGCTGCCCGGTTCGGAAACGGCCGGGTGACTCCCGTCAAAGTCGGTGAAGCCTTCGCTGGTAACACCGAGCCAAGCCCGCCAACGAACTGTGGCGGGAAGGTGTAGAGACTAGACGGCGGGCACTCTCGCCTTGCGAAAGCTTGGCAGGGTGAAGGTATAGTCCAGACCACGAACCCAGCACTAATTTTGCGGCAAAACAAAATTAGTGCTGGGGCAGCGAAAGCTGTCGTGGCACGCATAACCCGAAGGTCGTTGGTTCGAATCCAACCCCCGCTACCATTCTCCGACAAGGGCTTACGGCAACTTGCCGTAAGCCCTTTTTTGATAGCACAAGAATCGCGCCTGTGTTAACCTAAAGCTATGGCAAGCCCAGCCCCATCGATTGTCCAGCCAGCGCTTCGCCAGTCGGAGACGGCCCGCGTGCGCTACACCGTTCGCGAGATCCAGGCGCACATCGGCGGGGAGCTCTCCGGCGATCCGGAGACGGTAATCGTGGGGATCAATAGCCTCGAGTTCGCGCAGCCGGGCGAGCTGACGTTCGCCGAGCGCAACAAGTACGCCGCCCAGGTCCGGCAGAGCCGCGCCTCCGCGGTGATCGTTCCCACGAACTTTCCTGCGATCGCAGGACGGACCCTGATTCGGGCGGACAACCCGCGCCTGGCCTTCTTCAAGATCATCCACCTGTTTCAAACGAAGACCGCGTTGCAGACCGGGGTGCATCGGCAGGCGGTGGTGGCCCCGGATGCGGAGCTGGGGGACGGGGTGACGATCCGCGAGTGCGCGGTCATTCGATCGCGCGCTCGGATCGGCCGTGGGACCCTCATCGAATCCGGCGCGCACATCGGCGAGGGCGTTGCCATCGGGGAGGGGTGCTTCATCGGCCCGAACGTCGTGATCATGCGGGGCTGTCAGATCGGCAACCGGGTCATCCTCCACGCCGGCACGGTGATCGGGGCCGACGGGTTTGGGTACGTCTGGTCGGAGGGGCGCTACCTCAAGATCCCGCAACTGGGCAACGTCATCATCGAAGACGACGTGGAGCTGGGTGCCAATGTGTGCGTCGACCGCGCCACCTTCGGCTCCACGATCGTCAAGCGGGGAACGAAGGTGGATAACCTCGTCCAGATCGCCCATAACGACGTGATCGGCGAGCACGTCATCATGTCAGGCCAGGTGGGGTTGGCGGGGAGTGTGCGGGTCGGCAACCGCGTGATGTTTGGCGGCCAAGCGGGCGTGGCGGACCACCTCACCATCGGGGATGACGCCCGCATCGGGGCCGGCAGCGGGGTGATCAAGGATGTGCCTCCCGGGGAGACCGTGTGGTGGTTTCCGGCTCGACCGATCAAGCGGACGAAGGAAGAGCTCGCCGCGCTCGCGTTACTGCCCCGGCTCATCAAGCAACTCAAGCGTCCACAGCGAAAACCGCGTCAGGCGTAACGCGTAAGACGCGGATACCCGCGGATTCTCCAACACGGATGCCCGCGGATCATCCGCGGAGAGCACGTCTTACCATCCGCATCCTGCGGTTCCGTTGACGAAGTTCCCCCTGTTCGCTAGAATGACGTGATGATCATGGCCTGCATGCACCCCAACGCCTCAGTGACGACCACCCACCTGACCAGGGCCATCGGCGTCGCCTGTGCTGGCATGCTCTGGTTCGGTGTGACCTGCCCGGCATGGGCCGACCGCCCCACCCCCAACCTTGAAACGGGCCAGGTGGCGTACCTGCAATCATGCGCACGCTGCCACGGGCTGAGTGGCCGCGGGGACGGGGTGGACGCGAAACGGTTTTACCCAAGGCCGAGAGATTTTGCCCTCGGGGTGTACAAGTTCCGGAGCACCGCCAGCGGCACGCCGCCCACCGACGAGGATCTGTTCCAGACGATCACCCGCGGGCTGCCCGGCAGCAACATGCCGGACTGGCAGCATCTCGACGAGCCGGTGCGCTGGCAGCTCGTCTCCTACCTGAAAAGCCTCTCGCCGATCTTCCAGCAGACTCAACCCGCTCCCGTCAAGGTGGCGAACGACCCGGGTCCGGCGCACGCCGACCGCGCGAACGGCAAAGCCCTGTACGAGAAGCTCGGATGCGCGGCGTGCCACGGCATGAGCGGCCGCGCGAACGGGACCTCAGCGTCCGGGCTCGTGGATGACTGGGGGATGCCGATCCGACCGGCGGACCTCACGCAGGGATGGGCCTCCCGGGGAGGCAGCGATCCGCAGTCGGTGATGCTGCGCGTGCTCACCGGCATTGACGGGGCGGGGATGCCCTCCTACGCCGATGCGATCTCGCCGGAGGATGCGTGGCATCTCGCCTACTATGTGACGTCGCTCCAGGAGACGCCGCACTGGAATCTGGTCGCGCATGCGCGTCGCCTGGAGGGGGCCCTGCCGAGCTCGGTGGACGACCCTCGCTGGGCAGCGGCTGAACGGACCGATGTGCCGGTGCGCAACGTCGTCAACGCCTCCGGCGAATGGAGCGCACCCCCAACGGTGAAGGCGGTGGCGGTCGAAGTCGTCTACAACGATGAGGCGATCGCCTTCCGGTTCACATGGGACGACCCGACGCAGGACCCGCCTGCGCCGCCCAGCGAAGCGGCGCGGCAGGCAGGTCGCGGGACGCCGCACGACGGGTTGGCGTTGCTCCTGAAACCTGCCGGGAGCCACGGCGATGTCGTGACGTTGCAGGCGTGGCCCTCCGCCGAGGCCCCGCCGCTTGATCTCTGCTACTGGTCCGCCGATACCGGGGAGGTTCGGGAGACCGTTGCGGCGGATTTCGATGGCGTCATCGGCCGGACGGCCCCGCACCCGGTGCTGGTGAAGAGCGGCGCCGGGTATGAGGATGGGCGGTGGCGCATGGTGCTCCAGCGTCCGCTTGCGCCCCGTGAGCCGGAGGGCGCCGCGGTGATTGCGCTCGACTCGTTCACCTCGATGGCGATGGCCGTGTGGGATGGCGGCAATCCGAGCGCCCGCGCGGTCTCTCCCTGGCTCGATCTCTCACTGGGCTCATACACAACTGAGAAGCAGCGCGCACGTTAGTTTCGAGTTTGGCGTTTCGAGTTTCGGGTTGAGGAGAACTCGAAACTTGAAACTCGCAACTCGGAACCAGAGGAGGTCTGACATGACGCATCGACGGTTGAGTTCGTCTATTCCGCTGGCGGTGTTGGTGGCGATCGGCTGCGGCGGCAAACCGCCGAGCGCCTCGGCGAAGACGGAAGGATCGATGGAGGTCGCGCAGGCGCCGGCCACGTCAGCCCCGAAGGCCTCCGTGCCGACGCCGGCTGGCGGCACCGCCGCCATTCCGATCACTGCGAAGTTCGCCGGTCCCGCGCCAGCGCGGGACGTCATCAAGATGAGCGCCGATCCGGTCTGTCAACAGCAGCATCCAACCCCGTTCCACTCGGAAGAGGTGGTCGTTGATGACCAGGGACGGCTCAAGAACGTGTTCGTGTACGTCAAGCAGGGCCTGACCGGGACCTTCCCCGCGCCCGCGACAGCGGTTACGCTGGACCAGGCGGGCTGCTGGTACTACCCCCACATCCTCGGCATCCAGGTGAACCAGCCCTTTGAGATCGTCAACAGCGATGCGACGCTGCACAACGTCAACGCGAAGCCGACGCTCAACCAGCCCTTCAATATCGCCCAGCCGGTGAAGGGGATGAAGGCCAAGAAGGCATTCACCAAGCCGGAGGTCATGGTGAAGTTCAAGTGCAACGTCCATCCCTGGATGAACGCGTACGCGGGCGTCGTGGACCACCCCTTCTTCGGCGTGACCGATGAGCACGGCTCGGCTACGCTCTCCGGCTTGCCCGCTGGAACGTACACGTTGGAGGCCTGGCACGAGAAGTACGGCACGCAGACCCAGACGGTGACCGTGGCGGCGGGCGAGACGAAAGCCGTCGAGTGGACGTTCAAAGCCCAATAACCCGATCCAATACCCTAGACCCAAGCCCCCAGCGAAATTTCGGATTTCGGATTTCGGATTTCGGATTGGACAATCCGCAATCCGCAATCCCCAATCCGTAATAGGCCTGAGCGCCTTCGTCTTCGTCATTTTTCAAGTGGACGCATGGGCCGCATCTGGCGTGCGCGTGTGGCTGCCGGAGGCGATCACGACCACGGCGCCGGCCATCGACCGGCTCTTCTACGTGGTGCTTTGGATTACCGGGGTGGTGTTCGTCCTCGTGCAGGCGACGCTCCTTGGCTTCCTCGTGCGGTACCGTCAGCGAGCCGGGCGGCGCGCGAGTTACATCCATGGCAACACGCTCGTCGAGATCGTCTGGACGATCATCCCCGCGCTCATCCTCATCGTCCTCACGTTCCATAGCCAGCAGGTGTGGTCGCAGATTCGCGGCACGCCGCCGCCGGCCGACCTCCAGCTTGAGATCACCGCGGAGCAGTTCGCCTGGAACATCCGCTACCCTGGCCCGGACGGCGTGCTGAATACCCCGGATGACATCACGACGATCAACCAGCTGCACCTGCCTCTCCAGCAGACCGTGCTCATCCACCTCAAATCCAAGGATGTGATCCACAGCTTCTTCGTGCCCCAGTTCCGGATGAAGCTGGATGCGGTGCCGGGGCTCACCGGCCGCCTGTGGGTCTCGACGACGAAGGCCGGCAACTTCGAGATCGCCTGCGCGGAGCTCTGCGGCCTCGGCCACTACCGCATGCGAGGCTTTGTGACGGTCGAATCACCAGAGGCGTTTCAACAGTGGCTCAGGACTTCCGCAAGTCAGTGATGGAGTGAGTAAGTGATTAAGTGATGAAGTGAGGGAGGAAGAGCGAGAGGGCCTAGCGATGCACGCAACTCCTTTACGAACGCCTGGTGAACCGGACCCGCCTCCATCACTCCATCACCCCATCACTCCATCACAGTCGTTCGTCCGCACGTACATCTTCGCCACGGACCACAAGACCATCGGGATCCAGTTTTTGTTCACGAGTCTCTTCATGCTCCTCTTCGGGGGCTTGCTCGCGATGCTGATCCGCTGGCAGCTCGGCTGGCCGGGCCGTCCGCTCGCCTTCATGGAGACGATTGCGCCGAACGGTTTTCCCGGAGGCATCATGGTGCCCGAGTACTACAACATGCTCTTCACCATGCACGGCTCCATCATGATCTTCTTCGCGGTCATCCCGCTTCTCGTCGGCGTGTTCGGCAACTACCTCATCCCGCTGAAAATCGGCGCGCCGGACATGGCCTTCCCGCGCCTCAACATGATCTCCTACTGGCTCCTGCCGCCGGCGATCGCGATCGTCTGCAGCGGATTTTTCCTGCAGGGCGGTGCCGCGGCATCCGGCTGGACCGCCTACGCGCCGCTCTCGACGACGCTGGGGCCCGGGCAGGTGTGCTGGATCGTCGGCATCATCGTCCTGGGGGCGTCCTCCATTATGGGCGCGATCAACTACGTGACGACGGTCATCAACCTCCGCGCCCCCGGCATGCACTTCTTCCGGCTGCCCCTCTCCATCTGGGCGCTCTTCATCACCGCGATCATCACGCTGATGGCCACACCGGTCCTCGCCTCGGCCCTCATCCTCCTCCTGCTCGATACCACGGTCCACACCAGCTTCTTTCTGCCCGCCGGCCTCGTCATCGATGGCGTGCTCCAGCCCAACAGCGGCGGCCAGGTGCTGTTGTGGCAGCACCTCTTCTGGTTCTACTCGCACCCGGCGGTCTACATCATGATCCTGCCGGCGATGGGGATCACGTCGGAGATCCTGCCCGTCTTCTCCCGGAAGCCGCTCTTCGGCTACCATTCGATGGTCTACGCCATTATGGCCATCGCGGGCCTCGGCTTCATGGTGTGGGCGCACCACATGTTCGCGAGCGGGATGAACCCGACCCTGGGGACGAGCTTCATGGTCTCCACGATGGTGATCGCGGTGCCCTCGGCGATCAAGACGTTCAACTGGCTGGGGACCCTCTGGCGCGGCTCGATCCGGTTCACGACGCCGATGTGCCACGCCCTGGCGTTCGTCGCGATGTTCGTGATCGGCGGCCTCACCGGCATCTTCGCGGCCGCCACCCCGGTGGACCTCTACATCCACGACACCTACTTCATCGTCGGCCACCTGCACTACGTCCTCTTCGGGGGGAGCCTCTTCGGGATCTTCGCCGGGATCACGTTCTGGTTCCCGAAGATGTTTGGACGATTGATGTCCGAGCGGTTGGGCAAGCTCCACTTCGTCCTGACGTTCATCCTCTTCAATGTGGTGATGTTCCCGATGTTCATTCTGGGGATCGCGGGGATGCCGCGCCGCATCTACGACTACACCCAGTACGCCCACCTCGCCCATGTCGGGGGGATCAACCGGATGATGAGCGTTGCCGCCTTCTGCCTCGGCGCGACGCAGCTCTTGTTCATGAGCAACTTCTTCTGGAGCCTCTTCCGCGGGAAGAAAGCCGGCGACAACCCTTGGCAGGCCAACACCCTCGAGTGGTCCACGTCCTCTCCTCCTCCCCACGGCAACTTCCCGCACACCCCCACCGTGTATCACGGTCCATATGAGTACAGCGTCCCCAACCGGAAGGATGACTGGCTCCCCCAGCACGTTAAGGTCTAAAGGCGGAGGTGTTCCTGCGTGCGTGTCGCCTGCGAAGCAGACGACACGGTCAGGAACGCCTCCGGAGTCTAGGCTGCGGCGCTCGTGCGCGATCGCCGCGGCCGCCCTGGGTTTTTTGCTCAGCCCTGCTGCGGTGGCATTCACCGAGGAAGGGACGGGGCTCCTCAGAGAGATCGCGCCGTACGTCAGTTGGTCTGGGGCGCACAGCCGCATCAGGGAGCCCGGCTACTTCCGGGTGACGGCTCCTCAGGAGTGGACTGAGCTCTGGCAGCGACACGCCGGACAGGACGCCGCGGTCCCGCAGGTGCGGTTTGAGACCTGCATGGTGGTGGCCGTCTTCCTTGGGCAGACCTTCGACAACCACGGGGTGGTGGCCGTGTCCATCAGAGAAGGCACGGAACAACTCACGTTTCGCTTTGGCGATGAGCCCTACTCGACGGGGCTTTCCCCAGGATCGGACAAGGCTCCCGAGCCCGCCACGCCTTACGGCCTCTTCGTCATCCCGAGGTCTTCCAAGCCGCTGGTGCTCGAGCAGGATGTCCGGCACCGCAAGAGCAGGGGAGTCTCGGTGTGGAAAGAGCGCGCCCGGTTTGACAAGCTCTAGCACCTGTCCCAAAACTCCAGATGACACCACAGAACCACCTGCCTACCGCCCCCGCGGGGCAGGCAGGCAGAACGGCCACAGAGACACAGAGGCATTCCCGTCGAGGCCATTCTGTGCCTCTGTGGAACTTCTGTGGCCTCTGTGGTGTCACGTACTGTTTTGGGATGGATTCTAGGACGCGGATGCCCGCGGATACCACAAGATGAAAGACCAGAGCCGTGTCGTAAGGCAGTCCCTGCATCGCTACGCCACGGTGACCACCGCGATGGTCTTCCTCTTGCTCATCGCGGGGGGCCTCGTGACGAGCACGGACTCCGGGCTCGCCGTGCCGGATTGGCCGCTCTCCTACGGCACGTGGTTTCCCCCGCTCGTCGGCGGCATCCTCTTCGAGCACGGCCACCGGGTGATCGCCGGCGTGGTGGGGCTCATGATCCTCGTCCTGGCGGGATGGCTCTGGCGCGCGGAGCCTCGCGCCTGGGTGCGCCGACTGGGCTACGTCGCCCTGGCCGCGGTCATCCTCCAAGCGCTCCTCGGCGGGCTCACCGTGCTGCTCCTGCTGCCCCCACAGGTCTCCATCGCGCATGCCTGTCTTGGTCCCAGCGTGTTGTGTCTCGTGGTATGCCTCGCGTGGGCGACCGCTCCCGGCTGGGCGGATGATCCGGTGCGCATCGAGGATCGCGGGGTTCCTTCCTTGAGAGCGCTGGGCATGGGGGTCGCGTGGCTCGCAGCGCTCCAACTCCTCCTCGGTGCGGTGATCCGGCACACCGGCTCGGCGGTGTGGCCGCATCTCGCAGGCGCCGTGGCCCTCGTGGCGGCGGTAGTGTGGTTCGGGAGGCGCGTGAAACGGTGGCGGCCGAGCGAGCCAGGGTGGCGTCATCACGTCATCAGGTTGCACGCGTTGCTGGGGACACAGATCGTTCTCGGCGGACTTGTCCTGGCCCATCGAAGTGCGGTGGCATTGCGCACCGCCCACGTCGCGATCGGCGCCCTCGTGTTGGCGCAGGCGGTCCTCTTGGCGTGGGAGACGATCCGGCGAACCGCGCCTACGGCGGCCATCGTCCCTGAACGGTTCGTATCAGCACCGACCCAGGAGCGGGCGACTCCATGACCTGGCGCCAACGGGTGGCCGATTACGTTGAGTTGACCAAACCGCGTCTGAGCGCCCTTGTGCTCGTGACCACGGCGGCAGGATTCTGGCTCGGGCTGCGCGCACCGTTTGAGATCGGTCGCGGTGTCTGTGTCCTCCTCGGTACCGCGATGGTCGTGGCCGGCGCCAACGCGCTCAACCAATGGAGCGAGCGCGAGTTCGACGCCCTCATGGAGCGCACCAAGCATCGACCGTTGCCCGCCGGCCGGCTCTCGCCTGATGCGGCGTTTCGATTCGGATTTGTGCTCTCAGGTGCCGGGCTCGCGGAACTCGTCGGATCCGGGCACACGCTCAGCGCGGTGCTGGCTGCGGTCAGTTGGGCCAGCTACCTCCTCGTGTACACGCCCTTGAAGCGCCGGACGACGTTCTGCACGCTGGTGGGAGCGATCCCCGGGGCGCTGCCGCCCCTCATCGGGTGGGCGGGTGCGCGCCATGCGCTCGGGTTCGACGCGTGGGCGCTCGTTGCGATCCTCTTCGTCTGGCAACTGCCGCATTTCTTGGCCCTCGCGGTTCTCTACCAGGAGGATTACGCGCGGGCCGGATTCCGGATGCTGCCGCTCTTGGAGCCGCGCGGGCTGGCGGCCGCCCGGCAAACCGCGCTCTATGGGCTCGCGCTGCTTCCGGTCAGCCTCTTTCCGGCGCTGCTGGGCGTGGTCCGGGCGGGCTACTGCTACGGCGCGACGGTTCTGAGCCTGGCCTTCCTCATCCTCGCCATCCGGGCCGCCTGGCTTCGATCGTTACAGAGCTGCCGGCAGCTCTTCCTCGCCTCGGTGGTCTACTTACCGGTGTTGCTCAGCCTGTTGGCGCTCAACCGCGCGCCCCTGTGAGCGATGCTCGTGCCGAGCCACAGACCTCACGTCATGTTCGGCCTCGTCGGCCTGGCGATTTCTGGCGGCCTCCTTGGCATGGTGTTGTATGGAGGAAACATTCGTCGCTCCTCACTCCCGCTTCCGAACTTCGGCCAGCTTCAGGACTTCTCGTTGATGGACCACGGGGGGCATCCGATCAGCCGGACATCGCTCGCCGGCTCGGTGTGGATCGCGGACTTCATCTTCACCCGGTGCGCCGGGCAATGCCCGATGATGAGCGCGCAGATGGCCACGCTGCAACAGGAGTTGAAGGGCCTGCGGGGCGTCCGGTTCGTGTCGTTCACCGTGGACCCCTCGTACGATACGCCCGAGCGCCTGGCCGCCTACGCGGCCCACTACGGCGCGAATCCGGAGCGGTGGCGGTTCGTCACCGGTGAGCCCTCCGCGATCATCACATTGGTGCAGCGCGGGTTTCGCTTGGCCGTCGGATCGGACGGCACACCGCAGGAGCCGATTACCCATAGCGTTCGGCTCGTCCTCGTCGATCAACGCGGGTCGATCCGGGGCTACTACGATGCGACGGATGCCCGCGCGATGGCGCAACTCAAAGACGATGCCCGGCATCTTGCCCAGCAGCACTAATGCGTCTGGCCGACCTGCCGACCCTGAACGCCGCCCTCAACGCGACAAGCGCCGTCCTCCTCGTCTTGGGGTTCTGCTGCATCCGCGCGAAGCACGTGACGGCGCACGCGTGCGTGATGATCGGCGCCTTCCTCGCCAGCGTGGGTTTTCTCACCTCGTACCTCATCTACCACGCGCACGTGGGGTCGGTGCGGTTTCTCGGCACCGGATGGATCCGCCCGGTCTACTTCTCGCTCCTCCTCTCCCATACGGTGTTGGCCATTGTGATCGTGCCGCTGGTCTTGCGGACGCTCTTCCTCGCCGCTTCCAAGCGCTTCCCGGCGCACAAGGCGATGGCCAGGCGGACGCTGCCGTTGTGGCTCTACGTGTGCGTCACCGGCATCGTCGTGTACTGGATGCTCTACCGACATGCAAGGTAAAAGTAAAAAGTCAAAAGGTAAAAGTACGAAAGGGAGCTCCAAAGTTTGGTCTGCCCTTTTACTTTTACCTTTTACCTTTTACCTTTTGACTTTGGTTGTGGAGGCGTGTCCCTTATGCAAAGAGGCGCTCTTCGATCCAGGGCAGATCCACCAGAAGCTGTCGCTCGCGAAAGGCTACGCGGTGAGCATTGTGTTCATGCTGGCGATGCCGTTGGCGCTCCTCGGGGGAGTCGCCGCGCTGATCGTCCGCGCCCATCATAAAGGCCGTGATTGAGTGATGGAGTGGTGGCGTGACAGAGTGACGGTATGGTCAACAGAAGATTGCCACAACAATTGGCAATCTTGAACACTAGGAGGGAACGGTGATGGAGAAGAACTGGCGAGGCTGGCTCGTGGTGGGGCTGCTCTGGACGACGACGCTCTACGCGCTCGCCGAGGAGCTCAGCCTGACGACCTACTACCCCTCCCCGAAGGGGGCCTACCAG
>Ga0209515_10005030_pt1 | contig 17434 bp, 15 predicted proteins | sample Subgroupgradi54m_FD_187454 | JGI IMG/M metagenome (GOLD analysis project Ga0209515, IMG submission 187454) | Subsurface groundwater microbial communities from S. Glens Falls, New York, USA - GMW60B uncontaminated upgradient, 5.4 m (SPAdes)... ...
ACAGAGAAGAAGGTAGTACGATTAAAGTTAGAATAACTGGATTTAAAGATGATTGTCTTTACGCTTTGATGTTAAAAAATACAGAATCCACAAGTCTCAATAATGTTTCCATAAATGACATACAGAAATATGAAGTACCACAAAGTAAGGATGTAGTAGATTCTGAAATATCAAAATATCAAAATTTATCTGAAAAAAGTGACGAAAAGGAAAATATTAATTTCGAAAAATCGGAAAAACAATCCTCACTCGCAAAATGGGTAGACGAACAGAATGAAAAACTGTTAAATTCCAATTCAAATACCTCTAAAAGAAATAATGTCAACGAAGAAAGAAAGGACGATCCTTGGGGTGATGACATAGATTCTAGTCGTTTTTAAAGTTCTAACTTAATATCTAAAATATGGAAAAGAGAACCATTTATTCTGAAGCTTCAATTCAAAAGTTTTACAAACATCTATTATTGAAACAACAGAACAAAGTCAACTTTGAATTTGAAATTCGAGTTGATTCAGAACAAATAATGCCTCGTTCAAAAGACTTGTCTTGTTTCTATTCGTTCAAGGATTTTATTACTCCTCAAACAGAAATTATTGAAATTCTTCTTTACAGAGGATTATCGAGAAACTATGAAAAATATGTATATGAACTATCCGAAAGAAAAACTACTCAGATAGATATTGATAAAATAGTAGCGCAAGAATTGGAGAAATACAAAAAAGAAAGAGAATTTATTGAACTCTTAAAAACGGTAGAAGAGTACAAAACAAAAAATAATGAGTTAAAAGAGAAAATTGAAATATTGGAAGCGGAATCCAAAAACGGAGCTTCAATGAAAGATTTAATTGGTCTATTTTCTCAATCGGGGATACTTTCTAAAATTACAGATAATACAGCTTTGTCTAAATCTTTAAATGAAAGTGGAAGTGGAATTGAAAATGCACAAGAAAAAGAAAATAAACAAACAATTGAAAAAAATCAAAAATCCGTTTTGAAAGGCTATTCCGATGAACAATTAATTTATGTTCTCAATGTATATAAAGACAAATTAGGAGAAGAAGCTTTTCAATCTTTGCTAGGTTCATTTATGCAGTTAGGTGAAAATCCGAATTTGATTCCAATAGTTAAACAAGTAATCGAAGAAAAAGCAAATAAAAATTAAAAGAGTATGAAAAAATCTGAATCAACAATTGTCATTTTCTCTCGCGAGCAAACAGCATCTTTTCTTTCCATTAGTTTTCCGACTCTCAGAAAATGGACAAAAGATGGAATACTCAAATGTTATCATTTAGGAGGACGTATTTATTACAAGCAGAATGAAATTGTTAAAGCATTGAAACAAATTGAATAATACATCATTATTTACCCTTTAAATCTAAATTATCATGGAAACCAAATTATTGAATCTAGCTGTAAGTCGTTTATCAGACGAACTTGAAAAATTAAAATCAGAAGTTGTAGAACTTAAAAGTGAGTTGTTAAGAGTGAAATCAAATCACTCTGTAACACAAGTACAAAGTCCTGTTCCGATTGAATCGGATAAAAATGTATTATTGGACGCAAAGGAAGTGATGTTAATTCTAGGAATTAGCTTTAACACTTTATTTAAACTTGTTAAGCAAGGATTGATTCAACGCATTAAAATCAATGAGCGTAGAATTCGTTATCCAAAATCTGCAATAACTGATTACATCGAAAAATTAAAGTATTCGTAACTGTAAAATTCATGCTAACATAAAACAAACAGGCAATCTACTTCTTTGATTGCCTGTTTGTTTTAATATATTCTTTATACTAACTGAAACAAAAAATGGTCAGGGTTGTCTCTACATGCTTGTTTTAATTGTTTTCGAAACAAAACAACATTGTCTAATAGCGATATTTTATTGTATCCAAAAATGATACTTTTATCTGATAATGAATGTCCAGTTATTTTTGTTAAAATAGGTAGAGGAATGAAGTTGATTAGATTCGTAATAAAAGATCTTCTTCCAATATGAGAAGAAACAAATAGATGAAACTTCTTGGTTTGAAATTGCTTTTTTCCATGCGTATCAACGTATGTAATAGTTACATTCTCTGTAATTTTACATTCTTCAATCAAATCTTTAACATTTCTATTAAAAACAGTTCTATTCATTGGTATTGCTGGTAAGCCTCCATTTTCTTTTATAGCATCAGCTAATGGTTTTAAAATTGGGACAATAATTTCAGTATCTGTTTTTTGACTGAAAAATTGAGCATAATGAAATTTTACTCCTTTATTATTATACAAATGTTTCGGTTCAATTTTATAGACATCAGATTCTCGACATCCAGTAAAAATAAGTGTTAACAATATTAACTTGGTCTGTTTTAATTTATCTGATTCAGGCTGATAGTCGATGATTTTTTTAATTTGTTTAAAATTCAAGTAAATATTATCCGTAGAAGCAATTTGTACTTTATCTTTTGAAGCTAATTCAACAGAAGGATTAAAGACTATTATTTTGTATTTCCGAGCAATTTCACGAAGCGTTGACTTAAAGTCTTTTTGTACTGACCAAACCGAATTCTGTTTTGTCATTTTACTACATGCGTTTGCCATGAATTTTTGATACATATCCTCATTTATCTCATTTGAATAAATCAATTTTCCAATTGACTTTTCAAAGCTTTCAACTTTGTTGGCTAAAGTTCTATAGGATGCTTTTGTTTTTTCTTTAAACTTATTTGATTTTGCCATTTCATTGTTTAAAAAATCAACTACACGAACACGATTCACAATTTTTGATGAATCTTTTCCCTTTATTTTTTCATCCAACTCAGCTTTTAAAATAGCAGGAGTTAATTCTCCTTTCATTTTTAAATAGTTAAAAATTTCTTTGATTTTTTCTTCCAATTTTAAAAGTTCTGCATTTTTTGATTCGCTGACAGGTCTTTTCTTTTCAATATCCCATTCATATCGATTTAAATGTATTGTTGTATAATACCTTATTGGTTTGTACACATAAATTTGTTTTAATACGTCAAATTCTTTGTAACCAAAGTTTAAATTTGCAATTACTGGAATATCTCCTGTAATACCTGACTTAAGTGTGAAATTGATTTTTAACTTCATGGCGATCTATGTTTTAAATATTTAAACAAACATAAAACGAATTTATTGTAAATTAGGTACAAAAAAGGTTGCGAATATTGGACTTATACCATGGTTATCTATGGATATGTATTCATACTTCTTTTGTCTAAAACCTTTGTATAACTCATATAAAATGGGAGTTTATGAATTATGAAGAAATTAGATGAAATAGCTGTTACCTCCTCGAGGGAGGAAGTATATAATTATTCCTTCAAAAGATTAACAACAGAACTCAAGTTAATATTTTATGCTTATTTTTAGATTTAGTTGAAAATATGAAAAAAATAAAATGATAAAGTGGAATTCATATAAAAAAGGAATGGTAGTGATTTTTACAATCCTTCCTCTATTTATTTTTTCTCAAAAATCAAAAAATTCACTTGAAGGAATAAGACTTAACTTTCATCATTTTGTTGGAAAAGATTCATTAGTGTTAGACGATTCTATTTATTTTAATTCCTTGAATCAACCGTTTACGATTACAAAATTTAATTATTATATTGGTCAAATTCGATTAGTGAAAACAGATGGAAAACAGGTTGTAATAAATAATTATTTCTTGATTTCAGAAGACGAAGGAAAGGCAAATTCTAAAAAAATAGAGTTGAAAAAAATTCCATCTGGAGAATATTCTTCCATAGAATTTATTCTTGGAGTAGACAGTTTACACAATTGCAGTGGGGCTCAATCAGGCGCTTTAGATCCAATAAATGCTATGTTTTGGACATGGAACACAGGTTATATTTTCATGAAATTGGAAGGAAAATCAACTTTATCTAATGCTGTTGGAAATAATTTAGAATACCATATCGGAGGTTATAAAAGTCCGTCTAATTGCATTCGAACAATTACATTAAAATTTGATCAACCATTAATAATTGAAAAAAAGACTTTGACAGAAATAAACATAAAGACAGATGTTTCAGAAATTTTAAAATCGCCGACAACAATTGACTTTTCTAAAATGCCGACGGTAAATACACTTTTAAACGCAACCGTTATAGCCGATAATTATACTGATGTTTTTCAATTAATAGATATTAAGATAGTTAAATAAAAAGTGGGTAAAATTAATATGTGATACTATAATGTATAAAACGATTTTTTATTAATTTAGTAATGATTGAAAAAATTTCGTTCGATGATATTACTATTCGAGTAATATAAAGCCGAAAGGGTGTTATATATGTATGAAACAATTACTCGTGAAAAAATTTAGATGAATTCAATGCTTTTTTAAAAATAGGAAGATGAGAAGAATGTACGATATATTTGAAATTAATATAACCTTGGATATCACGCCCTTTCAGGGCTTTTAGTTGTGTGAATCTTGATCATTCATAGGGCTTTGCCCAATGTTTATATATTAAACCCTTTCAGGGCTATGAATTATAGTAAATCTGATTCTATTTACATGAAAATATTGAATTTATCTCCTCAAAATAAAACAAACACAATAGAATTGGAATGAAAAATAAATCAAGCTTTTTATTTATCTTATTAATCATTTGCTCTGTTTTTTTAAGCTTTGTGAATGATGAAAATCCGTACTTTTCAATTTCTAAAAAGGATGTTAAATTTATTAACCCCAAAGGATTTCCTGAACCTGTTTATTCATTCAAAAATAACAAACTAACCCCTGATGGATTTTTATTAGGTAGAGAATTATTTTACGACGAAATTCTATCTAAAGATAATACAGTTAGTTGTGGAAGCTGTCACCAACGATTTGCGGCATTTTCGCATATTGATCATACATTGAGTCATGGTATTTATGGTAGAATAGGAAACAGAAATATTCCATCGATGCAAAATCTAATTTGGAACAATTCATTTATGTGGGACGGAGGGATTGTCAATTTAGAAATTCAACCGCTTGGACCAATAAGTAATCATTTAGAAATGGATGAAACAATTGAAGGTGTTATTTTTAAATTAAGCAAGAGTTCCAAGTACAAACCCCTTTTCGAAAAAGCATTTGGAGATACAATTATCAATTCTGAAAGAGTCTTAAAAGCCCTGACACAATTTGTTGGTTTAATGATTTCTAATAAATCGAAATATGATAAATATATTGCTGGAAAAGAAAGATTTACTCCTGAAGAAGAACACGGTTTACAATTGTTTCGAGCAAAATGTGCAAGCTGTCATACCGAACCATTGTTCACAAATAATTCGTTTAAAAACAATGGATTGATTCCTGATTCTACTTTAAATGATATTGGACGAGAAAAAATTACAACTAATCCATCAGATAAATATTTGTACAAAGTCCCAACTTTAAGAAATATCGAAATGACCTATCCCTACATGCACGATGGAAGATTTCGAAAACTGAAAGATATTTTAAATTTTTATGGTTCTACTGAAAACCACACTTCCTCAACCGATCCTTTAGTAACAAAAATTGGCCTTTTGGATTTCACTGAGAAGAAAGACATCATTCTATTTTTATTGACTTTAACAGACAAAGAATTTCTATTTGACAGACGATTTGCTGATCCAAATGTAAAATAAATAAAAAAATTCACTAAAATGAGTGATTTTTTTTAAATTATTAAAAAGTTGGTTATCAAATAATTGCAGTGATAAGTTTTTCTAAAATTAATAAAATTCAATTTTTCAACAAACTAACTGCCAACCTTTTAAAATTTTATTCGTCTTAATAGTAGAAGGACAATAACTCATCCTTGTTGAACTTTTAACTTTTAGTTTACTTGCAGAAATTCCTGAAAAGAGTTCAACCTCTTAAAAAACAAATTTTTGGTTTAGTTTGTTTCGAGCTCTTTTCAGGTTATTTTTTTATTCAACAATAAGAACAATACATGTTTTTTGCGTTATGCTCGAAATCTTTGTTTAAATCGTACATGTTTTCTAATATTTTTTGTAGAATTTCAGGAAATATATCGACGACTTCTTCTAAAGGAAGATTACCAGTATCTAATTTAAAAACACCATTGTTAATATTAATGAATGAAATTATACTTGCTTCTCTAGGCATTTCATTGAAATTAACTTTGAATAAATAACAATACATAATTAATTGAAGAACGTGTTTATGTTTATCATCCAAACAATTTTTAACTAAAACTTCAAGGTCAACTTTTTTCTTATTTGTTTCAGTATATTCTGATTGAACTTTCCCAGATTTATAATCAATAATTCGACTCTTCCCTCCTATTGAATCGATTCGATCGACAAACCCTTTAAGGTTGACTTTCTTTTTTTTACCAAAAATATTTAAATCTAATTCAGCCCTTAATTCTCTTTCTAAACTTTCAATGAAAACGGGTTCAGTTTGTTCTATGAGGAATTCTTTTTCTTTTTTCAAAAAACGCTCCGTTAATTCTAATGCCATTTTATAGCTCAATAAATTTTTCCCTTTTGAAAATGCCTCTTTATCGTCGTTAAAATGCTTAGAAAACTCTTTGTTTATTTCATATTCGTAATGTTTTAGCATGTGATCAATATCGAAAGAAGTGATCGCTGGAGGAGCTGGATTTACTTTTTCTCCCTCTTTATTAAAACGTGCAAAAGGTGTGTACATTGTTTCCAATGCATTATGAATGAATGTTCCAAAAGTATTGTTTTCTACTTCTTCTTCCACCTTTTCTTCTTCCCCAAATTCCATTACATATTGATAATAAAAATCCAATGGGCATGCAGCATATTTCTTCAACATCGAAGCGGAAGTTGATTTTGCAAAAATCTCATCCATTCTCGATAAAATCTCAGGCGTTTTTGGAATAGATTGTGTGCTTATTTTATTATCTTCTTGTGGAATAGTGTAGAACCTCTTTGTCAATTTTATATCAGTATTTAAGCGACTTAGTTCTAATTCCAATTGCAATAAATAGCGACTCGCTTCGTTACTCCCTACTTTTTCTTGTGCGCTTGTATAGGTCACATGCATTTTGGTACACGAATGCAACAATCTATAAAAATGGTGAGCGAAAAGTCCTTGTTTTTCTCTTGGTGTTGGAAGCCCGAAATAATTTCTTAAATCCATCGGAACCATCGTTTGAATTGGATTCGTCGGTGGCATTGAACCTTCATTCATTCCCAAACAAATGATTCTTTCGAAATCTAATAATCGTGTTTCTAACAATCCCATAATCTGTAATCCTTCTAAGGGATTTCCATGATATGCAATGCTCTTTAAATTCCAATGTTGGTTGAACAAGGTTTTAAAGCTTCTCAAACTCATTGTTGGAATTCCCTCTGAGACGATATTTCCAAAATCAATTAATGCATTATCAAATCCCTGAAGAACAGCTTTTTCAAAGGCAAATTCGTCCTTCAGATTTTTGAAAATTTCATTGCTTAAATTACGAATTGAAATCAAACCTTCTTGCCAATTTTCTTTCCACGGTTTGTAAACCAACTTCATCAATTGATTCCCAACTGGACCAATTTCAATTTTATCCAACGACAAGAAAATACTATTACTTCGAATAATTCCGTGTTCTATTGTAATGATACGTTCTTTTTCTTCTTTTGGCAAAATAGCAGTAACAAAAGGATGGTTCCATAATTTTTGTAAATCATTGAAGTAAACTCCTTCTGATTTAAAGCGCATTTTATTTTCTTGAATCCCAAAAAGAATTTCAACCCATGTACGAAGAGAAGTATTTCTTAACGGTAATCCCAATGTGATATTTGCTTTTCCAATTTTCTTAGGAAGATTTTTTAATAAAGGAACGATCAGACTTTCATCAGCCAATAAAATCAAGGAATTCGCAATTTCTTCTTCTGACATTTCTTCCAAAATCGTCCCTGCAACTTTTGCTTGTCCAGCCGTTTGAGCACATTCGATGATTTCAATCACTTTTGCTTCGTGTAATAATTTATCGACAACAAAAGGCATTTCTCTCAACCCTAATTTCACTTTCAAATCGCGTAAAAAACGACCAGCTTCATGACTTTCAGATTCCAAATAAAATTTATCAGCATTAATCAAAATGTGACCTCTTCCCATTTGATTCAGCTGTTTCATCACAGAGATTTCAGCAGGAGAAAGGGCATTGAATCCAGCAAATAGGAAATGTTCGGCTTTGTCTTCTTTAAAAACAACACCTAAATTTTCTGCAACAAATCGATATGCTTTTCCCATGTAGCAAACTCCTTCCTTGTCCAAAACTTCATTTAAAGCCGTGTAATAAGCAGGTAAACGATCCCAAAATTCCATGAACCGTTTTTGGCTATCCGTCAAAAATTCATTTCCAAAACTCCAGTTTTCAATTTCTTTAATATCGGCTAAATTGCTGAACAATTCTTTCGAATTCAATAGATAACGATCCAATTCATCAAAATCAGAAAGAAGCATATTTCCCCAAGTCAAAAATTCATCGAACGAATGATCTTCTATAGTTTTCGCATCTTTCAATTGAATTTCAAATAATCGAAGTAAAACACGCGTTTTATCGATCACCGTTTTCTCCGATAAATTTCGAACCCAACGATCAATCGTAATCATTTTTGGAGCCAACAACGGTTTCTTATATGCTTTAAACAAAGAAGCAGCAATATATTTTTTAGCACGTTCAGAAGGAAGAACGATCGTTAAATGACTTAAATTTAACTCGTTTTCTTTGATGTATTGCGCTATTTGATCTGTGAATTTCATTTGAAAGAGCTCTTTATTTGATAACGATTAAAAGTACAGTTTTTTAGAAAATAAAATAGTTTATTTTGATAATATATCTTAAATTCAAGTAACAAATGCAACTTATAGCTTTGACGAAGCTAAAACTTCAAGATGCCAATCTTATTACAAAAGAGTGTGGTATCAAAGTGATAAAGTTGGAGTAAAAATAATTGTTTTTTTGCAAAACAATTAATACTTTTAACGTTGAAAAACAATAAAATACTACTACAAAGGGCATGAAAAATTATTTCATAAAAATTTCATTTTTACTACTTGTAATTTCAATTAGTTCGTTGATGATCGTTAGTTGTCATAAATATCCTGATGGACCTAGATTAAGTCTTCATACTAGAATTCACCGAATAAAAGGGAATTGGACTTGTAAAGAATATTTATTAAACGGGGTAAAAATGGATACTGTTCCAACTTTTTTATTAAATATAAATGGAAATAAATCATTTAGTAGAACTTATGGAGCAGAAAGTGATTCCGGAAGATGGTCATGGGGTTCATTTCATGGTCAAATTAATTTATTTCCAGATGGAGCAGGAATGTTTGGTAACAATCCGATTTTTTATACAGAACATTATGAGATTAGACGACTTAAAGAAAAAGAACTTTGGTTGAGAAAAACATACACAGACACACTTAATAATACAACAACTTATGATTTTCATTTTGAATAAATTTGATAAGACTACGTTTTGAATTAATGTGTATTTAATAAAAATGAATTTATTACGTTGAAAATAAATATATTCATTGTGACTTTAAAGCTTTATTTTACCTTATAACATTAAAAAAAATGGTAATTGATATACATTATTTGAATAAATCTGTTTCATTAAAATGTATTTTAATACTTTTATTTACGAGTAACTTCATTTTATTTCTTCCTTTTTTTGCATTCACTCAGCAGTATAATTTACATAATTACACTAATGAAGATGGTCTTCCACAATCGCAAGTTTTTGATATCATTCAGGACAACAAAGGATATTTATGGGTGGCTACTAATGGGGGAGGAGTGGCTCGTTTTGATGGAAAAAAATTTTCTGTTTTTAATACAGAGAATGGATTAGCAGACAATCGTGTGAGCTCTTTAATTCAAGACAAGAAAGGGAATATTTGGTTCACCACTCAAAATGGAGTTTCCAAATACGATGGTAAAACGATTACGAATTATGGTGAAAAACAAGGTCTAAAAGCATTAAAAACACTCTCTATTTGTGAAGATTTGAAAGGAAACATTTGGATTGGATCAGATCAAGAAGGTTTATATAAATACGATGGTGAAAAATTCTCATTTATTTCAATACCTAATTATGAAGTTATAGACAAATATTCACGAATAATATTTCATAAGCTTATTTGTGACAAAAATGGCTCTATATGGATAGGAACTAATGTTGGATTATTTCGTTATAATGGTGGGACTATTCGAGAATATTCTTCACTAAATTCGAAGATTTGTAGTAATGATATTTGGTCATTAGAGGAAGATCTCAATAAAAATATTTGGATGGGAAGTTGGAATTCTGATATATGTCGTTTCAATGAAAAAGAATTTGTACCAATCGGTGAAGATTATGGATTATCAAATAAAATGGTTACAACTATTTTTGAAGATGACCACCAAAATATTTGGATAGGTACTGATGGCGGAGGTGTGTTTAAAATGAGGAATAAACGTTCTATCCTTGAGAAAATATCTTTGAAAATAGATGAAAAAAATGGTTTACCAAGTAATCGAGTCAGAAGTGTTTTTCAAGATAGAGAAGGAAATATTTGGATAGGGTCGGATGGAGGATTATCGCGATTTGATAGAGGCGTTTTTACAAATTTTTCTACAGAAGATGGATTAAATAGCAAATTTGTTTTTTCACTTATTGAAGACAAAAACAAGAATATATATATTGGTACAGAAGCGGGCATAAATATCTTTGATAGTAAAACAATTTCAGAATACAAACCTTCTGGAACTTCTTTTAATAAACATGTTTGGACACAATTAATTGATCAAAATAATACATATTATGCTGGAACTTATCTTGGCGGATTGTATTCATTTAAAGGAAATAAAATTGAAAACTATACTTCAGAAAAAGGGCTTTCAAATAATGTTATATTTGACATTCATGAAGATAAAAATGGAATTACGTGGATTGCTACAGATTACGGAATAGGAGTACTACAGGAAGGTAAATTAAATAACTTTAAACATGGAGTTAATTGTTCCTCAAAAAACTTTAGAATTCGTTCAATTTGCCCTGATTCAAAAAAAAATGTTTGGTTTGGTACTAGAAGTGGACTCATAAAATATACTCCATCAGGAAAACCTCCCAGTGTAACTGATTTCAAAAAAATCCATTTAAATAAGAAAATAGATTCAGGTATTCTTTTCTCTGTTATTGAAGATGTTAATGGATATATTTGGTTCGGAAATTATGGAGTTGGATTGGTGAGATTAAACCCTACTGACAATTCTTTTATTACATTAACTACCAAAGATGGTTTATGCGATAATGGCGTTCTTTCTCTGGTTTGTGATGGTAAATATTTATGGATTGGAACTGTAAATGGCATCAATCGTTTTGAGTATCAAAAATTTAATTCTTTAGGAAAAAAGGTGTTTCGTCATTTCGGAAAAGAAGAAGGTGTTAATGGTGTTGAAGTAAATCAAAATGCAATTTTACGAGATAGTGATGGTAATATTTGGTTTGGAACAGGAGCAGGAGCGATAAAGTATAATCCCCTATTTGATCGAGTAAATAACATTGAGCCAGCAACCCATATTACCAATGTAAAACTTTTTTTTGAAGATATTGACTGGGGAAAATATTCTAAAAATACCGATAATCAAAGTTATTTACCGAAGAATCTTGCACTTCCTTATGATAAAAATCATCTCACATTTTACTTTACAGGAATTAGTCTAACAGTTCCTGAAAAAGTACGTTATCAATATAAATTGATTGGTCTCGATGATCAATGGTCACCTATTACAAGCGAAATATATGCTTCCTATCCTGGTTTACCACCAGGAGAATATACTTTTCTTGTAAAAGCAATGAATAATGAAGGTATATGGAATAGTAAACCTGTCCAATTTTCTTTTATAATAAATCCTCCATTTTGGAAAACTATTTGGTTTTTTAGTTTGTGCAGTTTCTTTGGAATAATTATATTATTTTCAATCATCATGATTCGTACACGCGGATTACGGATTGCTAAGAAAAAATTGGAACAAGAAGTGATGATTCGAACAAAAGAACTACATGAAAAAAATGCAATTTTAGGTGAAAAAAGTGAAATAATCGAACAAAAAAATAGAGATATCACTGATAGTATCAATTATGCCCGAAGAATTCAAGGCGCACTGTTAACAGATGAGCAATCATTTAAAACCTTTTTTCCTAATTCATTTGTTATTTTCCATCCAAAAGATATTGTCAGTGGGGATTTTTATTGGATCAGTAAAAAAAATGAAGATATTCTTTTTACTGCGGCTGACTGTACTGGGCATGGCGTTCCAGGTGCGTTTATGAGTTTGATTGGTATTTCAAGATTTAATGAGGTTGTAAACGAAAAAAACATTATTGAACCAAAAGACGTACTCCATGAAGTAAGAGATGGAATTATTTCATCGTTGAAACAAAGAGATGAATTCTCAGAACAAAAAGATGGTATGGACGCAGCTTTTTGTTGTTATAATCAACAAAGTAAAATATTAAAATTCGCAGGCGCAAATAATCCTCTGTGGTTGATCAGAGCTTCCAGTTCTACTGAAGATGAAATTGAAGTTTTGAAAGCAACAAAACAACCAATCGGAATTCATGGGACAGACGATTTTCCTTTCATTCAACATGAAACTAAATTGGAAAAAGGAGATACTTTTTATATTTTTTCAGATGGTTATGCTGATCAATTTGGAGGTGAAAACGGGAAAAAGTTTATGAGTAGTCGATTTAAAAATTTGTTACTTTCTATTCAATACCTTTCGATGGAAGAACAAAAAGATAAAATATTTTCTACATTTAACCATTGGAAAGGTGATACGGAACAACTTGATGATATTCTTATTATTGGAATTCGAATTTGAGAAAAGTTATCTCGAATAAGTTCCTTACAGCTCCTAAGAATTAATTGTAACATTTTTCACAGATATAATTATTTGAATAATAGTAGTTTAATTTATTGTTTGTTAACATTTTAAATTATATTAATGTAAAATGTTAACAGTATTTAACTCCTTAAAAATTGTATAAAAACTATTAATTCAATAATTTTATTAAGCATTATAACAATGTAGTATAGTAGTTAGGTAAGTTACATTTATAAAAGTCTCAAATTAATATTTGAGACTTTTTTATTCATCTACAATTTATCATATCGATTAGAACTTGTGGAATAATTATAACTTTTTCATTTCATTCCAATTATATGTTGAATTTCTATTTCAGTAATATTTCGTTGTAATCCTGTTTTACTTAAATAAGTTCTATTGACAAGCCGACCATGGATAGCTAATTGTTTCCCCTTTTGTCCATAATTCTCTATGAATTGAGCTATATTTCCCCAAGCAAATACACGGTGCCATTCTGTGTTTTTTTCTACTTTTCCATCAGTTGTTTTGTAGTTTTTATCAGTAGCAATACTAAATCGAGCTACTTTGTTTCCGTTATCAAATTTGGTAATTTCTGCATTCATGCCCATGTTTCCAATTAATGTCACGCTATTTCTTGATGTTATCATAATCGTAAATTTTGAATTAATAATTTAACTTTATAAAATACTAACTTTAAAGTATTACAAGGTCGTTTACTTCTACTTCTGATATGTATTTTTTTTCACCTTCTTTATTTTTATAAAACCTTGTAACAAGTTTACCTTCGATGGCTAATCCAATTCCAACAGAACCTAATTCTTCCAACACATGAACCCAACGTCCCCAAGCAGATAACTGATGCCATTGATTTCTACATTTTGTTTTTCCAGCTTCATCCAAATACGTTTCTTTGGTCGACAATGTAAATTGTGCTATTTTACGACCGCTTTCTAGTTCAACAACCCTTGGAGTCGAACACATTTTTCCGATTAAATTGACGTGGTTCATAGTGTTTTTTATTTGGTTTTTTGTACTCTAGTTTCTTGTGATCCTTCAACTTCTTTCTCAGAATTTTTTGGAGAAATCATTAAAAAATCCGTGACTTCAATTTCTGTGGTATATTTTTTTTCACCATCTTTTTCATACATTTTATTAACGATTTTTCCTTCAATCATTAACTCTTGACCTTTCAGAATCATTTTTGTAATTCGTTCAGCTGTTTTTCCCCATGCAATTAAATTATGCCATTGAGTATTGTCATGCCACTGACCATTTTTATCTCTGTAACTTTCATTAGTTGCCAGAGGAAATTTTGTTAATGCGTAATCTTTTGATGCACCAACCGTTTGAAGTTCTGGATTCTTACCAATTCTTCCAATTAAATTTACTTTGTTTCTTAACGTGTTCATACTACTTGTTTTTAATTTACGCCAAAGACGAATGAGTTATTTTGTAACCTATCAGAAGTTGTTATCTGATTTCGACACTGCAAAGTTTGGTAGAGTTCAAAATTTTATTCGAGTATTAATTGATTACTGTCGAATGTCTTTCGTTTGTAAACGGTTATTATCGAATATAATACTGATTATAAATGTGTTGTAATTTTAAATTTCAGATACAAAAGACATTGAAAAAATAACAAAAGTGAGTGTAAAAATGAAACTCCTAAAGAATATTTTGTAATTATCAACGAATTAAACTATAAAATAGATAAGTTAAAAGAGAAAACGATTTAATATCCTTGTAATATTATTTATATCAATAAAATAGGTAACTTCGTTTTAAAGATGAGTTATATTGGACTTTTAGAAAAATATAGCTTCGAACTAAAATGAATCTTATAACTTTTAAAGTTTATTTAAATCATCAATTTTAGGAAGACAAAAACTTAACACATATTAAAATTAAAAAAATAAATGACATCGAGAATAGGGAAATACAAGATATTTAAAAGTGAAAATCACTTGAAAATAAAATATGTATATACATTTTCAGACTTATATGGCTTATTAATATATCTATTGGGATTAAGTTTTGGTTTCTTTTTTATTTTCCTAATTTGCTACGAATATTATAATGAAAAAAAAATCACAGGATCTTCTATTTTTCTATTCGCAGCTAGTTCTTGGTTTATTTTTTGGTTTGGGAGAATATTTATAATTTTGATTTCAACTTTTAAACAAAGTTGTATAGAAATTGATCGCATAAAAGAAGAGATTTTATTATTTGATTACAATAAAATAGAAGTGTTTAAATATGAAAATATCACTTCTATTTACTGCAAAATTGAAGAAACTAGAAGACCTAAAGATAAATATGGATTATTAATATTTCAAACTAGGGATAAAAAAAGGATCGAAGGTTTTATTATTAGAAGCTCTTATGCCCTTGATATTGGAAGAAAAGTAAATGATAATATTTATTCAATTGCAAATGAATTGAAAAATGAGCTTTTCAAATTTATAGATGAAACATGATAACAAAAACATAGCTATAAAAGTGAAATATAAAATGGAGGACACATTAAAGAACCATATATGCTATGTGTTACATACCTCAATAACAAAATAATAGAACTACAATGAAATCAGAAATAACACTCATAATTTTCTCATTCCTTTGTGCTTTGACAATGAAAGCCCAAATTAAAACTGATACTATAAAACCATTTTCTATTGGAGAAACTAGGGTGATAAAATCTAGTGTGCTAAACGAAAATAGAACTTTGAATATTTATCTACCTTTCAATTATAACATGGAGAAAACATATCCCGTTATATACTTATTGGATGGAGCATCGAATGAAGATTTTTTACATATTGTAGGTCTTGTGCAATTTTTTAATATGCAGGTTAAAATGCCTGATTTTATTATTGTTGGAATTGCCAATGTAGATAGAAAAAGAGATTTCACTTTTCACACAGATATTAAATCACTAAAAAATGAATTCCCAACAACGGGTGGTTCTGAAAAATTTATCAATTTTATTGAGAATGAATTGCAACCATATATCGATTCTACATACAAGACAAATGATACAAAATACATTATTGGGCAATCATTAGGTGGACTTTTAGCATCAGAAATTTTATTAAAAAAGCCTCATCTATTTACACATTATTTAATTGTTAGCCCAAGTTTATGGTGGGATGATGAAAGTTTATTAAAACAGACACAACAATTATTAGATAAGCAAAACGAAACTGGTTGTTATATTTATATTTCCGTGGGTGGACAAGAAGAAAAAATAATGCAAAAAAAAGTAAAAAAATTTTCAATGATTTTGCAAAAAGAAAAAAAACTCAATATGAAAGTTGAATTTTTATTACTTCCAAAAGAAAATCACTCCACAATTTTACACCAGAGTATATACGAAGGATTCAAAAAATTACATCCATACAAAGAATGAAAAAACTGTGAAAGTGAAAAAAATATCTGGTTGACAAAAAGTTGAATTCGAGAGAAGAATATAAATTGAATAACTATGTAAGTTGTGATCTCACGGCATAGTACAACAGAGTCAATTGAATTCAACAAAAATAAACTTTTAGTGAAAGAAATTAAAATTAACAAAATTATAACTATTATCCTCACTAAAAAAATGAATTTTAAACACCCTTGTTTTTAAGTGTTTACTAAAAAATACATCCATTTTTCTCATTCATTTTAACAGTTAGCATTCCAATAAAAGGGAATAATTTTTCCTTTTTTTTAAAAGGAAATACAAAATTTTATTTGGTTTGACATCCCTACATTAGAGAAAAATTTAACATATTACCGCTTTTATTTTAAATTTTTAATCACCAATATTGTATTACTGTTAAACTTTTTAAAACTATAATTATGAAAAACATTCGCTCACGGCTATTTATAGCCTTGTTGTTTGTGTTCCTTTTTGGTTCTACAAACGCTCAACTCACAAACGGAAGCATTGCTCCTGACTTTACTGCAACCGATATTAATGGTGTTTCGCACAATCTCTATTCTCTTTTAAACGCCGGAAAAACAGTTGTTATTGATTTTTCGGCTACCTGGTGTGGTCCATGTTGGTCTTATCATCAGTCGGGAGCCTTGGAAAATTTATGGACACAATATGGTCCTCCTGGCACAAACGAAATGTATGTTTTCTATGTAGAATGTGATGGATCAACTACACTTGCCGATTTAAATGGAACTGGTACAAATACACAAGGTAACTGGGTAACAGGAACTCAATATCCTATTTTAGATAATGCTACGATTCCAAATTCTTATGCAGTAGCTTATTATCCAACAGTTTATGTTATTTGTCCTAACAAAACGGTAACACTTCATGATAACGCAACAACTGCTCAATTATATGCTGCTCGCACTGCTTGTCCGCCAATGGCTACTGTGGCAAATTTTGCGGTAAATAATTCTTCACCTTGCATCGGTTCAACAGTTACATTAACAGATCAAACGAATGGTAATCCAACTTCATGGTCTTGGGCATTCACCCCTAATACTGTAACGTATGTTGGAGGAACTTCTGCAACTTCTCAAAACCCACAAGTTCAATTTAATGGTGCTGGTCCAT
>Ga0209515_10005032_pt1 | contig 17430 bp, 13 predicted proteins | sample Subgroupgradi54m_FD_187454 | JGI IMG/M metagenome (GOLD analysis project Ga0209515, IMG submission 187454) | Subsurface groundwater microbial communities from S. Glens Falls, New York, USA - GMW60B uncontaminated upgradient, 5.4 m (SPAdes)... ...
ACGGGAATGGAATTTCTGGTTGCTCGTGATTCAGGCGCTACCGTAATTTCAAAAGCGCGAGGAACCGTCAAGACTGTTTCATCAAACGAAATCGTTATTGATGATTTAGTTTACAGACTCAAAAAATTCGAACGCTCTAATGCCGGCACTTGCATTAATCAGCGCCCGCTCGTTGAAGTGGGACAAAAAGTGAAGCGCGGCGATCTTATCGCGGATGGGGCAGCCACCGATCGCGGCGATCTCGCGCTCGGCAAAAACGTGCTCGTTGCTTTTTTACCATGGCGTGGATACAACTTTGAAGACGCGATGGTCATCAGCGAAAAAATGTTGATAGACGATAAATACACCTCACTTCACATTGAAGAATTTGAAATCGAGGCGCGCGATACGAAGCTCGGTAATGAAGAAATTACGCGTGACATTCCGAACGTGAGCGAAGAAGCGTTAAAAGATTTGGATCAAGAAGGCATTATCCGGATCGGCGCTGAAGTGAAGCCGGGAGATATTCTCGTTGGAAAAATCACGCCGAAATCTGAAACCGAACTTTCTCCTGAAGAAAAATTACTACGGGCGATTTTCGGTGAAAAAGCCGGTGATGTTAGAGACGCTTCCTTGACCGTTCCTCCAGGAGTGGAAGGAATCGTGGTCGACGTAAAAGTTTTTCAGAGAAAAGAATTAAAAGCCAAGACTCGGGAAGAAAAGCGTCAGGAAACAAAAGAAATAGATGAAATTAAGGATCACTATCAATCCCGAATTGACACCTTGCGCCATGAACGGTTCGTTAAGATTTCTTCCATGGTGCTCGGAAAGAAACTTTCTGAAGATCTAGTGGATGAAGTGCTCGGCGAAGTATTGATCCGTGCCGGCCGATCCATTGAAAAGAAAGATCTTAAAAAATTAGAACGCTGCGACTGGGAATCCATCCGGCTCGATGAAGATCCGGAACTTGAGGAAAACATTCGAAAAATTGCCCGCGTGTGGGGTGATGAAATTGACGAATTGGTAGAAGAGCGCGCCCGTGAAATTGATCGCGTGAAAAAAGGCGACGAGCTTCCTCCCGGAGTCATCAAGAAAGTCGTTGCTTACGTTTGTTCGAAACGGAAAATTTCAGTCGGCGATAAAATGGCTGGCCGTCACGGAAATAAAGGTGTTATTGCGAAAATTCTTCCGCAGGAAGACATGCCTTTCCTTCCGGATGGAACTCCAGTTGAAATTGTGCTCAATCCGCTCGGCGTTCCTTCACGTATGAATGTCGGGCAAATTCTCGAGACTCATTTAGGATGGGCTGGAAAAGTTCTTGGAATTCATATGGAAACGCCCGTATTTAGCGGAACAACCGAGGATGAAATTAAAGCCATGCTCAAAGAAGCTGGTTTACCCAAAGACGGAAAAACAGATCTCTTTGATGGTCGCACAGGACAGAAATTTGATAATAAAGTAACAGTAGGCTACATATATATGTTGAAATTGGCCCACTTGGTAGATGACAAGATCCATGCCCGTTCAATCGGGCCGTATTCTCTCGTCACTCAGCAGCCACTCGGAGGAAAGGCGCAATTCGGCGGTCAGCGCTTTGGTGAAATGGAAGTCTGGGCGCTTGAAGCTTACGGAGCCGCATTTACCCTCCAGGAATTGCTCACGGTAAAGAGTGATGACGTTATCGGCCGAACTCGAGTTTATGAAGCCATTGTAAAAGGCGAACCTGCGCTCCAAGCCGGAACGCCGGAATCGTTTAACGTTTTGGTGAAGGAACTTCAAAGCTTAGCCTTGGACGTGATTCCTGAAAAACGTTTTCAATCGGTCGTGAACAGAGACTTAAAACCAATTAAAAAAGAAGATCGTAAAGAAAAAGCGAAAGAAAAACTTGGTATTGCGTAATTAACTGCGCAAAGGGGAACTCATGGATTACAGTGAAATCAATACATTTGATTCAGTATCAATAAAAATCGCTTCACCTGATGTGATTCGCGCGTGGTCTCACGGCGAAGTGAAAAAACCTGAAACGATTAATTACCGGACTTTGAAGCCCGAGAAAGACGGGCTTTTCTGCGAACGCATTTTCGGCCCTTCCCGCGATTGGGAATGTAGTTGTGGAAAGTATAAGCGCATCAAGCACAAAGGCGTGATCTGCGACCGCTGCGGCGTTGAAGTGACTCAATCCAAAGTCCGCCGTGAACGCATGGGTCATATTGATTTGGTAACCTCCGTTTCCCATATTTGGTTTTTCAAAACCATGCCTTCCAGAATCGGAAACCTGCTTGATCTGAGCGCCCGCGCACTTGAAAAAGTTCTTTATTACGAGGAATACGTCATTATTGATCCAAAAGAAACACCGCTTAAAAAGAAAGCCCTTTTGACTGAAGAAGAATATCAGAAAGCGATTGAACAATACGGAGCAGGAAGTTTTACCGCTAGAATGGGCGCCGACGCCGTTCGAGAACTTCTTGACGGATTGGAACTCGATAAGATGGTCCAAAAATATCAGCGTCAGGTCAAGACTTCGAAATCAAAACAAGCACGTGCTCGTGCGATCAAAATTTTAAAAATTGTAGATGCATTTCAGCATTCAGGAAACAATCCTGCATGGATGATCTTAGATTGCGTTCCTGTCATTCCGCCGGATTTAAGGCCCCTTGTCGCTTTAGACGGCGGCCGTTTCGCGACCAGCGATTTGAACGATCTGTATCGCCGTGTTATTAATCGAAACAATCGTTTAAGAAAACTTCTCGACTTAAAAGCGCCTGACGTGATCATTCGAAATGAAAAAAGAATGCTCCAAGAGGCTGTGGATGCATTGTTTGACAATGGCCGTCACGGCCGTCCCGTGCTCGGCGCTGGGAATCGTCCGCTTAAATCTTTAAGCGACATGCTTAAAGGCAAACAAGGACGTTTTAGACAAAACCTGCTTGGAAAACGTGTTGATTATTCCGGTCGTTCGGTCATTGTTATTGGACCAGAACTGAAATTACATCAATGCGGTTTACCGAAGAAGATGGCCTTGGAACTTTTTGAGCCGTTTATCATTCGTAAATTAAAAGAACGCGGTCATGTTCATACCATTAAATCAGCCAAGAAAATGGTGGAACGCGTGAAACCAGAAGTATGGGATATCTTGGAAGAAGTGATCCATGAACATCCGATTCTCTTAAACCGCGCGCCAACGCTTCACCGATTGGGCATTCAAGCATTTGAACCTGTTTTGATTGAAGGAAAAGCCATCCGAATTCATCCGCTTGTTTGCGCGGCATTCAACGCGGACTTTGATGGGGATCAAATGGCGGTTCACATTCCGCTTTCCATGGAAGCGCAAATGGAATGCCGGCTTTTGATGTTGTCGGCCAATAATATTTTCTCTCCTGCAAATGGAATGCCAATCACGACACCTTCACAGGACATCGTGCTTGGACTTTATTATTTGACGAAGCAAAAAGATGGCGTGTCCGGCGAAGGCAAAATCTTTGCGGATCCTGCGGAAGCGATAACCGCCTATTTAGATCAAGAAATTCACAAACACGCCAAATGCAAACTCCGAATTAAAAGCGGTGAAATCATTGAAACGACGATGGGCCGGATTTTGTTTAACGAAGTCCTTCCGGAAGGTTTTAAGTTTGTGAACGACGTGCTGGATAAATCAAAAGTGTCGCGCGTCATCGCGAATTGTTACCGCCAGTTTGGACATAACGAAACCATTTTACTTTTGGATCGACTGAAGACACTGGGCTTTGAAGAAGCCACCAGTTCAGGTATTTCAATTGGAATTGATGACATCCGGATTCCGGTTACCAAGCAGAAAATGCTGGATAGCGGTCATAAAGATGTGGACGCGATTGAAAGCCAATACACAAACGGTTTAATTACAGACGGTGAACGTCATAACAAAGTAATCGATATCTGGACACACATCACAGACCGAGTTTCGGACCGTATGTTTGAAGAACTTGATCCGTTTAATCCAATTTTTATGATGGCTGATTCCGGAGCCCGAGGTTCAAAACAGCAAATCCGTCAGCTCGCCGGTATGCGCGGTTTGATGGCCAAACCATCCGGTGAAATTATTGAAAATCCGATTACCGCCAATTTCCGTGAAGGTTTGACCGTGCTTGAATATTTTATTTCAACTCACGGAGCCCGCAAGGGTTTGGCTGATACGGCTCTTAAAACTGCGGATTCAGGTTATCTGACCCGCCGTTTAGTAGACGTTGCTCAAGATGTCATTATCTCCCGGGAGGATTGCGGCACCCTAAACGGTATTTTCATCGAACCCGTTTTTGAAGGCGATGAAATCATTGTTAGTTTAAAAGACCGGATTATCGGCCGGACCGCCTTGGACAGTATTGTGGACGTGGTGACCGACCAACCGATTATTAAAGCGGGTGATGAGATTACAGAAATCATTGGTGAACGGCTTGAAGAATTGGGAATTGAAAAAATTCGTATTCGTTCTGTCTTGACCTGCGAATCCAAACGCGGGGTTTGTATAAAATGCTACGGCCGCGATCTTGGCAGCAATAAAATGGTTGAGCTTGGAACCGCAGTCGGCGTCATCGCCGCTCAGTCCATCGGTGAACCCGGAACTCAGCTGACGATGAGAACGTTTCACATCGGTGGTACGGCTTCTCGTGTGGTTGAACAATCCTATTACAAAGCGCGTAATAACGGAAAAATTCAATTTCATAATTTGAAAACCGTCATCACAAAATCAGGAGAAACGATCGTTCTTAACCGAAGCGGTCAAGTCACCATTCATGATACGACCGGCCGCGAACTCGAACGTTATACGATTCCAACCGGAGGTATCATTAGTTTCAAAGATGGCGAAGAGATTACCAAAGACATTATTTTCGTAAAGTGGGATCCTTACATGGTTCCGATTTTTACGGAAGTGAACGGAAAAGTCCGGTTTGAAGACATTAAAGTCGGTGTGACCATGAACGAAGAAATGGATGCCACTACCGGACTTTTTGAACGGGTCATCATTGAACACAAAGAAGATCTTCATCCGCAGATTCTTGTGACCAATGAAACCGACGAGATCATTGCTTTCTATCCGATTCCAACAGGTGCTCATATTGTCGTCAAAGACGGACAAAGCATAACCGGCGGTACTTTGCTTGCCAAAACTCCTAGAAAAATTGCCAAAACTCGCGATATTACTGGCGGTCTTCCTCGTGTGGCTGAACTTTTTGAAGCTCGAAAGCCAAAAAATCCGGCCATCATTTCTGAAATTGACGGCATCGTTGAGTTTGGAGAAGTTATGAAAGGTCAAAGAAAAATTATCGTTAAGAGCTCAACCGGAATGACCAAAAATTATCTGATTCCGCATGGCAAACATTTGAACGTCTACCGGGGTGATCGAGTTGTTGCCGGACAGCAGCTGGTTGACGGACCCGTTGTTCCGCAAGATATTTTGCGTGTCAGCGGAGAACGAAAACTTCAAGAGTATCTGGTTAACGGTGTTCAGGAAGTTTACCGTCTGCAAGGCGTCAAAATTAATGACAAACATGTGGAAACCATTGTTCGTCAAATGCTCAGGAAAGTAAAAATCGAAGATACCGGAGACGCTGATTTCTTAATGGGTGCCCAGGTTGACCGTATTAAATTCCAAGAAGAAAATGACAAGCTTACCAAGAAAGGAAAACAGCCCGCAAAGGCAGTTCCGATCCTCCTTGGAATTACGAAGGCGTCCTTGAGTACCGAAAGTTTTATTTCTGCGGCGAGCTTCCAGGAAACAACGCGCGTTTTAACGGAAGCGGCAACCAGCGGGAAACGTGATTATCTCATGGGTCTTAAGGAAAATGTTATTATGGGTCACTTGATTCCGGCCGGTACCGGATTTCAAACCCATCATAAATTCAGCTTGGTGAAATCGGATCCGGAACCTGGTTCTGCTGCGACCGTTGCTCCAAAACCCGCTGGAGCAGAAAGCCAAGAAGCGGTCAAAGTTGAGGAGTCATAATGCCGACCATTAATCAATTAATTCGATTCGGCAGAAAAAAATTCAAGAACCGGACGAAATCGCCGGCTTTACAAGGATCTCCTTTCAGGAAGGGTGTCTGTTTGATTGTAAGAACTCAGACGCCCAAAAAACCGAATTCAGCCCTAAGAAAAATTGCCCGCATTCGATTGACCAACGGTTATGAGGTGACAGCCTATATTCCGGGAGTCGGGCATAATCTTCAGGAGCACTCCATTGTTCTTGTGCGCGGGGGCCGTGTCAAAGATCTGCCCGGTGTTCGGTACCACATTGTCCGGGGAAAATTAGATACCGCCGGAGTGGCTGAACGCAATCGTTCACGTTCCAAATATGGAGCCAAAACTCCAAAAGAGAAAGAGAAATAAAGGAATAAAGAATGAGAAGACGCAGAGCACCAAAGAGAAGAATTTTGCCGGATCCAAAATTTAAAAATATTTTGGTGGCCAAAATGATTAACATCGTAATGGAGCGCGGCAAAAAATCTACGGCCGAAGGCGTGCTGTACGGCGCTTTTGATATTCTGAAAGACAAAACGGGCAAAGATCCGCTTGAAGTTTTTAAGCAAGCTTTAGACAACGCCCGCCCGATGCTTGAAACAAAATCCAGACGAGTCGGAGGTGCCACCTATCAGGTGCCGATGAGTGTGCGTCCCGAACGCGGCAATGCGCTTGCCATGAGATGGATGAGAACCTTTGCTCGTGACAGACAGGGTTCTCCCATGAGACAAAAATTGGCCAATGAAATTTTAGACGCTTTCAATAAAACGGGCGGCGCGGTCAAGAAGCGCGAAGACACTCATAAGATGGCGGAAAGTAACAGAGCGTTTGCTCATTATCGATGGTAAGCCCCGTTAGAGATAATTATGAGACACAGCAAAACTTTGAAAAATAGAGAGATAATAAATATCAAATACCGTTTACATAAGATGTACGGAAACGCTGGAAGCGTTTCCTATCTCTAACGGGGTAGATCATGGCAGCACTGATTCTCATGAATACATTTTCGGAGAAGAACGTCAAGTTCTTCCCGAAAAGTGCTCCGCGCGTTGGGCGCGAGCGTAAAAATAAATTGGCAATCAGCGCAGTCATCATCCACCTATAAATTAAATAAATGAGAAGATGATGGCAGAAGCCGCAGAGAAAAACATTCATTATTCCTTGGATAAAATCCGCAATATCGGAATTGCTGCTCACATTGATGCAGGCAAGACAACGACGACAGAACGGATTCTTTATTACACAGGGAGAACGCACAAAATCGGTGAAGTCCATGAAGGCACAGCCGTTATGGATTGGATGGAACAGGAACAGGAGCGCGGCATCACGATTACTTCCGCTGCAACGACTTGTTTCTGGCGTGATTGCCGGATCAATATCATTGATACACCAGGTCACGTTGATTTTACGATTGAAGTAGAACGTTCGATGCGTGTGTTGGACGGTGCTGTTTGTTTGTTTGGTGCGGTTGAAGGCGTAGAGCCTCAATCTGAAACGGTTTGGCGTCAGGCGGAACGTTATAAAGTTCCAAGAATCGCATACATTAATAAGATGGATCGCGTCGGAGCCGCTTTTGAAGATTGTGTTCATCAGATGAAGGATCGTTTGGGCGCTAATGTTGTTCCGCTTCAACTTCCGCTTGGGAAAGAAGATTTTTTTAAGGGTATTATTGATCTTGTCAAAATGAAGGCCGCCGTATTTCATGATGAAACTTTAGGCGCTGCTTATGATGAAACCGACATTCCAGCGGGGTATCTAGCTGCGGCCAAAAAAGCGCGGGAATTCTTAATCGAAAAAGTTGCCGAACACGACGAACATTTAATGAATAAATTTTTGGAAGGACATGAACCCAGTGTTCAGGAATTACAAGCCGGAATCAGAAAAGCAACGATTGCAATTGCAATCCTGCCCGTCATTTGCGGTTCTTCATACAAAAATAAAGGCGTTCAACAGCTTTTAGATTGCGTGGTGGATTATTTACCAGCGCCAAAAGATGTTGAAGCGATCATCGGAAAAGATCCAAAAACCGGCGCGGAATTAAAGCGCCATCCCAGCGAAGACGAACCTTTTGCAGGTTTGGTTTTTAAGATTGCCTCAGATCGTTTCGCTGGCGGCGGAAATTTTGCTTACGTCCGAATTTATTCCGGTGTGCTGAAAGCGGGTTCTTACGTCTATAACGTAGCTAAAAATTCAAAGGAACGAATCGGTCGAATGTTGCTGATGCATGCAAATAAACGGGAAGACATTGATGAGGCCGGTGCAGGCAACATCGTCGCCGTAGTCGGACTTAGAGATTTAAAAACAGGGGATACGCTTTGCGATGAAGCGCATCTGATTCAATTGGAATCAATTTTTATTCCGGAGCCGGTTATTTCGCTTGCGGTCGAACCTAAAACGAAAGCCGATCGCGACAAGCTTTCGCAGACGCTTCAAAGAATGGCCCAGGAAGATCCAACATTCCGGATTAAAAGTAACGAAGAAACCGGCCAAACCATTATTTCCGGAATGGGCGAACTTCATCTTGAAATTATTGTGGATCGAATGATGCGTGAATACGGCGTTCAAACAAACGTCGGGAAACCTCAAGTGGCATTTAAAGAAACCATTCAAGGAAAAGCCAAAGCCGAAGGAAAATATATTCGTCAAACCGGCGGCCGAGGTCAGTATGGTCATTGTTGCCTTGAAATTGAACCGCTTGAACGCGGCGCGGGAGTTGAATTCGTAAATAAAGTGGTCGGCGGCGCCATTCCCAGGGAATATGTTCCGGCCATTGAAGATGGAGTTCGTGAAGCCTGTCAAAATGGCGTACTTGCCGGATATCCGTTATTGGATTTACGCATTACGGTTTTTGACGGTTCCTATCACGATGTTGATTCATCGGAAATGGCGTTTAAAATTGCCGGCTCGATGGGACTTAAAGAAGCTGCCAAAAAAGCAAAATTGGTTCTACTTGAACCCATCATGGTGGTCGAAGTGATTGTCCCTGAAGAAAATATGGGGGCCATTATCGGAGATTTGAATTCGAGACGTTGCGTCATTCAGGAAATGGGAAATCGCGGCAACGTTAAATTTGTCAAAGCATTGGCGCCTCTTGCTGAAATGTTTGGATTCGCAAGCGCGATCCGTTCGCTCTCTCAAGGAAGAGCGATTCCGTCCCCGATGGAGTTTCACAATTATAAGGAAGTACCGACAAATATTGCCAAGGGAATTATTGAAGGCGAACGAAAATAGGGAAAGGATAAAACGTCATGGCCAAAGAAAAATTTGAACGCACCAAACCTCACGTCAACGTGGGGACCATTGGACACGTCGATCACGGCAAAACCACTCTGACTTCAGCCATCACCCTGGTGTTGTCCAAACGGGGAATGGCTCAGGCCCGTGCCTTTGATACGATTGACAATGCGCCTGAAGAGAAAGAACGCGGGATTACGATCGCAGTGGCCCATGTCGAGTATCAAACTGCCAAACGCCATTACGCCCATGTCGATTGTCCGGGTCATGCCGATTACATTAAAAACATGATCACCGGTGCGGCCCAAATGGACGGAGCCATTCTGGTCGTATCCGCAGCAGACGGCCCGATGCCCCAGACCCGTGAGCATATTCTTCTTGCCCGCCAAGTCGGAGTCCCCCAAATCGTAGTCTTCTTAAACAAAGTAGATGCTGTAGATGACCCAGAGCTCTTAGATCTCGTTGAGCTTGAAGTCAGAGATCTGCTTAAGAAATATGAATACCCCGGAGATGAAATTCCCATCATCAGAGGTTCCGCTTTAAAAGCCATGGAACACCCGGATGACCCCAAAACCCAAGAGCCCATCATGAAGCTCATGGACGCCATTGACTCTTATATTCCAACCCCCAAGCGCGACATTGAAAAACCCTTCCTGATGCCCATTGAAGACGTGTTTTCAATCTCAGGACGCGGCACGGTGGGAACCGGCAGAGTTGAACGTGGTCAAATCAAAGTCAATGAGGAAGTCGAAGTCGTCGGCTTAAGACCCAAAGTCACAAAGACCACCGTCACCGGAATTGAAATGTTCCGTAAATTACTCGATGATGCCCAGGCCGGAGACAACGTGGGGCTCCTCCTAAGAGGCATTGAAAAGAAAGATCTTGAGCGCGGCATGGTGATCTCAAAACCTGGCTCTGTGACCCCGCATACTAAATTCAAAGGCCAAGTCTACATCTTAACCAAAGAAGAAGGCGGCCGCCATACCGCCTTCTTCAACGGCTACCGGCCCCAATTTTACTTCAGAACCACCGATGTCACCGGAGTCGTGACCCTGCCCAAAGGCGTTGAAATGGTGATGCCGGGAGACAATGTTGCAATTGAAGGGGAACTGATTAGTCCGGTAGCCATGGAAAAAGACCTCCGCTTCGCCATTCGTGAAGGCGGCAAAACGGTAGGGGCCGGAGTCGTTACGGAAATATTGCAATAAATCAAAACGCGATTTTAATTGAAATCGCGTTTTTTATTTTTATACAGTTAAGTTAGTTGGCAACAGCGTGTATTCCTTCGAATAGATGAAGGGATCCCACCAGAAGAGTTCGCTGACGAAATACGAAGTATACATCATAAGGGGATTCTTTTACCCCTTACCAAAGAGATTTAGAATATAAAATGCGTGAACAAATTATGTTGGCTTGTACAGATTGTAAGCAGCGAAACTATTCGACTCGAAAGAATAAAAAGACAACCACCGAGCGCTTAGAAAGAAAGAAATTTTGCCGTTTTTGCAGGAAACGTACGGTTCACCGGGAAATTAAATGAAATTAAGCTAAATTAGCATTGGCTTAATTTCATCCTGAGAGAAGCGAAGGATCTTAAGGCCTAGATTCTTCACCGCCTTCGGCGGTTCAGAATGACAGTTTTTAGGCCAGTAGCTCTAATTGGCAGAGCATCGGTCTCCAAAACCGAGGGTTGGGGGTTCGAATCCCTCCTGGCCTGAAATTGAGATTCAAGGTAAGGGATTCGAAGGGAGCCGCGTAGATGTGACTTCTGGGAGCATCTGTAACGCGGCGGGTGGCCGACCCGTAGTCCCCAGTAGGGACGGAGGGCGCCGAATCCCTCCTGGCCTGCCATTTTAATAAAGTCAATTTGGAGAGTTAGTAAGAAATGTTTGGAAAAGTAGGAAATTTTTTTAGTGAATCGAAACAAGAGTTGGCTAAAGTCAACTGGCCGACTCGCCATGAATTAATAGGTTCAACGATTTTGGTTATTGTCATTACGCTTATCCTGTCTGTTTTTATTTTTGGAATTGATTTTGTCCTCGCAATTTTAATGCGTATGGTGATCCGTTAACCCCGTTAGAGATAACGGTGCATTGTTAAATTGTTATAAACATGAAAAAATTTAATCAATATGACAGAGGTTGTGTAGAGATTATACGGAAACGCTGGAAGCGTTTTCTATCTCTAACGGGGTTAACATGAGTTACAAGTGGTATGTGGTACACACCCAAACGGGTGCAGAACGAAAAGCAAAAGCAAATCTGGAATCGCGCGCGGTGATTGCAAATTTGACGCATTTGGTTCAGCAAGTTCTCATTCCTACCGAGAAGATCAGTGAAGTCAAAGGCGGAAAGAAAAAGATTTCAGAGCGGAAATTCTTTCCGGGTTACATTTTGGTTGAGATGGATCTAACGGATGAGGGCTGGTACCTAGTCAAGAATACACCGGGCATATCCGGGTTTGTCGGTTCAGGCAGAAAGCCGATACCGCTTGCCGACAGCGACGTGACCGGTATTTTAAAACAGCAGGAAGAAAAAACCCAAAAGCCTAAACCCAAAGTTGAATTTGAACTGGGTGAAAGCATCCGGGTAAAAGAAGGCGCTTTTGCCAATTTTAACGGTACGGTGGATGAAGTAAATCCAAACAAGGGAAAATTGAAAGTGATGGTCAGTATTTTCGGCCGGTCAACGCCGGTTGAACTTGAATACTGGCAGGTAGAAAAAATCTAAATGGCGAAAAAAGTAAAAACAAAAATCAAATTGCAATGTCCTGGCGGTCAGGCAAATCCTGCTCCTCCGATCGGCCCTGCTTTGGGCCAGCACGGTCTTAACATCATGGACTTTTGTAAGCAATTTAATGAAAAAACAAAAGACAAACAGGGAACGGTGATTCCGGTTGTCATTACTGTTTTTGAAGACAAGACCTTTACCTTCATTATGAAGTCGCCACCGGTGGCCGCTCAGCTTAAGAAAGCTGCGGGACTTGCCAAGGCAAGCGGGGAACCCGGCCGCATAAAAATCGGAAGCGTCAAACGTTCTGACGTGGAACAAATTGCCCGCGATAAAATGCCGGATTTGAATACCTCAAAATTAGAGCAGGCAGTCAAAATCGTGGAAGGCACCGCGCGAAGCATGGGCATTGAGGTTCTGAAATGATCCCATCACCTGCTTTTCCCGCCGAAGGCGGGCTTTCAAAGAAAGATGGCCCTTCGTCCCACCACCTGTTCGTGCACCGAAGGCGCATCGGCCTTTTAGGCCAAGAACAGGTGGTGGGATCGGGCCAAAATCAGGTGATGGGATGAAAAAAAGAAGTAAGCGTTATCAAGAGTCGCAGAAGCTTTTTGATTCCACGAAAAATTACACGCTCTCTGAGGCCGTAAAATTGATCAAGAAATTTGCGCCTGTAAAATTTGATGAAACAATCGATCTGAATTTTCAATTGGGTGTCCGGCCGGATCAGCCGAATGAAGCCGTTCGCGGCTCCGCTGCACTTCCTCACGGAAGCGGCAAAAAAGTCCGCGTTCTTTGCTTTGCTAAAGGCGATGCTTACCGCGCCGCCGAAGAAGCAGGCGCTGATTATATCGGAGCGGAAGATTATGTGAAAAAAATTGAAGGCGGCTGGCTGGATTTTGATGCCGTTGTGGCCCATCCGGATTTGATGCGTGACATTAGCAAACTCGGAAAAATTCTGGGTCCGCGCGGTTTAATGCCGACACCAAAAACCGGAACGGTTACACCGGATGTTAAAAAGGCGATTAAAGAAATTAAAGCCGGAAAGGTGGAATTTAAAACCGACAAAACCGGCGGTCTTCACGTTTTGTGTGGTAAGAAATCTTTTTCAGAGCAAGCTTTATTTGAAAATGCAAAAACAGTGATTAAGGCAGTTGTCGAAGCGAAACCGTCCGCGGCAAAAGGAGATTATCTGAAGTCTGTTTCGATCGCTCCTTCCCACAATCCCGGGATCAAGCTGCGGGCTACCACGATGAGCGTTGCGGAGCAATAAGCCCCGTTAGAGATAATGGAATATCGAGTTTTTATGATTCAAGTTAAAGAAGTTATTATAAATAAAATCAATTCAACTGGGAGATGCGGAAACGTTTCTTGGAGAAACGTTTCCTATCTCTAACGGGGTAGGAATCTTTGATGCCGTCGTTAGCCAAAGAATTAATGTTACAGGAATTGCTGCGCACACTGGAATCAAAGAATTATATTTTCTTTGCGCGCTATCAAGGACTTCCGGCCACGGAGTTTGTAGAGTTGAGAAGAAAACTCGACAAAGTGGTCGACCGAACGGTTGTGGTTAAAAATACACTGACTCGTCTTGCTTTTAAACAATTGGGTGTAAAAGACATCAACGGTTTGCTTAAAGGATCTGTTTTATTGGCGATCGGCAAGAAAGATCCTCAAAATATTTCCCGCGTCTTAGTTGATTTTGCAAAAGGCCGGGAAAATTTTCAATTAGACGGAGCATTTCTGGAAGGGCAGGTTTTTCTTGCGCAATATTTACAATCATTGGCCAATTTGCCGTCGCGCGAAGTTCTCTTAGCCACGGTTGTCAATCGAATGAACGCTCCAATTAGTGGTTTTGTAAATGTATTAGGTCAATTGATGCGCTCACTCGTGACAGTGCTTGATCAAGTTCAAAAAAAGAAATCAAACTAAATTCTTAAGGAGGATTTAATTCAATGACAACGAAAACAGCAGTAGCAGAACAAGTGGAAGCAAAAGCTGAGAAGAAATCAGCTGATGTATCCGGAAAGTTGAGCAAGATTCTTGAAGCCATTGAGCAGCTTACGGTGCTTGAGCTTTCACAGCTCGTAAAAGCGTTGGAAGAGAAGTTTGGCGTTTCGGCTCAAGCTGCGGTTGCAGTAGCTGTACCAGCGGGTGCTGCGGCTGGCGGAGCTCAAGCAGGTGCTGCCGGTGGTGGCGAAGAAAAAACTACGTTCCAAGTCGTTTTGACCAGTGCCGGGGATAAAAAAATCCAAGTCATTAAGGAAATTCGTACCGTTACAAACTTGGGTTTAAAAGAAGCCAAAGATTTGGTCGAGTCTGCTCCCAAGATGATCAAAGACAATGCAACAAAAGAGGAAGCAGCCAAGATGAAACAAGTTCTCGAAGCGGCCGGCGGAAAAGTTGAAATCAAGTAAAAATTATAAGTCATAAGTTATAAGTATTAAGTCACAATTTAAACTTACAACTTAAAACTCTGAACTTATAATTTTTTTAGGAGAATCGTCAATGAGCGTACTCATTAAAAGGAAAAGTTTCTCGAAAATTCAGGATTGTATTGAACTTCCAAATTTGGTTGAGATTCAAATTAAGTCCTACGAGCAGTTCCTTCAGTCCGACCGTGCCAAGCGCCGCCGGAAAAGACAGGGTCTTGAGGCTGCGTTTCAAGATTCTTTTCCGATCGAGAGTTTTGACGGAACGTGCCGGTTGGAGTACTTGGGTTATTCTTTGGGAAAACCCAAATATTCGATTTCCGAATGCCATAAACGAGCGATGACTTATGCTGCTCCGCTCAAGGTCAAGCTCCGCCTCGTCAGAAAAGGAATTGCCAAGGAACAAGAAGTCTATATTGGCGAACTTCCGCTCATGACCGAAACGGGGACATTCATTATTAACGGCGCAGAACGCGTCATTGTCAGCCAACTTCACCGTTCACCCGGCGTTTCTTTGGAAGAATCAACTCACCCGAGCGGTAAACGACTTTATAGTGTCCGGATCATTCCTTACCGCGGTGCATGGATCGAATTCGAAGGCGATATCAATGATGTGCTGTATGCCTATATCGACGGCAGAAGAAAAATTCTGGCTAGCACGCTTCTTCGTGCACTTGGTTTTTCAACCAACCACGATATTTTAAAAGCCCTTTATCACACGGAAAAAATCAAAGATTTCAGCCGTACTTCCTTTAAGAAAGTTGAAGACACAATTTTGGCGAAAGATATTGTGACCGGAAAAACCAAGGAAGTCATTGCTCCCGCGGGAGTTCGTCTTACAAAAGAAGTGTTAAATACGCTCATCGATCACGAAGTTAGTGAATTGGAAATCGTGCGCCCGTTATCCGAAGATTTTGCGATGGTTAATACGTTGGAGCGTGATCCTTACAAAAATCAGGAAGAAGCACAAATTGCCATTTATCGTCGTGTACGACCGGGCGATCCGCCGACCGCAGCCATCGCGCGTGATTTAGTCGAAAAATTATTTCACGATCCGCAGCGATATGATTTGGGAGCCGTCGGCCGTTTTATGCTCAACCGCAAATTAGAATTGGATGCGCCGCTTGATGAAACGACTTTGCGTTCCGAGGATGTGCTTCAAGTCGTGAAAGCACTTCTTCGTTTAAGAAGCGGTGAATTAAAAATTGATGATATCGACCATTTGGGTAACCGTCGCGTTCGATCAGTGGGTGAATTGTTGCAGAATCAATTCCGCGTGGGTCTTACTCGAATGAAGCGCTCAGCTCTTGAGCGTATGTCGATTTATGATTTAGATGCTGCGATGCCCCATAATTTAATCAACCCGAAATTAATTTCTGCCGCGATTAAAGATTTCTTTGGCCGCAGCCAATTGTCCCAATTTATGGATCAAACAAATCCTTTGGCAGAATTAACGCACAAGAGGCGTCTTTCGGCCTTAGGCCCGGGCGGTTTGTCCCGTGAACGCGCTGGATTCGAAGTTCGCGACGTTCATCCGTCTCACTACGGACGAATTTGCCCAATTGAAACTCCCGAAGGTCCGAACATCGGACTCATTGCATCACTGAGCACATTTGCCCGAGTCAACGACGTCGGATTTTTGGAAAGTCCTTACCGGAAAGTTGAAAAGGGCAGAGCAACGGATAAAATTGAATACCTAACCGCAGACCAGGAAGATAAATATGTTATTGCTCAGGCAAACGCGAGGCTTGAGAAAAACGGGCATTTTATCGATCCTTTGGTTTCGACTCGTTTTCGCGGTGATTTTCCCAAGAAACCGGCGAGTGAAATTCATTATATGGACGTTTCTCCACGCCAGTTAGTCAGTGTTGCGGCGGCCTTGATTCCCTTTTTGGAACATGACGATGCAAACCGGGCGCTGATGGGTTCAAACATGCAACGTCAAGCTGTTCCATTAATGATTACGGACGCTCCGATTGTGGGAACGGGAATGGAATTTCTGGTTGCTCGTGATTCAGGCGCTACCGTAATTTCAAAAGCGCGAGGAACCGTCAAGACTGTTTCATCAAACGAAATCGTCATTGATGATTTAGTTTACAGACTCAAAAAATTCGAACGCTCTAATGCCGGTACTTGCATTAATCAGCGCCCGCTCGTTGAAGTGGGACAAAAAGTGAAGCGCGGCGATCTTATCGCGGATGGAGCAGCCACCGATCGCGGCGATCTCGCTCTCGGCAAAAACGTGCTCGTTGCTTTTTTACCATGGCGTGGATACAACTTCGAAGATGCGATGATCATCAGCGAAAAAATGTTGATGGACGATAAATACACCTCACTTCACATTGAAGAATTTGAAATCGAGGCGCGCGATACAAAGCTCGGTAATGAAGAAATTACGCGTGACATTCCGAACGTGAGCGAAGAAGCCTTAAAAGATTTGGATCAAGAAGGCATTATCCGGATCGGAGCTGAAGTGAAGCCGGGAGATATTCTCGTTGGAAAAATTACGCCAAAATCTGAAACCGAACTTTCTCCTGAAGAAAAATTACTACGGGCGATTTTCGGTGAAAAAGCCGGTGACGTTAGAGACGCTTCCTTGACCGTTCCTCCGGGAGTGGAAGGAATTGTAGTCGACGTAAAAGTTTTTCAGAGAAAAGAATTAAAAGCCAAGACTCGGGAAGAAAAACGTCAAGAGACAAAAGAAATTGACGAGATTAAAGATCATTATCAATCTCGAATTGACACCTTGCGCCATGAAAGATTCGTTAAGATTTCTTCCATGGTGCTCGGAAAGAAACTTTCTGAAGATCTAGTGGATGAAGTGCTCGGCGAAGTATTGATCCGCGCCGGCCGATCCATTGAAAAGAAAGATCTTAAAAAATTAGAACGTTGTGACTGGGAATCCATCCGTTTGGATGAAGATCCGGAGCTCGAAGAAAATATCCGCAAAATCGCCCGTGTTTGGGGCGATGAAATTGATGAGCTTGTTGAAGAGCGCGCCCGTGAAATTGATCGTGTAAAAAAAGGCGACGAGCTTCCTCCTGGAGTCATCAAGAAAGTCGTTG
>Ga0209515_10005033_pt1 | contig 17425 bp, 14 predicted proteins | sample Subgroupgradi54m_FD_187454 | JGI IMG/M metagenome (GOLD analysis project Ga0209515, IMG submission 187454) | Subsurface groundwater microbial communities from S. Glens Falls, New York, USA - GMW60B uncontaminated upgradient, 5.4 m (SPAdes)... ...
AAGACAACAATTTGACTATTATATAACTTTATGATACGCTCCGAGCGTAATGAAGAATCCTGAAGCTAAACAATACTACTTTGGTGGTGAGACAAAACTAAGAGTATATAAGAGACCCATTTCTGTTAAGAAACAGGATCTTTTACAACCAGATAATCAAGCCATAGAACCTATATCTAGAAAAATCAATAGAGAGGTGGGTCAATTCACCTTTGCTTGTAATGTTTATGATCTTAAGAGGAGGGGTCTAACTAATGGGGTTACATTTCATATTCCGAAAAGTGAAATAGATGGGGCAGATCTACCAGATATAATAATGCAGGATGGGACCCGTATGCTAAATCCTAGATTGGGAAGAGAAATTTTCGATGTTGCTTATGCTGAGGCAAGGATAGATATGGACAGAGATGATGCACAACAAAGAGCAGCAATACATGCTCGTTATGGTAGTAGAGGTCCTATTGCAGCTTAAATAATTTATACTCCCACTCACGTATCTTTGTTAATTGTTATAGGAATATAGTTCTTCCTAATTTGGATACATCTTATCAAACATCAAACTATTTTTCCCAAATTTAACTCCTTTTTTATAGCTAAGCTAGCACTAAACTAGATGGTTTATGAAAAATCACCCACTTCGGAGGTGTATTTAGATCCGAAGGATCGCAAGCTTTGCTTAGCTTGACACCTCGGGATTTTTTTAACTTTGTCATCAGGCGAAGGCAAGCTATGCTTATTTAAAACGCTAAAATTCTCAGACTTCTTACAATCCAACTTTTTGTCATGACACTGAGTTTAACCGAAGTGCTAGAATTAATTTATGGACGAGAAATGGGAAATTGAGTTATATGAGAATGCTAGAGGTGAGAAACTAGTTGAAGAGTTTTTTGATTCATTAGAGGTAAAAGCCAGACTAAAAATAAATCATGCAATTGAACTATTAGAAACATTTGGATTAGAAGGTGGATATCCTCATGTTAAAAAGCTAACTGGGAGTGATTTATGGGAATACCGCATTCTTGGATCTGATAGCATCCGTATTCTTTATGTTTCAATAACTGGAAAGATATTTCTCATTTTACATGGTTTTAAGAAAAAGAAGCAGAAAACACCCACTAAAGAAATTAAAATTGCACAAGTTCGCTTACAAGAGTATCTTGCGCGTAAAAAAATAATTGATCATTGACAATATCGCAAATTTGCGATATCATTACTTCATGACTAATTGGGATACATACAAACAAAAATTACTAAAAGACCCTGAATTTAAAAGGCTCTACGTCGAGTCTCAACTTGAGTTTGAGATTGCCAAGGCTATTATTCGAGCGAGGATAAAGAATAAAATAACTCAAAAAGAGTTAGCTGAAAAAATGAACACTACTCAATCTGTGATCTCCCGTGTCGAACAAGGGAGAACAAGTCCTTCTATCTCTTTACTTAAGCGTTTAGCAGCAGCTTTAAATACCACCCTTCAAGTCCAGTTTAAATAATTTAATTGGACAATCTAACTTTTTGTACAACCATTACCAACCGGTGGCGTGAAAGCATGATGCCTTTATCGGTTGAAAATTTTTCAACATACTTTTGTAATGATGCTTTGTCTTTTTCTGAATCAAAATCTTCAAAAATAGGAACACCTTGCAGGAATAAATCTAACTCTTCATAGGAAGGATAGTATTCAAAGGCATAAAAATTCTGGGCAAAAACAACTTTAAAACCAATACCTTGAAGTTCTTTTAAGTCTTCATCCAATCTTGACTTATCCCATTTTCCATACCCTTGACCTCTGCCAAATATCTTCTTTAGTTCTATTGTATCCATCTCGCCTATACTAATCTCAAGATAGTGCCCATTTGTTTTAAGAATTCTTTGATACTCTTTGTAGTAAGAGGGTCCTCTTCTGCAATATGCTACATCAAAAAAAGAATCCTCAAATAAGGTATGCTCTGCGTTTTGAAAAGAATATTCAATATTTCTACTTCTTTCATCCCCATTATGGCTTTGTGCCACCTCCAGATTTTTCTTTGAAATGTCAATCCCATATACTTTTTTGAAATAGGGTGCAACAGAGAGAGTAAACTTACCGTCAGCACATCCAATATCCAGTGCTGTTTTATCTTTTGAGCTCAACCCCAATAGTTTTTCCTTAAAAATCTTTTCAGGATCACCTGCCGGGTATTCACTTACATATTGAGGTTTAATACCATTACCATATCCATAACTACCAAATTTTTTAGCAACCTTGTCATAAAAATTTTGAGCCATAAATAAAGTATAGCAGGGATGTCAGGATTCGGACCTGAAAAAAAGGTTTTGGAGACCTCTATGATACCATTTCATCACATCCCTAGACATGATGTATTATATAACAAGAATGGATATTAGTGCGAAGCGCGAGTTATATTTACTTCCCAATTTTAACTTCAGTATGTTCTGTGGTTTTTCTGCACTTTTTACAAAACTTTTTTAAAGCTAGCTTTTCTTTGATATTCACTGTATTTTTGCTTGCAGTATAATTTTTACTTTTGCAAACAGAACAAGCAAATGCAAATAAATTTCGGTTGCCTTTCTTAGCCATGAGAGGAATTATAATATATAATTGGGGAGATGAAAAGGCCTAAAGTAGTTATTGTAATGCCTGCTTTTAATGCAGAGAGAACCATCCGTGACACATATTTTGAAATCCCTAAATATTTAAGAAAAAATATCATACTGGTTGATGATGGCAGCAGCGATAAAACTGTTAAAGTAGCCAAAAGTTTGGGGATTAAAGTATTTGAGCATACCAACAACTTAGGTTATGGAGCAAATCAGAAAACCTGCTACAAAGAGGCTTTAAAAATGAATCCGGATATTGTTGTGATGTTACATCCTGATTATCAATATGACGCCTCATTGATAGAAGATTTAATTTATCCAATAGCAAAGGATAAGTATGATTTTATGTTTGGAAGCCGTATCAGGAGTAAAAAAGGAGCGCTCTTAGGAGGCATGCCAAGGACCAAATATTATGTTAACAGGGTTGTTTGTTTTCTTGAAAATATCCTTTTGGGAGTAAATTTCACAGAACATTTCTCAGGTTTTCGGGCTTATTCCAGGAAGCTTTTGGAAAAAGTACCGTTCCAGAGTTTTTCCAATGATTTTGTTTTTGACCAGGAAATGACTATTTCAGCACTAAGCCATGGGTTTGAAGTAGGGGAGATTTCAATCCCCACCCGTTATCACCAGAAAGCTTCATCAATTCAATTTCTAAAAGGTACAAAGTTTATTTTGGAAGGGTTTTTAACCTTAGCAATGCTTTTTTTACATAATTTAGGTATTATAAAAGACAAAAGGTTCCCCCCTGCAAAAAATTTTATGATAAATAAATATAATTTTCTAACCTTGAGTGCAATCACATTAATTAATCTAATTTTATATGGAATATTAGATAATCCAATCTTTGAGATAATACTTTTTATTGAAACTATCATTCTGTATTTAAGCTATATTAAAGATAACTTTTTAGCAAAACGCCTTCTTTTTATATTGCTCCTTGCTTCTATATTAATTTCTTTAAGTAATGGTTTTGATAAAAATCTTTTTAAATTAACTCCCCTGGAATCTGATACTTTGGTTTCCAGGCATGAGCATTTTGCACTGGAGCTGGGGAGGTTATACAAAAACAGGATTGGCATAAATTATGCAAATTCTATCAGGCCTGTTCTGGTAAAATTTAACAGAAACCTTTTTTCCAGTTTAAATTTTGAGCTGTTTTTTAATGTCAGGAATATAGTCTCTTTATTTTTTATCCCTTTTTTTCTGCTGGGGATTTATAACCTATCCAGGAAAATAAATAAATTCTTAGTTTTTTACCTGCTGGTTATTTTTATAACAGAAGGGTTTTTAACTCCTGGGGGGAGGTATGGTTATTTATTATATGTGCCTTTTATTAATTTAGTTATTTATTTAGGATATGCTAAAGCTTAAAAAACACCAATTACTTTTTATATTAATTGTTCTTTTGTCAATTTTTTTGCGTTTTTACAAGCTGGGGAGCATCCCGGCAGGATTTCATCATGATGAAGTTTCCCAGGCATACAACAGCTTTGCTATAGGCACAACAGGCCATGATCGCTACGGAGAGTATTTTCCTATACTTTTCCGTTCATTTGGCTCATACCAGCCGCCGGTTTATACATACTTATCTCCCATTCCAATCCTCCTGTTTGGAAATACTGTTTTTGCCGCCCGTTTTCTATCTGCTTTGTCAGGTGTAATTATAGTGATATTTACTTACTTGATTGTACTTGAGCTTACAAAAGAAAAATATAAATACAACCTAAGCTTAATAGCTGCTTTGATAGTTGCTATCTCCCCCTGGGCAATACAATTTTCCCGTAGGGTGGTGGAAGGAAATTTGGGGCTCTCAATTTTCCTTATTTCCTTATTTTTGTTTATCCGCTCCCTGAAGACACCTAAGGTCTTACCCTGGGCAGCATTTATCATGGGGATTTCAACTCAGGCTTATTATAGTGAAAGGATAGCCAGTACAATTTTTATACCCATTTTTCTGGCAGTATTTTGGAAATACTATTTTAAATACAAGAGACTGGTATTTTTTGCCCTGTTTCTTTTTGGATTGACCCAACTTCCTCATCTTTGGATTTTAACAACAGGGGCATATGCGCGTAGGTTTGCCCAAGTAAGTTATTTTAATAATGACCCTGGAGATTTACCCAGGGCTTTGTATTTGATACTGGAATTTACCAAACACTTTTTAAGCTATATTTCTCCCCGTAACCTTTTTTCAGATACAGGAGTTGACCTTGGAAGGGTATCTCCAGATTTAGGGGTGTTTTACAGCTGGTTATTTATACCCTTTTTGGTAGGAATAGTAAATTTTTTAAAGCAGGCAAAGAGTTTGTTTTTCAAACTTTTATTAATGCTTGCTCCTATTTCTTTAGTTTCTGCATCTTTAACAGGTGATGTTTTTTATCCATTGAGGATTTTGGAGTTTTTATGGATTGTGTCTATTGCTATATCTTTAGGGATTTTAGTTATATTAAATGCAGTTAGAAATAAAACCTTAGGATTTGTTATTTTTGGTATTTTGATAATTTATTCATTAATTGCTTTTTATATTTCCCATGCAGTGCTGCTAAAGTATGAAACCCAGGAATATATGGCAGATTCTTATATTAAGCTTAATGAATATTTGAAAAAATATGATGATAAAAAAATAATCATAGACTCTGGGCGTGATTTTGCAATAGGAGTCAGGATTGCTTATTTTAGGAAGTTTGATGCAGGTAAAATGGCAAGTATCTTAAAACCCCAGCTAACTTCAGATTATTATAGCTCTGAGGTTAGCTTGAGAGAGGTTTATAAAATTGATAATATTTTGGTAAGGCCTTTGATTTGGGAAGAGGATCCTTGCCAGAAAAATACAATATTAATTGGGGACAGCTTAGCTATTTCAGAAAAACAGGCAAAAGATCATGATTTAACAGAAGTTTTTGATGTAAAAACATCTGATAAAAAAATAGTCCTTAAGGCATATTCCACAAATCAAGACCTAAACTGTAAGCCTAATCTACTAGGTTCTTGAGCTCTCTTACGAAAAATGTCGAACTCAATTCGACGCATCGACTCGATAGATGCCTGCTCGCTGCGCTCGCAGGCTTCGTATCCGCTCGGCCTTCGGCCTCGCTCTGGTATTTTTTGCATCTAAGACAATGCGCGCGATTTTATTATCTATAGTCCCACTACCGTGGGACGGTAAGACATTAAAATAATTTAAACAATTTTTTGACTCACCGTTTCGGGCTTTTGCAAAGCCCTAATCACCGTAGAACGGTGAACGGTAACGGTAGGCTTACCGTAATTTAGGCTCCAAATTAACCTAATCACGGTTGAACCGGTGCGTATTACCGTTGTCTTTATCCGTTAACCGTACCGTAACGGTGAAAAAGAATAATCCAAGGCTTTACTAAATACTTAGCAGCCCACCCACCCAAAAAGCAATATTGTTGGCGGCACCCCCGCTTTGTCGCTTGCTCGTTTTATATTTTAAGAAAGATCTTGTAATGGTAACTCGCTGCGCTGGGCGAGAGGGCTCCCTAGGGGGAGCCTTTCCGATATCTTCGGCTTCGATTTAGTTTGTACAGTCTCTACCACGCTACGGGATTTTACTTTTGTGGTTATAATCAGGGCACACACCCTCGCTCCCTTTTTTCTGTATATTAACCTCCTGCCGTTGCGGGGGTAATTCCTTTTTGCCCCCGCCTTTTCTATTTATCCCCCCGCCTGTTTCCGGCCGTTCGCTTGCTCTCGAGAGCTGCGCTTCACGAAGAGGTTCCGATGGCTCGCACCGCTGGTACAAATTCTTGAGTATAGTTAGCGGTGCTCGCGGAGGTCGGGCAGCACCCAATTAAGTTTATTCTAAGTTCCGAAAAAACATTCCTTCTAATGGTGCTGCCCTCCTTTTTTGGGACTATATACCTGAGCAGGCGGGGGCAGGAAGCCGCCAAAATGGTAATTGACAAATGACTAAGAAATTAGTGATACTCTAAGTAGTTAAATATTTAATTAAATGTTTGAATTAATAATACCTTACAAAACCCGAAAGTATGATATAATATCTACATCTGCTGTCTTATTACAAAATTGTTTAATGATTTTTACAAATACTTTAAATAAAAAAATTAAAGTTTAAATAAAGATCATTATAGCGGCAGATCTAGTATATAGAAGGTTGGCCGTAAGGTCAGCAGCAAGCTAAAGCTTGTGGGATCCTTCTTCTAGAATGCCGCTATGTTCTATTAAATCCTTATCTCCTGGTGTGCATTTAAATCCATTATTCCAAACTCCATGATATTTAGAATGGTTTGATGAATATAACTTTTTCTTTAGATATAAATCAAAGTAGATAGGTTCTGCTATGTTAGCCTCCCCTGTTTTTTCTAAACATTGAAAGATAGATGCAGATGCATAATCAGCTAATAAAAGTTTATTGATTCGCTGAGGAGTGCTTAATCCAACTAGTCCCAATTTATTAAAATATGTGAGATTTTTGTCTGCAACAACGGAATTTGTAAACAAATAAGTCTTTAAGTTAACTACAGGTATACTATTTCGATTAGATATTATTACATGAACTCTTCTCTTGTTAAACTGTTGCGGTATCCAACTTAATCTCTCGATCAAATTCTTGACAGCTACAAAGTACATGGAAGGATATGTACACATTGGGTCTTTTGGGTCAATTTTAGGTTTATAGAATACAGAGCAAACTCCCAAATAATTATTTCTAGCAACCATAGTTAGTACATCTTTTCTTTGATTATGCCCTAACTCCTTAAAAGACATTTTATTAATACTTTTTTGTGGATTATGTTTAGCTATATAATCTTTGATGCTTTGAAGCATATTGTTTGATTCATTAAAAGTAGTAACTACACCTCCCACTACAAACCATTTGCTGCATTTAGTAGTGAAGTCAAATCCTTCATCTCCAGACTCATCGATGTAAGCAACGAGATCTTCCTCCAGATCGATCTTTCCATCATATTTTGGATTTATGTTAGTTATCATTAGTAAGAGAATTATAAACCTACTTAGTTCAAAAGTTAATTACAGGAAAAGTTGCATGGAGTCATACATTAGGCATATACTATTTTTATGTCTGATGATTCGCCCAATCAGAATGACAGTCCTGTTTCTACCCCGCCTCCCTTTGGGGCTAATTTCAATGGTTCTTCCGATCCGTTGAGTGAAATTCATAGACAAGTAGCGGAACATGAGCAAAGAGATTCTCATGGAAGATTTGTTTCTAGTCATCAAGATATAAATCCGGTAAATACGCCCATCCCGCCACAACAACCTACACCTGTTCCCTCAAGTCCTCCAAATATCCCAAATTACCCCAACCTCCCAAACACCCCTAATCCTTCTATTCTTCCTACACCTTCTAGTCCACCGGAACCTCAGGTAATCCATAATAATTCTGGAGATGGAAACGGTGGAGCGAATAAATCAGATGACGATCCATTATTTGAAGCCAAAATCAATAATCCATTCTCTAAATTCTTTAACTGGCTCAAGAAATTAATTAAAAATGAAGGGATAAATATTAAGATTAAACCATTAACTGCAATTGCGATGGTTGTAGCGCTAACCGGAGGCGGAGGATTAATAGGTGGAGTAGTTGGTTACGCTTTTCCTCATTCCTCACCAATATTACATCGGGAAGTTGCTTATCAAGGTACTATACAAAGAACTTCCAGTGGAATCTTTTTAATCCTACCAAATTCAGATAAATATACTTTAAAGCCTAAAATAAATTCTACAGTAAATTTTCAAAATTTAAGCTCAGGACAGGCATTTATCAAAGGCAATCTAACCCCAGAGAATTTTGTAATTGAAGTATCAGAGGTTATTCCTTTAGGTACCAATGCTCAACCTAATTTTTCATCGAATTAGATTTTTAGCCTACGTTTTTAATGACTGATATAATAATCCCCCTATGATTGAAATACAATTAGCTTTACTAAATCATGATTTTGCCCCATTACCTGCAGTAGTCTCAGCCTCAAGAAGGACTGAATTGGTTGGGCTAAAACCTGGCTGGTTAGTAAATGCCTTAGAAAGATTTCCAGCTCGATATAAAAGAGATATCCATTCTGTAGTTTTATGGACAAAAGATGCTACAAATATTTATGAGCATAGGGGATTAAAGCAAGAATTATCTAAACATAACTTATTAGTAGAATATACCATTACCGGATTGGGCGGAACTAGAATTGAGCCGACCGTTCCGGAGCCAGAAGTTCTACTCAAAAGATTACCAACCCTGTTAGATTTTTTAGGTGATGCGAGAAGATTACGCTGGAGATTTGATCCTATTGTTACTTTAAGACAAGAAAATGGAGAAATATGGTCTAGCTTATCGTACTTTGAAGCCTTAGCAGTTGAGATGGCTAAATTAGGCATAGATAATTGTTATTTTTCCTTTTTGCAAATTTATACGAATAAATTCGAGAGGAGACAACTAAAAGAAGCAGATATAAATTTAGTTATTCCCACTCGAAGACAACAATTAGAGGTCTTAACAAAAATGAGATCAATCGCAGAACCTTTGGGTATTAAACTTTATTCTTGTACTCAGCCTCAATTAGAAGGAGTTGAGGGCGTAACTGCTGCGGCCTGTATTGATGCCGATCTCCTAACTGAACTTCATCCTCAAAGGCTACAGGTTAACCCCAATCAGGATAAAACTATGGCCCGTTTAAGGCCAGGATGTTATTGTACCCAGTCAATAGATATTGGAGCCTATTTACCATGTGGACATGGGTGTGTTTATTGTTACGCTGAAGCTGCTGTACCGAAAACCGAAAAATTAACCCAAAAGCCTATGCCATGGGAACGTAAAAGTTGAAACTATAGGATTATTTTTGTATAATCTATTCTCAATAATGCAATATGACAATAGAAGTGAAGCAAAACCCATTTCAAATAGTAGCTATCTTGGATGAAATTCCTGGAAAAAGGGTACGAAGAAGTACGCCTAACACGCCACCCATTCAGTTTAATAACATGAGCTTACCTTTAGTAGAATTCCCTTCAGCTACAGTTGAAATAAATTCACCAAAAAAGGTACCTAAATGGAGTGAGCCAGCTAGAATAAGAGGTTCAGTTAGAAGATTAGTTGAAGATGTTCTACAAATTGATCCACAAGATCCACAAGCAAGAAAGCGTATTACAGAAATTAGAGCAAATACATTTAAAAATAATGGTTTGGGTTGGGTATTAGGTTTGAGTCAAGCAGGATCACATACAAGAGCAATCATGTTTGCATATGAAGAACTTGATTTGAAAGAGGAAGAATTTCCAAGATTTCTTCCAGGCTCATGGAGGGGAGAAAAAGCTTTTGATATGTCGGGCGAACAAATAAAACGGTTTATTGAACAAGAGTTAGGTTTAAGTCCAGAAGATACTAATTTTAGAGATGATGTTTCTAAATTAAGAAATAAAGATTTCGACAGAGCACATTTAGGAGGAATGTTAAGTACTTTATTTACAGGATCTGCACGAAAAGCTATTGGTTTTGCTTATCCCTCACTAAATTTAAAGGATTGGGAATATAGAGCCGTTCCAACAGGTTTTTGGAATAAGCAGGAAAATATTAGAGAGGCTACACGATGGCTTATAGAAGAAAGACTAAAAATACTTCCTGCCGATATTAATTTCAGAGAGCGCGTATTAACAGAGGTAACTACTGATAGATTCGGCGAATTTAGACTGGACGGTATGTTAGTTTCTACAAGACTCTCATTACTGGAGGTCTTAAGGATTGCATACCCTGATTTAAATATTACAATAGATGAACTTGCCTTAGTTAATTCCAGAAGAACAAATCTAAAAATAAATACTCCAAACGGAGATAATATAACTTCTCTAGTTACATCTACTGCACCATTTCTATCTCTTCCTCAAGAACAGGCCTGGCAGGTTGCAGATAGTTATTGGGAGTATATGCAGGCAAATCCAGACGCCAGAATAGACATTCCAGAATATTATGCAAAAGTATATTTAAATGCTCAAGGAGGGAGTATTTCTCTAAGAGAAACACCCCTGAGACTAAGCAGTTTTGAAGATATAAGAGATACCGATTTACCTTTAACAGAGTTGGGTTTAGCCTCGATATTTAGAGGTGATTGGAGAAAACTCGTCCCATTAGCTAAAAAAATAAAGGCTCAACTAGAAATTGAGCATCCTGAGTATTTTGCCGGAAGAAAAAGGTCGACTAAAAGACGTTATTCGTATTTAAAGGTTGTTACAGAGGAAGGAATGACAGCTTTTACAAATGCCATGGTTGCAGCTGGTGTAGAGCTAAAGCATTTAAACACTAATCTAGTTAGAGTTGATCCTGACAAGGAGTTTGCCGTAACAGTGGACACCTTAGGGACTATTTTTGTAGGAGATACATCAGCAAGACTTCTACCACTTGCTAATGAAGTTTTAGCAGAATTAGAAGAAGCTCACCCAGGTACGTCATTACAAAGATTGGCAGAAAACAATCAACCTATTTCAGCAATACCAAAAAACATGTATCCAGATTTTGTCCTAAGAATGCAAGAAAAAAAAGTTAGGCTTAAGAATAACATTTTTCCTCGATTTGATCCTGAATCAGAATTTGGTATTACTAAAGATAATTTAGGAAGTTTATTCTGGGGAGATGTAATCAAAAATATTTCTCCTATAGCAAAAGAGGTACTGAGAGAACTAGAGGAAAAACATCCAGGAGGAGTTTTGCAAAGAACAACTGAAAAAAATTATCTTTTCCAGGCAATTTCTAGAGATTTAATTTCTGAATTTATTTTAATGATGCATCAAAAAGGAATTCGGCTAAGAGAAGATATTCCAGCAAGATTTGATCCAGAAAAAGAATTAGGTATAACGGCAGAATATATGCGGACTACTTTTATAGGAGGCAATATTAAGCTCACACCTATAGCAAAGCAAGTTCTATCAGATATGGAAATAGATTACCCGAGATCTATAGTAGATAGAACAACAGGGAAAAGTAATACCATAAAAGCAATGAAAAAGGAGCTAGAAAAAGAGTTTATTAGGAGAATGATTGCTAAAGGAATAAAACTCAACTTCATAACTAATAACTCAAGAGAGGATACTATTAATGACTAACAAAGAAGGTACTGTTGTGGAATCAGAATTTGATAGAAGACATCCGGATTTAGCCTTGCTAAAGGGTCATCCGAGAGAACTAAGTTTTTTACAACATTACATGAGATTAGGAAAGGCTACTCCCGTAGAGGTTGCTCCAAGGTTTAGAAGTTTAATAGAACAAAACCCAGAATGGTTACCTATTTTTGAACACTATGGTAGTTCTCCTGCTCATTTTGCAAGACTAATGGCAACTTTATATGCAGATGTATTTTTTGATCATAGTCAAATATATAGAGTAACAGACTCTTTAAACATAGGCGAAACCAACAGAAGGATAAATAAATCTACAGTACCTCCACTCCCATTCGATTTTAGCAATACGCAATCTAGATTAGCTACAGATATACAAAACATCTCATCAGATTTTGAGGTTTCGGCAAGAATGGGCGATTTTACCAAAAACGGTCCAGCTTTATTGGAAGAGCTTGGTAGGTTGACCAATGAAGCTCCTACAGCTTTTCAGCGAGCTTCTTACCAGAATGCACTTACCTTTTTTAGAGCAATGAATGAGCTTTCTATACCTGGCTTTAATCCTGAAATTCAACCAAGACCGTATCAATCAAGAGCAATTCTAAGAGGTTCAAGTAATGGAGTTCCTGAAAGGACAGCTTTAGGATTATTTCATGGAACAAGAACTGGAAAAACTTTTACAGCAGCTGCAAGGATGAGACATTTAGGTGTTGATAAAATTCTGCATCTTGTTCCTGCAGGACTTAAGAATTTATGGTCTCAGGAGATAAGAAAATATAACATTACACCTCCAGGGGTATTAGTAATCGATTCAAAGCTTTCTGATAAAGTTTTGGCTCAAGCAGAAAATACAGAAATACAACACTTAATCTTAGGCTATGAATCACTTGCTAGAAGATTTAATTATGAAAAAGGCCAAGTAGAAATAGAGGAAGGGTTGTTAGCAGAGCTAGAAGGCTTAGGCTTTAAAGGATTAATTGCAGATGAGGTGCATGCTGCTTCAGGCTATAGAGCCGGAACTGCAATATCTGAAGTTTTACGCAGGATTGCTTTTATGCCGTCAATTAGACATCTTATTCTGGCAACTGCTACCCCTGCAGACAGAGTACACGATATTGATTTGTTAGTTCACCTTTTGGATCCAATAGCCTACCCTTCACCTGTTGGATTTTCAGATGAATTAAGGGCGAATCCAAGACTAGCCCATAATGCGCTACTACCTTTAATTGATAGAGTTAGAACAGAGGATGCCTTAGATAAACTTCCTGAAGTTAGTGAAGAAACTTTATCTGTTCAACTTACTCTAACGCAAAGAGCCTTGTATGATTTCATTTTGAGAGATGAAGATTTACATCCCTTTACAAAACTGATCAACCTTAGAGCAATTATTACTCATACTGGACTCGTCAGAAGAAAAGATTTTTCCATTCCTTTTGATCAGCATCAAGCCGTCGTTGAATTATCATCAGTATTTATGAAGTGGAAAAAAGAGACTGAAAAAAATCCAAAGATTCCTTTTGATAGTGACTTTTTAGTAACACATGGTTTTACTAGCCTTTACTTATCTGCTTTTTTTAGCTTAAGAGGTGGGATTGCTGAGTTAATAGCTAAATCTTATACTCCAATGATGATTGACGCATGGAAAGGTGAGGTTCCTTCCGCTAAATTTGTGGCAATTAAAGATAAAATAAGAGAAAAATTGATTAAGGGGGAGAAAGTTATTGTTACCTCAGGTATGTTTACTCAAGGGATTACTAAGGATGTGTTAGATCCTGAAACTGAGCAACAAGCATTTGAAAGTTTAATGAAGTATATTCAGAATGAGTTTGGAGAAGATACTATTTTAAAAATTGATAGTGATGATGATACTAAACTCACAGTTCAAGAGGGCGATCATAAGGTTAGTGAAAGAGAACTAATTAGAAGAAAGTGGCAACAAGATACAAAATGTAGGATTTTACTAATTCATGCTCGTTCATCCGGTCAAGGTACAGATCTTTCAATCCAAGATCCCAACATAACGGGTGTAAGTATGATTTTGGAAAGTTTGCCATATTCTCATAGAATAATAACTCAGTTAAAAGCAAGAATTATGAGTGATACACAACTCTCTCCAGTAACTTATACTTATGTTGAGGCAGAAGATACAGTAGATGAAGATATCCACTGGCTTTTAGATAGAAAAAAGACTCCAATAGATATGCTTTTAGATGCAGTTGCGTTGACCGAAGAAGAATTGCAAATACTGGATGATAATCCGGGAAGTGAAACTGGGGCGTTTGCTCGGTCAATCAGGTCTCCGCGTCAAAACGTAGCATTAATATTCAAGCATATGATTGGTCATTCGGCTGAGCAGAATAGGGAGTTTTTAACAAAAGAATTTAGAAGAAATGAGACTTATGAACAATATTTAGCAAGAAATTATGATGAACTGTCTCTTAATGGTTATTCTGCCAATGCTGTTAAGGTTGTAAAAACTGTAGTCAATAATTTAATTAACAGAGGATTAGTAAATAAAGATAAAATAGCAGACTGGGGTTGTGGGCCTTTGGTTCTATCAAGGATATTAGGTTATCCCGTATTAAGCTTAGATATGAGTAGTCTGATGTTAGAAGAAGGAAAAAGGAAATTAGAAGAAATTGGTATTCAGGTACCCGCAGAGCGATTAATTGTAGGGGATTTAGAAGAAATACCAGAAGAAATTTTTCCTAAAGATAGTATTAGTCTAGGAGTATGTTCTTTAGCTTTAGATTGTACTTCTCCTGGCGAGAGTAGAGTTAGAGCTGTAGAGCGAATGGCTAGCTCTATTGAAGAAGGCGGCTATCTTATTATAACAGTGCCTCAGATGGAGATAGATGCAGAGGATTGCCAAAAGTTTATGCAAGAGTTTACTAATTTAGGTTTTAGTAATGACTTCTCGTTATCAGGATTAGTTAAAGGTAAGAATAACCAAAGAACTGTTTTTAACTGTTGGCTCTTTGTTTTAAAAAAGACTCATGAACCTGTGAGTATTAATCCAGACAACTTACTATTTTCCTTTGAAAAGAGTAAATCTTCCCGTTCGCGTAAGGTAGAAAGTAAAATACAAAGCATAATAAAATATAGGTCTGAGAGAACCCCGGAAGCTGAAAGTTTTGTCATCTGTCAACCAGTCAAATCAAAATCCTCAGATAAATGGCCAGAAGTGGGTGAATTAAATGACTTAACGACAGATTCACTTACAAGATATATCTTAGATTTAAGTGATGGTGCTTTGTCTTATTACGGCTATAAAAAAGCGGTTGTTTTTAGAAACGGTAAACAGGAGATAAGTTTGACACGAGCGTAATTGTATGCTATAAGATACTTTTATAATTATATGACTAACGAAATGAGACCAGAAATTAACTTTTTACAAGATGCTTTTCAAGTATCTGATGCACTAAACGGTGTTCAGATAGAAGTTAATGGAAAAAGGGCAGAAATTACGGCTACTCAGCCTTATACCAGAGATGAAAATGAACCTTCTCCTTACGATGTAATACTGCACAGACGACCAGGTGAATTAGTAATAGTCCCCTTTTTACAACACGGACTACCAGCAATAGTCACAATTGAAGGTGGTTGTGCGTTGATTAGAGGAGTAAATATACTTGAACAAGAAACAGTAGTTAAAGAAATTACTAGACCTGGTGTAGTCTCAAGAGAGTTAGGACTCTTAAGAGGTGGGGTTTATACTTTAGAAATAGTTACTCAACAACCACCTTTAATAAGGGCTAAATTGTCAGAATAATAACTTTTTACCTGATATCTTAATTAATAAGTTTGTTATCTTTTAAATATCTTGTAAATTTATAATTACTTCTTTATTATCAACTCAGAAAATAATTTTCGAAAAGTTCTTTGCCTCGCCTTTGGCGAGGGGCGAATTAAATTTTTGCGTTTTCTGAGCGGTAGTTACCTTTGGTAACAAAGTTCGGCCGACAGTTTCAGAGCTCGGCGAAGGCCGAGCGGATACGAAGCCTGCGAGCGCAGCGAGCAGGCATCTATCGAGTCGATGCGTCGAATTGAGTTCGACATTTTTCGTAAGAGAGCTCTGAATGGGACTTCCCAGATGCGGAAAGCTCCCGGGTCTGCGCGGGTGGGGGCGCGCAGACTGCTGCAAAGCCCTGATTATACCTGACGGAAAGCTGCCGGTTAAGTAAAAAGGATTATTATACGCAAAAATTTAGCTCACGTTGTTCGCAGAAAAGAACTTTTCTTTAAAACAAACTGCTATGAAATACATTGCGTATTGTCGGAAATCTACAGATGAAAAAGATAAACAAATTCTTTCCATAGAGGGACAAGTTGATGAGTTGAGAGAATATGCAACTCGTGAGGGTTTGGATATAATTGAGGTCATTACAGAGGCCAAGACAGCCAAAAGTCCAGGTAGGGAACAGTTTGAAAAAATGTTGAGGAAGATAGAAAAAGGGGAAGCCCAAGGAATAATCTCCTGGCATCCTGATAGATTGGCTAGAAACTCAATTGATGGAGGCAAAGTAATTTATCTTTTAGATACCGGAAAAATTCTTGATTTAAAATTTCCCACCTCCTGGTTTGAAAATACTCCCCAGGGAAAGTTTATGTTAAATATTGCCTTTGGCCAAAGTAAATATTACATAGACAATCTTTCTGAGAATGTTAAAAGGGGACTTAGACAAAAATTAAGAAATGGCATTTTACCTAATAAAGCTCCGTGGGGATATAAAAATAATGAAGCTTTGGGAAATATAGAAATTGACCCAGTTGAATCTAAACTTATCAAGAAAGCCTTTGAGCTATTTGCAGATGGTGGAAAAACTTTTACAGATATATCCAACTTTTTATACAAACATGGGCTCGTACAGAAAAATAACAAACCCTTAAAAGTAGATAGAATTAAAACTATTTTGTCTAACAAATTCTATGTAGGTATTATCTATTTTGGTGGAGAATATTATGATGGAAAACATGAATTATTTATCCCCAAGCCTCTTTTTGACAGAGCCCAAAAACAGTTTAGATTAATTGAAAGAGGCAGGCCAAATAATAAACATGATCTAGCCTTTTTAGGTTTGATTAAGTGCGGTGAATGTGGAGCATATTTTACTGGGGAAAAGAAAATTAAGTTTTACAAAGGTACTCAAAGAAGAGCTGAATATATTTACTACAGTTGTACTAAAAAATTAGGGCATTGTTCCCAAAAACCAATAGCTGAACCTGTATTAGAATCCCAACTGAGAAAAGCGATAGATGATGTGGCAATCCCACAAGAATGGGCAAGCGATTGGTATAAATGGTTAGAAAGGGATGAACTTTTAGAGAAACAAAATAAAGAAGAAAATTTAAAGAAACTTGATGAAGAAATTAAAACTGTAGATCAAAAATTAAATCTTTTGTTAGACAGCTTCTTAGACAGTGTAGTTGATGGCCAAACTTATAAAAATAAAAAGAACGAACTTTTTGAAAAAAAGTTAAAAATGACTGAAGAAATCACTAGAATAAAGACAGACGGTTCGAGTTGGATCGAACCTTTCAAAAACTTCATTGGTAGCGCACTTTCGTGCGCAAAAATCGCGCGCGCAAAAAATACATGCCATGATTTGGGAATCATGGCAAAAACTGTCGGCTCGAACTTCTTTTTACTTAACCGGCAGCTTTCCGTCAGGTATAATCAGGGCTTTGCAGCAGTCTGCGCGCCCCCACCCGCGCAGACCCGGGA